>Ga0302155_10001519_pt1 | contig 16752 bp, 16 predicted proteins | sample I_Bog_N3_1_FD_193508 | JGI IMG/M metagenome (GOLD analysis project Ga0302155, IMG submission 193508) | Peat permafrost microbial communities from Stordalen Mire near Abisko, Sweden - I_Bog_N3_1 | ecosystem: Environmental > Terrestrial > Soil > Wetlands > Peat | place: Sweden: Abisko, Stordalen...
ACTTACCACGGAGATTTTCATGCCCGATATCGACCCACCCGATGCTTCTCAACAGGCGCGCTTTCAAGCCTTTTCCTGGCTCCACCACAACCGCGACACCCCAACCGAAAGACTCGTCGAAGCCAGTAAGGACATCGGCGACGGCGTCGCCGCGTTGTTGCAGTTGATCGAAGCCAGCGACCTCGAGACGCAGGAAGAGCAAGCACTCTTGAGCCAACGCCGACGCGGCAATTTAATGCGACTGGCAATTACCTCGGCGCAATTACTAGGTGATTTGGCCCAGCGCGATATCGACCGACGCAACATGGCCTCGGCTTAGCCCGTCGCCAGCAAGCGCCTGAAGCCCTCCTGTCCATGCGGTGTCATGCTGACGATGCGAGAATGCGGCGTGCGTAGGATCCATCCCTGCCGCACATAGTAATCCAGTAAGGCAGCCCCCAATGCACCAGCCAGATGGGGGCGCCGCTGTGTCAGATCGACGCAGCCCCGTGCCAATGCACGTTTGCCTTTATGGCTGTGCTCCAAGTCAATTCCCAGCACGCTCAATTTTTCTTGTCCCAACGGGGTGATCTGGTAATTCTGTACGGTGCCGACCAGCCACGATTGCGCCAACATCATCTGTAGCACTTGCACGGCCATGTCTCCCGCCAAATGGTCATAACAGGTCCGGGCATGCAGGAACTCGCCTGGCATGGCCCGCACGATGGCCGGACGGCGTGGTGTGCGTACTTGCATGTTTTGTCCGAACGAGGCCAGGTTTTCGACCAGATGCGCGGCCTCGGCACTGGCAATCCGAAAATATCGATGACGTCCTTGTATCTCAAGCACCAGCAGCTTGCCTTCGACCAGCTTGGCCAGATGTGCACTGGCAGATTGCGCTGAAACATTGGCCGCGAACGCCAGCTCGCCTGCTGGACGCGAAGTGCCGTCAATCAAGGCCCATAGTATGGCAACCCGCGCCGGATCGGCCAGCAGTTGAGCAAGCGCAGAAATATTGACGATATCAAGCATAGTTCATCGCTGCGTGAAATGTAAAAGTCCCATGCTGCCTAGAATAGACGCCACAGTCAACCACAAGGGAAATTCATGAACATCCATCACAACATCGGTGTGGCCGCGCAGATCGGCAAATACAGTGACGCAGTAGAAGTGGCAGGTAATGCCAGATGGCTGGTGAGCTCAGGCACGCCGGGTCTGGCGATCAACGGTGCCCTGCCCGATCATGTAGCAGCCCAGGCGGAGCTGGCCTGGACACATATCGTGACGATGTTGACGCGCGCCAACATGACGGTACATGACATCGTGAAAATCACGCATTATCTGACGCGGGAGTCCGATATTGTTGACTATGTCAAAGTGCGCAGCCGGTTTCTTGGGGATGCCCGTCCGGCATCCATGCTATTGGTGATCCCGGCGCTGGTGAGACCGGAGTTTCTCGTTGAGATTGAAATCATCGCCGCTGCCAGCGATGATGCTTAAGAGCATCTAACAAAACGTCGATGGCAAGATGCATCGACGAAGGCAAACAGGCGTAACGCCGCCAGCAGCGGTTTGCGCCTGACTTAGAGGCTATTGCGAAATTACTGTAGCGTTGTTACGGCTCCTTGCCGTACTACTCGTACTGTCTTCGTCACCGCGCCTAGCCACACTAATTTCGCAATAGCCTCTTAGCGAACCACGTAGTTGCGGTTGACCCAATAGTGTCCGGCGTCGGCCACCGTATCAATGAATTCACGTGGATCGGACGCTTTCATGAGGTAACCGTTGGCGCCCAGTTGAAAGCTCTCGGCAATATCGCGCTGGTCGTCCGAAGAGGAAAACATCACCACCGGAATATGTGCCGTGGCAGGCGTGGTTTTGATCATCTTGAGAAATTCATGTCCACTCATCAACGGCAAATGCAAATCCAGCAAAATCAGACGGGGGTGCAGGTCTTTGCGATCGACATAACCGTTCGCTGAAAAAATGAATGCAGCAGCAGCCTCGGCATCGCTGAACCAGGTCAACTTGTCGTCAAGTTGTCTGGCCTTCAAGGCGATCCGGGTCAGCTCGGCAACTTCCGGGCTGTCGTCCACCAGCATGATATCGATTTGCTCCATATGAACATCGCCTTCCAGATTAATAAATTTCCCAATATCGGCCTGATCCAATTACTCCCCGTTCAGGCCGGAATCCATCGACGCTGACTACCTTTAACTAACCTTCTCGGTAGTATGGGGACGAGTTCATTATCATGCTAAACAAGAATAATGTTAATCGGGATATTCCCTAGATCGGCCCATTTTCAGGGTCTTTTTCCAGAGTCTGGCAGTTCAGCTTAGTCAATTCTTGTGTTTCTTTTACGGTCGCATTTCATTTATCCGAGGTGGTCAACCCAGTGCGAATCGCATAGCGCACCAGACCGGGAATGTCACGAATTTCCAGCCGCTCCATCAGTTGCGCGCGGTGGGTTTCGATAGTCTTGGCACTGACGTTGAGACGGTAGGCAATCTCCTTGGTGTTATTGCCTTCGGCAATGAGTTGCAATATCTCGCGCTGACGCGGCGTGAGCACCTCTACCGGCGTGCCGTCCAGAGCCACTTTTTTCATGTACAGATCAAGGGCGTCTTTGGAAATGTGTGAATCCAGGTATTGCCGGCCATGAATGAGCTCATGGATCGCCTTTTCCAGCTCGTACGCCGCCGAGTCCTTAAACAGATAGCCGTTGGCGCCAGCATTAAGGGCTTGCATAACGTATTCTTCGCTGCCATACATCGACAGCATCAGAAACTTGATGGTGGGATGGTCGGCACGCAGACGGCGCACAGCTTCGAGTCCGTTCATGCCTTTCATGGCGATATCCATGACCACCAAGTCGGGCTGGTATTTGGCAGTCATTTCGATGGCTGCATTGCCGTCGTCGGCCTCACCCACCACTTCGATACCGGGCATGGCAGTGAGCAATGAACGGATGCCGCTGCGCACCAAAGCATGGTCGTCGGCCAGCAAAATTTTTGTCAGCATGATCAAATCCTTCGCATCACAGGTGTTACAGGTAATTGAAAAGCGATCTCTACACCACCGCCCGGCTTTGAACTGATCTCCATGCTGCCGCCGACGAGAACGGCGCGCTCTTCCATGTTCAGCAAACCGAAGCTGGTGCCGGAAATGGCGTTGCTGCGGGCCTGCTCGACGTCAAAACCGACACCATCGTCGCGGATGCTGACGATGAGATGATCCAGACGTTGGCTGACCTTGACCCAAATATTATGAGACTGGGCATGACGCAGAATATTGGTGACGGCTTCCTGGACAATACGAAAACAGGTGTTTTCAATATCAGGGTGCAAGACCGCCGGCAAGGACGAGCTCTCGAACCAGCACTTGACCTTAGCCAGACTAGACTTGTTTTCAACATATGAGCGCAAGGTGGCGATCAGCCCGAGATTATCCAATTGCGGCGGGCGCAGATCGAGCGACAGGCTGCGCACCTGTGACAACACGGCGGTGACGATGTCGATGCCGTTTTGCAGCGAAGGGCCTTCCAGCGAGCCGGTTTTCTTGATGGTCTCCAGATTGATCTTCAGCGCCGTGAGCGACTGACCGACATCGTCATGCAAACCACGCGCCAGATGCTGGCGTTCGCGTTCTTGCACTTCAATGACGCGGCTAGCCAAAATTTTCTGGCGCTGCATGGCTTGCTCCAGCTCTTTTTGCGACTGGACCCGTTCGGTCATATCCATGGCCAAGCCTGCTGCCAGCACCTTGCCTTCGCTGCCGACCGGAAAGCGCACGACGTCCAGAATCTTGGGATTGTGACTGGCGTCAACGACGGTTTCCTGGGTATGTAATTCACAATTATCGTGCAACACCTGGCGGTCGTTGAGTTCAGCATTATGTGCTGCGCCGCTGGACATCAGATCAAAGTCGGACAGGCCGATCATATCGCTGGGCGTCATGCCGAAGAAGGTCGATTGCGCCGGATTCACATACAGATACCGCAGATCGGCATCCTTGATCCAGGCCGGCATCGGGGCCGCATTCATGAAGGCATAGAAACGTGCCTGCATCTCCCGCAAGGCGGTAGCACTGGCGCGCTGCTTGCGCCGTACCAGCGCGTCGCGCAGTTCGCGCTCGACCGCAATTGGCAAGCGCGTGATACTGCTTTTGAGAAAAAAATCCTGAGCCCCCGCCTTCATGACTTCGACCGCCGTCTGTTCGCCGATCGCACCCGATACAATGATGAAGGGAATCTGATCGTTATGGCGCTTGAGCTGCGCCAGTGCGTCTACGCCGCTGAACATCGGCATGGCGTAGTCCGAAATCACGATGTCCCATTGCTCTTCCAGGGCAGCGCGCATGTCCGGTTCCGTATCGACGCGCAGCCAGGTCGGCTCGAAACCGCCACGCTTGAGCTCACGCACCATCAGGATAACGTCTTCTTCCATATCTTCAACGAACAACACGCGCAATGGAATGCTCATAAAAACTCCGGAATTTCTACGTAATTTGCCGACAGGCCACTAGATCAGCAGCACGACGATATGATTTTTTGACGATAAACGCGGCATCTGATACTTCTTGGTATCTTTTTATTTGTCATTTTCGAAAAAATTTATATCTGACTCTATGACAGCTCTAGGGATAAAGCGATATCAAATAATTTGTTGTAGATAAAAAACTGCAAAAAGCCTACACGCCAATCACCCTGGGCAGCCACGTCCAACCGTGCTGCGAACGCAGAGTATGCTCGGTCCTGCCACATCTTGCTCAAAGATGCTTGCGGATGACTGCGGCCAACTTGTCGAAGGCCGGCGCAATCTCTTCGCTTGGTACACTCGCGTAGCCAAGCAAGAGCCCTGAACGCGCCGTCTTGGGTGTCATGTAGTAGGTCGATAAAGGTCGCACGATAATGCCAACCTGACGCGCCTGTTCGCAGATGAGCCGGTCATCGCATTGTGGCGGCAGCGACAGCGTCAGATGCAAGCCAGCTTCGCCGCCAGTGATTCTCATTTGTTCGCCAAAATTGCGATCAATGGCTTGTAGCAGTAACTGCAGGCGCTCGGCATAGAGCACCCGCATCTTGCGAATGTGCGATGAAAAATGTCCTTCGCTCATGAAGTCTGCCAGCGTCGCTTGCAGAAAAGCCTGACCGCTGCGATAGAGTTCGGCCATGCCGGTGCCAAAAGCGCCGGCCAGTGCTTCCGGCACCACCAGAAAACCGATGCGTAGACCCGGAAACATGATCTTGCTAAACGTGCCCATGTACAGCACGCGGTTGTGCGTATCCATGCCTTGCAAAGAGGCTAACGGCCGGCCGCCGTAACGAAACTCGCTGTCGTAATCATCTTCGATGATCCACACTTTGTGGGCGGCGGCGTATTCCAGCATCATGCGTCGCCGCGACAGGCTCATAACCATCCCCAACGGATACTGATGAGACGGGGTGGTGCAGATGAAACGTGGCGGTCGGCGCAGGTTGGCCAGCCGCATACGCATGCCTTCCTGATCGACCGGAATCGGTACTGTCTCGATTCCCAGAGAGCTGAGTACGCTACGCGTGCCCCAATAACAGGGATCTTCCACCCAAGCAGTATCGCCATGTTCACCTAAGAGTTTGACGACAGTATCGATCGATTGGTGGATGCCGCTGGTGATAAGAATCTGGCTGGCATTGCAATTGACCGAACGAGCAATGCGCAGATATTCGGCGATGGCTTCACGCAGCGGCGCATAACCGGCGCCCGGACCATAGGTAAGCATGTCGGCGCGGGCATTGCGCCAGTATTTGTTTTGCAGTCGGCTCCAGATCTTATGCGGAAACTGGGTGACGTCAGGAATGCCGGGCATGAAGGCCCCCCACTGCTTGTCGCTCACGCCAGCCTTGCCGGTCAATATGGCGCCGCGCGCCGACAACTCCGACTTGCCGGAAGGGTCGGTCAACGGCGCATGGTGCGCGATGCTGTCCGGAATTTGATCAGGCGCGGTGTCGGCAACAAAGGTGCCGGCGCCGGTGCGACTTTCCAAATAGCCTTCGGCCAGCAATTGCTCGTAAGCATAGGTCACCGTATTGCGCGACAGGCTCAGTTCGCTGGCCAGATCGCGCGAAGATGGCAATTGCAGACCGGCCGGCAGGGTCTGCGCCAGAATCGCCTCGCGTATCAGTTGATAAATCTGGCGGTTCACTGGCATACGCAGCAAATGTCCACCACCAGCAGCGCGCGTATCACCCCGGCCGGGCGTAGGACGGATAACGCGCTGCAGCAAATAATCGGATAAGGAAGCAACGCTCAAAGTGGCACCATTAAATAATTAAAACTGGCTCTATATTACAGGGCCATTACAGCTTTAGTATTAGTTCAACTTATTTTTTCGAAGCCGATACCGGAGCAAGCAATGACGAACAAAAACGCCGAACTGCAAGAACGCAAGAATGCCGCGACACCACGCGGCGTCGGAGTAATGTGCAACTTCTATGCCGAGCGTGCCCTCAATGCCGAATTATGGGATGTGGAAGGACGCCGCTACATCGACTTCGCCGCCGGCATTGCCGTGCTCAACACTGGCCACCGCCATCCCAAACTCATGGATGCCATCCGTGCCCAGATGGAGCGCTTTACCCATACCGCCTACCAGATCGTGCCTTACGCCAGCTATGTTGAACTGGCCGAGCGCATCAATGCCGTCACGCCAGGTGACCACGCCAAAAAAACTGCTTTGTTTAGCACCGGTGCCGAAGCGGTCGAGAACGCCATCAAGATTGCCCGCGCCGCCACAGGCCGCCCGGCCGTGATCGCTTTTTCCGGCGCCTTTCATGGCCGTACCATGCTGGGTATGGCCCTGACCGGCAAAGTGGTGCCTTACAAGGTCGGCTTTGGTCCTTTCCCGGGCGATATCTACCATGTCCCCTTCCCGTCCGAACTGCACGGTATCAGCACGGCCGATTCCTTGGCCGCTATTCAGGGACTGTTCAAAAGTGATGTTGATGCGAAACGTGTTGCCGCCATCATCATCGAGCCGGTGCAAGGCGAAGGCGGCTTTTATGCAGCGCCACCGGAACTCATGCGCGGTCTGCGTCAATTGTGCGATGAACATGGCGTGCTGCTGATTGCCGATGAAGTACAAAGCGGCTTTGCTCGCACCGGCAAATTATTTGCCATGGAGCACTACGATGTGCTGCCGGACCTGATGACCATGGCCAAGAGTCTGGCCGGCGGCATGCCGCTGGCAGCTGTGTGCGGTCGCGCCGAGATCATGGATGCGCCGGCCCCCGGCGGGCTGGGCGGCACCTATGCCGGCAACCCGCTGGCCGTAGCCTCGGCACTGGCAGTGTTAGACGTCATCGCGGAGGAAAACCTGATCGCCCGTGGTGCTCGCCTGGGACAACTGCTCCAGCAAGAACTGCAGGAACTGCGCCCGGCAATTGCTGCCATTGGTGAAGTACGCGGTCTGGGCGCCATGGTCGCCGTCGAATTCGTGCAACCCGGCAGCACCAGGCCGGATGCCGAATTTGCCAAGCGCGTCCAGGCCAAGGCCTTGCAGAATGGCTTGTTGCTGCTCACCTGCGGCAGCTACGGCAATGTCATCCGCTTCTTGTTTCCATTGACGATTCCAGATACCGTCATGGAAGAGGCTTTGGTCATTTTGCGCCAAGCCCTGCACGATGCAAACAACAGCGGCAACTGATCAACACCCTTCGGAAGAGCAAGCATGCAAACCAACGCAGCCATGGAATCAGTAGCATCCGCAACCGATACGCTGGTGCAATTTTGCGGTGTCAAGAAAACCTACGACGGTGAAAACCTGATCGTCAAACATCTCGATCTGGAGATCCGTCGTGGCGAATTCTTGACCTTGTTGGGACCGTCGGGTTCAGGCAAGACCACCTGTCTGATGATGCTGGCCGGATTCGAGTTTCCTACCAGTGGCGAAATCCGTCTGGACGGCCAGTTGCTCAACCGGGTGCCGCCGCACAAGCGCAACATCGGCATGGTGTTTCAGAACTATGCCCTGTTCCCGCACATGACGATTGCGCAAAACGTGGCCTATCCGCTGTCGGTACGCAAGATGGATAGCAGCACCCGCGCCGCCAAGGTCAAGCAGGCGCTGGACATGGTGCAGATGGGCAAATTCGGTGACCGCTATCCGACCCAGTTGTCCGGCGGACAGCAACAGCGTGTAGCGCTGGCACGCACCTTGGTGTTCGATCCGCAGCTGGTGCTCATGGATGAACCGCTGGGAGCGCTCGACAAGCAACTGCGCGAGCACATGCAGCTGGAATTGAAGGCACTACACAAGCGTCTGGGCGTGACCTTTGTCTATGTCACCCACGATCAGGGCGAAGCGTTGACCATGTCGGACCGTGTTGCCGTATTCGATCAGGGCGTCATTCAACAACTGGCGCCGGTCACCGAGCTTTACGAATATCCGCAAAATCAGTTTGTGGCCTGTTTCATCGGCGACAACAACCGCTTCAAGGCCAGTGTCGAATCCGTATCCGGTAGCACTTGTCAGGTGCGCCTGCCGGACGGTACCAGTCTGAGTGGCGTCAACGTACATCAGGCCCAGACCGGTGCGCTGGTAACCGCCTGTATCCGGCCTGAGCGCATCGGCTTGCAAGCCAGCGCCGAGGGCAGCAACCTGCTCCAGGCAAGTGTGGCCGGCCTGATCTATTTTGGCGACCATGTACGGGTGCGCTGCAACGTCGCGCATCAAGACGACTGCTTCGTCAAATTATCGCTGGCCGATCCTGCGCTCAAGGGATTGAGCGAAGGCAGCCATGTTTATTTGCGCATGCCGGCCGAACAGCTGCGCGTGTTTATCTGATTTGTCATGTTGTTTTTTTGTTTTTTTACCCACCACCAAAAAAGAGGAAAAATGAAACGTCACGCACTTGCTCTCTTGTCCCCGCTCGCACTGGGTATGCTGTTTGCGACCAGTATCAGCCATGCTGCCGATCTGACTGTCGTCAATTTCGGTGGTGCCAATGCCAATGCGCAAAAGGTCGCCTATATCGATCCGTTTCAGAAAAGCACCGGCAACAAGATCACCACCGTCGAATTCAACGGTGAACTGGCCAAGGTCAAAGCCATGGTAGAAGCCAAGAAAGTGATCTGGGACGTGGTTGAAATCGACGGCGGTGATCTGGCACGGGCCTGTGATGACGGTCTGATCGAAAAACTCGACCTGCTCAAGACCATCAAAAAAGATGACTATCTGCCCGAAGCCATCAACAATGAATGCGGCATGGGTGCCTTCGTCTGGTCTACCGCCATGGCTTACGATGCAGACAAGCTGAAAACTGCACCGCAAGGATGGGTTGACTTCTGGGACACCAAAAAATACCCAGGCAAACGCGGCATGAAGAAGAGCGCCGAGTTCACGCTGGAATTTGCCCTCATGGCTGACGGCGTACCGACCAAGGACGTCTACAAGGTCCTTAGCACCAAGGCTGGTGTAGATCGTGCCTTCAAGAAACTGGACCAACTCAAGCCAAATATTCAATGGTGGGATGCAGGCGCGTTGCCGGCACAATATCTGGTGGCCGGTGATGTGGTGATGGCAGCAGCCTACAACGGCCGCATCGATGCCGCACAACGCGAAGGCAAGAACCTCAAGGTGGTCTGGAGCGGCAGTATATATACACTGGATTACTGGGTAATTCCAAAGGGTTCGCCAAACAAGGCCGCAGCTGAAAAATTCATCAGCTTCGCCACCGACGCGGCCAACCAAAAAGTGTATGCCAACAATATCGCTTACGGCCCGGTCAACAAGAACACGCTCAAGCTGCTTGATGCCAAGACCCTGGGCAATCTGCCAACCTCGGCGGCCAATGCCAAGGATGCAGTGCAGTTGAGCCAGCAGTTCTGGACCGACCATGGCGAAGAACTGGAACAACGCTTTGCCGCCTGGATTGCCAAGTAAATCCAGTCTTGCCTAACCTGCCTGTCAGCAGCTCAGTGTGCTGACAGGCAGTCTTTCACGCCGTAATCAGAATCACGACTCACGATGACTACTCTAGCCACCAGCCCGAGCGCGGCGATTGCCTCCAACCAGGCGTCGGTACAACAACTCAAGCGTGATCTGCGCGCCGCCGAAACGCGCAAGCGCATGACCGCCATCGGCTTGATTGCACCGCTAGCCATTTTTCTACTGATCACCTTTGTCGCACCTATCGTGGTGCTGCTGCAGCGTGCCATCGAAAACCCTGAAATCGCCACCGCCCTGCCCGGTACCATCACCGCGCTGGCCAAGTGGGACCGCAAGAGCTTGCCGCCAGAACAGGCCTATGCCGCACTGGCCGCCGATCTGCTCAAGGCCAAACAAAATGAGACTGCCGGCCCGCTGGCACGACGCATGAACAGCGAGCTCTCCGGTGCGCGTTCGCTCATCATGGGTACCGCACGTGTCCTGCCGCTGCACGATGATGACGGCAAACCATTGACGCCAGTGCAGATCAAGCCCGCACTGATTGCCCTCAATGCGCAATGGGGAGAGCTCGATAGCTGGCAAATCATCGCCAAGAACGGTTCGCTGTATTCCCCCTATTATTTGCTGGCCTCGCTGGACCTGAAACAAAACCCCTTCGGCGACATCGTCCAGGCCGATGCCGACACCTCAATCTATCGCAGCATCTTCGGCCGCACCTTGTGGATGAGTCTGGTGGTCACGCTATGTGCGTTGCTGCTGGCTTATCCGCTGGCTTACTGGCTCTCGACCATGTCCGAGCGACGCGCCAATCTGTTGATGATTCTGGTACTCATTCCGTTCTGGACCTCGATTCTGGTGCGTGTGGCAGCCTGGATCGTGCTGCTGCAGTCAGAAGGTCTGGTCAACAAGGCGCTGATGCTGTCAGGTCTGATCCATTCGCCGCTAGAGTTGGTGTTCAACCGCACCGGCGTGTACATCTCGATGACGCATATCCTGTTGCCGTTCATGATCCTGCCACTCTACAGCGTCATGAAATCGGTGCCTCCGACATATCTGAAAGCCGCCATTTCATTGGGCAGCCATCCCTTTGCTGCGTTCTGGCGCGTCTATGTACCGCAGACTTATCCCGGCATCGGCGCCGGCGTGCTGCTGGTGTTCATCATGGCGGGCGGCTACTACATCACGCCAGCCCTGCTGGGCGGACCAAACGAACAAATGGTGAGCTACTTCATCGCCTACTTCATCAACACCACCATCAATTGGGGCATGGCCTGTGCGTTGGGGGCATTGCTGCTGACGGCAACCCTGGTGCTGTACTCGGTCTATCGCCGTTTTGCCAAAACCGATGTCGGCATTGCCTGACTTAAAGGAGATTGCCATGACCAAACTACCCTTGTTTCCTCCTTATATGTCGCTCATGGAGCGCGCCTGGTTTTTTGTTTCGCGCAGCTTCAATTTGCTCATTTTGTTGTTCCTGATCTTGCCGATTCTGGTGATGATCCCGCTGTCGTTCAGCGACAGCAGCTTTTTGATGTATCCGATCAAGGGCTTTTCCTTACGTTGGTACCAAAACCTGTTTGAATCGCAGGAATGGATGAGCGCAGCGCGCAACAGCTTCATCGTGGCACCCGCCGCCACCGTGATCGCTACCGTGCTAGGCACGCTGGCTGCCGTCGGCTTGAACAAGGCCAACTTCCGCGGCAAAGCCATCCTCATGGCAGTGCTGATTTCGCCGATGATTGTGCCGGTGGTGGTGGTCGGCGTTGGCGTCTATCTGTTTTTCGCACAGATCGGCTTGTCCGACAGCTACCTGGGCCTGATCCTGGCCCATGCAGCGTTAGGCGCGCCGTTTGTGGTCACTACGGTGCTGGCGACATTGCAAAACTTCAATCACAACGTGGTGCGCGCCAGTCTGAGCCTGGGTGCCAGCCCACTGCACACCTTTTTCCGCATCACCTTGCCCTTGATTGCTCCGGGCCTGATTTCGGGCGCGCTGTTCGCCTTCACTACCTCGTTCGACGAAGTGGTGCTGACACTGTTCGTGGCCGGTCCCAATCAGGCCACCCTGCCGCGCCAGATGTTCGCCGGCATCAAGGACAATATCAGCCCCACCATCGCGGCACTGGCGACCATCCTGATCATTTTCTCCACCTGCCTGCTGCTGGTGCTGGAGTGGTTGCGTGGCCGTAGTAAAGCGGCCGCGAAATTTTAAAGACAGGAAACTTCCATGCTGCAACTCAAAGACCCAAGCCTGCTGCGCCAGCAGGCCTATATCGATGGTATCTGGTGCCCCGCCGACGGCGGCGCCACATTGACCGTCACCAATCCAGCCACGGGTGAAACCCTGGGCACGGTGCCCGACATGGGCGCCTCCGAAACACGGCGCGCCATTGCAGCGGCCAGCACGGCCTGGGGCAGCTGGCGCAAAAAAACCGCCAAGGAACGCAGCATCATCCTGCGTAAATGGAGCGACCTGATGCTCGCCAACGCCGACGATCTGGCCATGATCATGACGGCCGAACAAGGCAAGCCGCTGGCCGAAGCCAAGGGTGAAATCGCCTATGCCGCCTCCTTCATTGAATGGTTCGGTGAAGAGGCCAAGCGCGCCTACGGCGACACTATTCCCTCGCCATCACCAAACAGTCGCATCGTTGTCACCAAAGAGCCGATTGGCGTATGTGCCGCCATCACACCGTGGAATTTCCCGGCGGCGATGATCACACGCAAGGCTGGTCCGGCATTGGCAGCGGGTTGCCCTATGGTGCTCAAGCCCGCCGAAGCAACGCCCTTCTCCGCGCTGGCGCTGGCGGTATTGGCCGAGCGTGCCGGTGTGCCGGCGGGCGTCTTCAGTGTCGTTACCGGTGCGCCTGAGGCCATCGGCGGCGAAATGACCAGCAACCCCATCGTGCGCAAGCTGAGCTTTACCGGCTCCACGGCAATCGGCAAACTGCTAATGCAACAATGCGCCTCCAGCATCAAAAAATTGTCGCTGGAACTGGGTGGCAATGCGCCCTTCATCGTATTCGACGATGCCGATCTGGACGCCGCCGTGGAAGGTGCGCTGGCATCCAAATTCCGCAATGTCGGCCAAACCTGCGTCTGTGCCAACCGCATCTATGTGCACGATGCGGTCTATGACGCCTTTGCCGACAAACTGGTCAATGCCGTCGCCAAATTCAAGGTTGGCAATGGCATGGAAGGCGGTGTCACCCATGGTCCGTTGATCAATGAACAAGCCGTGCGCAAGGTAGAACAACATCTCGCCGACGCTAGCGAAAAAGGCGGCCGTGTACTCCTCGGCGGCAAGCGTCATGCCCTCGGACACACGTTCTTCGAACCCACAGTGATTGCCGACGTCACTTCGGCGATGCGATTCGCACGCGAAGAAACCTTCGGTCCGGTGGCGCCACTATTTCGTTTCAGTACCGATGAAGAAGTCGTCGCCATGGCCAACGACAGCGAATTCGGTCTAGCCAGTTATTTCTATTCGCGCGATATCGGCCGCATCTGGCGTGTCGCTGAAGCGCTTGAGAGTGGCATGGTCGGCATCAATACCGGCCTGATCTCCAATGAAGTGGCGCCGTTCGGCGGCGTCAAGCAATCCGGCCTGGGCCGTGAAGGGTCGCATTACGGCATGGACGACTACATGGTCATCAAGTACCTGTGTATGGGCGGCATCTAGTACCGCACGATCATGGCGCTGGCAGTTTTTGGCGCCTTGATCCAGAATACCGCTTCTGCCGCTTTTAGCTGACGCTGGTTTATACATGATCGCCGCCAACCTTCACGCCAATCTCTGGATTGCCTACAGTGCCTGTTTGCTGGGCATGGCAAGCCCTGGACCGAGTAATCTGGCCATCATGGGGGTTGCCATGAATGCAGGTCGCCTACCTGCCCTGGCGCTCTCTGTGGGGGTATTGGCCGGCTCGCTGGTCTGGGGCCTGCTGGCATCGTTCGGACTGGCAAGCGTTCTCGCAGCATACTCAAGCGCCTTGATTATCATGAAGCTTGGAGCCGCCATTTATCTGCTCTGGTTGGCCTACAAGGCGGCACGATCTGCCTTGTCAACACAAGACCCATTGACGGCAGCACTGCCGACACATGAAGCCGGCTATGTCAGATTATTTTTGCGCGGCGCCGGCATGCATCTGACCAATCCCAAAGCCATTTTTGTCTGGCTTTCGATCGTTTCCATGGGCTTGCCTGCTGCGCCTAAAGTCACCGACTCCCTGGCAATTGTCGCCGGCTGCGCAAGTATAGGGATGTTTGTGTTTGGCACTTATGCCATGGTCTTTTCAACGCCGTTGGCCAGGACAATTTATCGTTCCCTGCGACGCTGGTTTGAAGCAGCCTTGGCACTTCTGTTTGGCTATGCCGGCATTCGTATGTTGTTGTCGGAACGACCGGGCCTTTGAAAATACTGAGACCGTCAAACGATGCCGTCTTAGTCGCAGCTCCCACACAAAACATTCGATAAAGTAGGTTGTTGACACTCGTGCGGTCATGTCTCGCAATAGCGACGCCTTGCGTCTTTTCGAGTCTGAAATAGTACCGAAAATAAGTTAAGTTATTTTCCATATTTACATCTCCTGAGTTGCTGACACATAATGGCCGCCAGCTTCGAGGTTGTACTTTATTGCGCGGCCTGAAGTCGTTTTTCCTATTCAAATATACACAACCCGGAGAATCCGTGAAGATCAGTAAAGTCGTATTTTTTGCCGCCTCTGCATTGAGTTATGCAGCAGCATTTGCCGGCACACAAGACATCAAGGCATCGAATAATCAATTTAGCGTTGAAGCGATTTCCACCAACGTCAACTATACGGAATACGGCGATGTATCCCGGGGTTCTGCCGCCGGCCCGCTCGATTCAGAAAAAGGCAGTGTGCCGGGTTTCGGACTTTCTTTATCGCTGATGAGAGACTGGTTGCTGGGTAATGATTATCTGCAAATTCAATACAGCCGGGCCAATGGTCACACTAACTATACTGGTTCGTATCAATCCGGCGGCGGTTACGGCTCACTGCTCTCCACCTCCGGCGCGACACTAAGCGACTTCAGCATTCGTGCAGGTAAAGGTTTCTCGCCGAGCAGCTCGGTCATGCTCACACCTTACGGCGAATATGGTTATCACCAGTGGAATCGCGCCATCAATCAAGGCGAAACCTATTCCAACAATTATGTTGGCATCGGCGCACTGGTGCAGTACTCGCCGGTTAACCATTTAGTGTTGAGCACCAATGCACTGCTCGCACAGACCTTCGGTTCGCATATTGATGTCTCTGGCTCCAAGGCTTATTCAGGGGCACTGGGAAATTCCTCTCTGTACAAGATTGGCCTGGCCGCAGACTATGCCTTCACGCAAAAATTGCATGGCAATGTCGGCGTAGATTACACCTCGTTCAAGTATGGCGAGAGTGCCATTTGGCAGGCTGGCAGCAAATATTATTATGAGCCATCCGACACGACCAAATACACTACCGTACATATTGGCATTGGTTACGCATTCTGAGTTTGCTAAAGTCCTATGTCAGCCTTGCCAAACGGCAAGCTAACTAGCAAGTACTGATAACAGAAACGCCTGCTTATTTTCAAGCAGGCGTTTCTGTTTTGACACAGTGACTAAACCAAGGACAATAAAGTCGTGTAATACTTGCCGGGCCATGACCAAATTTCTATTCCTCTTGCTTGCCCTGACATTGAGCGCCGCGTTGCATGCGGAAGAGTCCGTTGCTACGATTGCTGTCGATGGCGGCAACACGTTGTCCTTTGTCAAAAATTTCCAAACCGATCATCCCAAATTCGTCTTGATCTTGATGGTTGGCAGTGAAGGCATGATTCAAATCAAAAAAACTGACGACGGTAGATTTACGTATCACAGCGGCAATTTCCTCATGCGTATCAGAGATAAGCTGGCCAGCGACGATGACATCGTCACCATCGCACCGGACGCGCCCAGTGATCAAAGCAGCGGCTACAGCGACAGCTTCAGGGACTCGGATCGCCACCTGTCCGACATGCGTAAGCTCATCACATATATCAGGGAACAATATCCCCAGGCCAAAGTGATTTTGGTCGGCACCAGCAGAGGCACGATTTCATCCGGTGTATTGGCGCTCAAACTTGGTCATGACATTGACGGTGCAATTCATACTTCCACCATGACCGGCGCCATCCGCGGTGCAGCTTTGCCTTTATGGCGTCTGGATTACAGCCAGATTGCCGCGCCACAGCTCTTCATTCACCACCACAATGATAATTGCAAGTTCACCAGTTTTTCCACCATCGAAGACAAGGCCGAAAAATTCCACATCCCCTTCATCGGCATCTCCGGCGGTCAAGGCGATGGCGGGCGTGATCCTTGTCAGGCCTTCAGCAATCATGGATTTCTGGGCGTCGAAGATAACGTAGTGCTGGAAATGAAAAAATGGATCCGCCAGCTTGCGCACTGATGCAAGCCTGATATCTCTCCAGAACTCTCACCGCCTCAATCGACGAGGTAAATTTCAACCCGCTCATTGCCGCGACCTTTGTTGTTACGTTTGAGCTTGAGTGCCCCAACCTCCCCCGTGCTGCGCACATGCGTGCCGCCACAGGGAACGCGCGCGATGCCGTCGACTTCCCAGTAGCGACGCTCGTTTGACTCATCATCAAAGGCCGTGCGAATTGGCAGATCGGCAGCAATGATGGCGTTGACCTGCGATTCAATCTCGGGCAACAAGGGCGCAATGCTTTGCGGCCAGGCGAAATCAATACGAGCCTTGTCCTGAGCAATATGCGCACCAAGTTTATCGACCCCGACCAGAGTCTTGCAAAACAGCTCCAGCACCAACTCGGCGGCAA
>Ga0302155_10001521_pt1 | contig 16750 bp, 27 predicted proteins | sample I_Bog_N3_1_FD_193508 | JGI IMG/M metagenome (GOLD analysis project Ga0302155, IMG submission 193508) | Peat permafrost microbial communities from Stordalen Mire near Abisko, Sweden - I_Bog_N3_1 | ecosystem: Environmental > Terrestrial > Soil > Wetlands > Peat | place: Sweden: Abisko, Stordalen...
AAATCGCATCATGATGATGATTTTGGGGATGTTCGTTTTCAGCCTGCCGACCCTGGCTTATCAAGAGTTGCAGCGGAAGACGCAATGGAAGTATGCAAGCAATGGCCGGATTGGCCGGCGTGACGCAAAGCAGTTCACCGGCCCTGGCGATGACACGATCACGCTATCGGGCTGGGTCGCTCCCGAGCTCACGGGGAGTCTCTACTCGTTCGACGCGCTGCGTCTGATGGCGGACACGGGAAAGAGTTGGATTCTGATTCAAGGAACCGGCCGCATCTATGGGTCGTACATCATCACTGAGCTATCGGAGACCCGCTCAGTTCTCGACGGCATGGGTGACCCGGCCAAGGTCGAATTCACGATCACGCTCGAACGGACTGACGACAGCGTCTTGTCGATGCTCGGCCTTGGCGATATTTCGGACCTCAAAAACATGTTGAGCCTCGATAGCATCACGAACAGCATCACCGAGGGCGCAAAGAATGCCATCGGCAGCGTCGTCGGCGGCGTCACTGACAAGATCGGCGGTGTTGTCGATGCCATCAAGGGCAAGTTCGGCGGGGGCGGCGCATGACGGCATTTGTTCCTGCTTTCAAAGTGACGATGGATGACAAGGACATCACTATCCCTGTCACGCAACGCCTGTGCAGCTTTCGATTGCTCCTGACCAGGGGCGACGAAGCCGACCAGCTTGACTTAACGCTAGATGACGCCGACGGCAAGCTCGCCTTGCCTGCGACCGGCGTCAAGATCTCCTTCATGCTGGGATGGAAGGGAAAGCCGCTCGTCGATGCCGGCAGTTTTACGGTCACGGAGGCAGGACACTCGGGCGCGCCGGATCAGATTACGATTCGCGCACGCTCGGCGAACCTGATCGACACATTTAAGCAGCAGCGCGAACGCAGCTACCACGACACGACGCTGGGCGCAGTCATCGACCAGGTCGCGGCCGAGAATCAATTGCGGTCGGGAATTTCCGATCCGCTGCGGGGCGTCGAGATTCCTCACCTGGACCAGACGCACGAAAGTGATGCCGCATTGCTGCGCCGACTCGGTAAGAAGTACGACGCCGTCGCGACCGTGAAGAGTGACACGCTGCTTTTCATTCCGATCAACGAAAGCAGGAGCGTCAGCGGCAAGGAACTGCCGACGGTGAAAATCAAGCGTAACCTCGGCGACCAGCACAATTACCTGTCGTCCGAGGCCGACGCATACAGCGGCGTGCGCGCCTTCTGGTTCGACGACGATCATGGTATGCGGCGTAGTGTCGTCGCGGGCGTCGCCGGCAACAGTAAACGCCTGCGAACGACCTATGCGTCTGAGGATGATGCTCGCACTGCCGCGTCGTCGGAGTGGCAGCGGCTACAGCGCGGCCTTGCGACCTTCGATATGACCCTCGCCGTCGGCGACCCTACTATCTCACCGCAATCGCCTGTGCAGGTCTCTGGCTATAAGCCGCAGATTGATGCGACCGAGTGGCTATCGAAATCGGTCGAACATAACGGCAGTCGCAACGGCTTCACGACGCATGTGCAGTTTGAAACCAAGACCGAGGCGGCCGATACTGAGCGCGAATTGCAGAACGATCCCGACGAAGGAATTACGGGCGTCATCGCCAAGTGGAAAGATAAGGTCAGTAAAAAGTCTGGAAGCCAGACCGCCGGCGCACTCGGGAATCCGAAGACGCTGAAGCACGTCTATGCGAGCAAGCAAAGTGCAAAGCGGGCCGCGAATTTGGAGTGGGAGAAAATTAAAGAGGTGCGCGAGATCATCGCCGAAAACAATCAGGGCTGACCGTCTTTCGGTAAGTGTCGCCGCGACTGTCTGTACCATTTCTACTTTGTCAGCAAAGCCACAAATTCGTCATCGGAAATCTCGCGATCTTCGTATTCGAATCCGTCGGAGATAGTCGGCGGAAACATTGTGGTGACTACGTGGCTTGGGCCAACATGTACGCAATTCGGTAAATAAACCAATCGGATGAACGGATGAGACTCCCATTCTTTTTTAATATAAGCCTGACCAGGAACAGGAAGAAACCACGGCTGCGTGCCGAATGCACTGAACTGTTCGCGAATCAATCCTTGAAGGTTGTGAATTGCCTCTAGCGCTAGGTCGCGCGGTTCTTCATCCGTTGATGGATTGAAGTGCAAAGCAGCGTTTCGCCGGCCGTTTAGTTCTTTGAACAGCGTGACCGTGTTGGGTAAGAGAATGCCCCAGCTTTCGAGCGTATCGATTACTAGCGGCCAAAAATCGAACGAATCTTTTCGATAAACTTTTTTATACTCTGGCGTTCCCTTGAATTGGTCGCGCAAATTCAGCATCAAGTGATTGAGGATACGCTCGCCAAGAGCGCAGGCAGATGTCAGCGCCGGATAGTAAGAGCCGATCACAAATGCATTGCGGCACTGATCGAGAAAGGCATTGTGATAAGCGACAATCGACCAAGGTTTGTCTTGCAAGGCAATAAAATTTTCTATCTTGGCCGGCAGGCGCTGCTCACCGAACTGGCGAGCGAAGTTGCCAATCGCTTGTTGCCGATTCGCTTCGTGATGCGCCTTTATCGCATCTTCCCAATCGTCATTGGCCGGCTGCAGTGTGTGCGCCCTACTGTCAAAGTCAAACGTAAAGATTCGGTAGCGTTTCATTGATACCTCTCACTTTCTTGCCTCAACTGTAGGTCGTCCATCGACTTGAACCACCCTGTAGACGTTTCCGGCAGCAAGAAGCATTATTACCGCAGCGAACGCACTGTTTGCCAATTCATCGCAACATAGTAGGCCGCCGATGGCTGTTGCCGCGACGACGTTATGCGCATCTATGTTGTCGTTTGATATTTGGTCGGCTGGTCTCTGTGCGAATCTCGAACGCTTTGCCAGCTGCAACGCGACCCAATACCGGACGTAAATGTATCTGACGGTGATAGATTGCGAATTGATCATGTTGAGCGCAGACTGTTCAGAAAATCCGTGCTGATTCCACAATGTTTCGAACGCAACTTTTGGCGCTCCATAGGATAGAAACAATAGCAGTTCTTTGTCCGACACCTGGTCACGCCTGAGTCGTTGCAGAAATTCAGGCTTAAATTGCTTTAGTATTTCGGATTGAAATTCAAGAGCATTTTCTCGATTTTTTTCGTGCGTAAGATGGTCGCGTCTCAGCTCCTGAATGTATCCGGTTGGATCGTCGATAACTTCAGCCAGAATCTCATTTGTCGCATCGTCCCGCACGGCTTCAAGGATTCTCCGAATTGCCGGCGTTGCATCGTGATTGATGGCGTATTCGTGCATCGGACGCTGCAGCTCAATCTCGGCCTTCAATAGCTCGCTAATCGATCTTGCTAGAAAGACCCTGTCGGGAATCGTGGATAGAATCCTTAGAGACTCCCGAATCGTAAGCTCGCGATTGGTGGACTTTGCTGATTCGAACATGACCAGATCGGGAAGTACAAAAAGATGGGCTGCATCGTCCGCTGCTAAAGCTGAGAGTTCGTCCCGTCGCAGGTAGTTGGTATCAACAACAAACGGCATTCGCGTCATCGTTTTCCCTATCGAGTTTTTGCCCAATTCATACCGTGGCCTTGCCCATCCGACTGACATTCTCGTGTGCTGCCGTTGCTCGCCTTGATGGTGCTCCCGACCGAAAACGGCTTCCCTTCGAAATAACATCTATCCTCGGCAACATGCTGCTCGGATGTTGTATCGGAAGGCATCTTGTACAGTAACCAGCCGCATGATGCTGCAAGAATTGCGATCAATACATACTGAGCAAAAATCGTTCGTTGCGCGCGACCGAAGGAGGCGTCTTTTTCGGTGCATGCGGCGCAGTGGGTATGATCCGTTTCCGTTGGCCTCGCTTGTTGGATTGGTGTATCCGGCGCAGGTGGAGTAGATTTCGAGACTCCGGCGGCAATCCAACCTTCAAGCGTTTCCTTTACCGTGAGATAGTGCTCCATCGGTAATTGTCGGAACTTGCGCAATCCGAAATCAGCGATGAAGATTTTATATATGTCGAGCTCCTTGTCGCCGCAAATTGCCGCCCACTCTTTCACAAGAATATTGATTCTCTTGCGTTGGTAGTCAGTGATTAGCTGTACTTCCTTTTTGACTTCGCTCAAATTCAAATTGACGACGTTGCTTAAGCGCGGTGCCTCTTTCACGTCGCCCATTACTGCCTGACCGACATCCCCTGAAAATTCTACTTTTTCCGACATTGCCAATTCCGTTACAGATGTGATCGCGCGCCAGGTCGGCGCAGCGTGATCACTGATGATGCCTACTTCGTTGCTTTTTTATACGCGCCTTCGGCGACGAAAAATCCCTGTGCAGCACCTTTTACGGAGAGCGGCACTGCTTCGACAATTGGTGAGTTTTCATTGGTGAGAACTTTGAGTTTTTCTCCTGGGCCTGTCAGCACGCACCGCTTGCTATCGAAGTAACCTTGTAGACGCGTCTGCTCGCCAGCGGCGGCCATCTTGAAAGCTGCCAGCAGGTCGTCGGGTGTGATGCAAGCGACCGTCGGACTAATTGGCTCAATGATGTCTTCGGCCTTGAATTTTGGTGGTGCGGCGACGGCTGTCGCGCATGACAGGGCCGCAAGGCATGCCAGATATTTGGATTTCATACTTCCCCATCTTGGGCCAGCGCTGCGCGCCATCCCTCTTGTTCTGTTGAGCCGCTGCTTGGCAGCCATGATGTTGCGTATCGTGATCACGATACGCAACAAGTCGTCATTTTTTTTTGCGACCGACGTTGATCGTTTGCGGGGCGGTGATATTGCCGGTGATCTGTTGGCCTACCGTACCGTGAAAGGTTACGTTTGCGGCGCTCGTTGGCGACTGCTGCGGGCCGTTTGCGCTGTTCGCACCTTCAACCACACCAAGCACACGGGCTTTTGTGCGAACGTCCAACTGACGATAGCCGGCTAAGAGCTCTTTTTCATCATCCGACAAACCATCGCCGGACAGCGTGCCGAGCAAAACATAGTGAGTGTCAACGCCAAGGGCGGCGACTGCGATCAGGTAATCGGCACTTGGAAACCGCTTGTCTTGCTCATAATTAATTTGCGCCCCTTTTTCTACCCCGCCGACAGCCGCAAAGTCAGGTTGGGTAAAGCCTAAGCGTTTCCGCTCTTCTTTTAATCGTTGCCCAAAGGTAGTCATTACACAAATATTTTCTTTGACAGGTACGTTTTTGAGTACTATATTTACGTCATTGCTAAGTGACGTACACAAATGATATCCCATGAGCACACTCGATACAGTCCCAAATACTGAGCATGATGGCGCTTCGAAGCCAATCACGATGCGCCTCAATCCCGACGAGCTCGCGAAAGTCGAGCTCTACGCCAAGCAGGACCAGCGCACCCGCGCTTCTTTCCTGCGTCTGCTGACGCTGCGCGCTCTGGCGGCGTATGAAAAACAACTCGAATCAACCACCGCTTGAACCAGGGAATACCGCCATGTATCCAGACCCGAAACGCGTTCGCCAGCATCGCGTAATGCTGCGTCTTGACGATTACGAGCACGCCCTCGTCGAATCGCTCGCCCACTATCAAGGCGAAGCCGTCTCGACAATCCTGCGTCAGCTTGCCATGCGCCAGGCCGCCGCAATCCTCGCGTCAGATACAGGGATGAGCGTACCGCACGCCGCCGCCTGATCAAAGACAGCAATAAGCAACTTTTGAGCAACCGAAAATGCATCTGGAACAGTCCCAGCTTAACGACGACGAACTGGCAATGATCGAAGCCGTTCGTGTGCAGCAAGGGCTTGAGACTGCCGACCAGGCGTTCGAGTGGCTCGTCAAAACATCCGTGCGCGAAGGCGCAAAGAAGATCACCGGCCGAGGCCGGGCGCTGTATGCCATTGAGAGGAAGCCATAGCATGAGAGTGATCAGCATCCCTTGCCCGCATTGCCAAAGCCGCGTCCGCGCGACCAAGAGTCGCACCATGTCGAGCATGTTCAAGGAAATCACCTACATGTGCCAAAACGACGAATGCGGTCACGTCTTCGTCGCGGGGCTCGAAGTCTTGCGCACGGTCTCCCTCTCGGCAATCCCTGCCGGCGATGTCCGCATTCCGGTCTCGCAGCATGCCCGCAACGCTGCACGAAACCAGCTTGCCTTAGACCTGGCGGCAGCATGACGGCCGCCAAGCAAACCGAGCCGCCGTAAGCGGCAGCAAATCCCATTTGTCATTCAATCCGACGCACGCCTCAAGGCGTGCGCGGGATTCGCTCACCCCGACGAAAGCAATCATGTCCGACGCATTTCTATATTGGTCGCCTGTGATCCGTACGTATTTAAAGGAACTTCGAGAGATCGAATCCGACTTTGATCGTGCGATCAGCGTTGCCGTGCGCTACAGCCGTAACGATTTGTGCACGCTCGCAGCCGCAAAGCGTGAGATTGGCGCGCGCATCGCTGCCGGCATTGGCTATCTCGGCGGTATGGAAGGAGCATGGTAAATGCGTGCATTGTTCCTTGCTATTCGTGGTCGCTTGCCTGCGCTCGGGATCCTGGCTCTGTTGAGCGCTCCCGTCGTGTTACCGGCCCTCGGATTGGTCAAGGGATAGTCATGCGTACCGCCAAGGTTAAAGACCACGCGTCATTTCATCCGGCCGCCGACTTTCTGCGTGCTCGTGACGAGGAAACCCCTACGCCGCCCAATGACCCAGTTGCATTGGCGGCATTGGCAGCAGCGAAGGCACAACTCCGAATCCGCGAGCGCCAGGACATGACGCCGATTGTGGCGAAAGCCTGGGGCGTGACGCCGCGCGCTGTGCGCCGCAACGTCCTCAACCTGGCCGGCCTCGATCCTGACCGTTGGGAGTCCCCCATCCATTCATTTACCGATAGCGAGCGCATCGCCATGCGCGCAGCCGCCAATCGCGCTGTACGTGCATACGAAAGTGTTTTAAATGCGGTCTAAAAAAGTCGAAGTGCCAAATCGCACGCTACACGAGAGATTCATCAAGTCCGAGCGATTTGCTCCTGAACTCGCGCATATTCCGGTCAAATGGCGCAAGCGCGTCGTCGATGCCGCGCTCGACAAAATGTCGTGGTCCAGCTGGTGGAAAATTTACGAGAGCATCGCTGTTGATCATGTGCGTGCGTTCGCCGCACAATACGTCCCGGCCGGCGTCGATCTTTCTCAGGACGATAGCGACATCATCGCGACAGCCGAAAAGGCCGCTGCGAACGTCGTCAAGATGCTGTGGACAGCGCAGTCAGAGCAACACGCTCTCGACATCATCGCTACTGAGTGCGCCGACTACGGCATCGAAGTACCCGATTTTGAGGATGACCCTACTGCCGTTATCGCTCGCGCGATTGATGCACGGTGGTGGCGTCGGCAACTGCGCAAGTGCGTCAAGCGTGCATTCGAGGCGGGCAATATCAAGCTCGGCTATGTCCACTATCGCGGCGAGCCTTATGCCAGCAATGACGCCGTTTTATCTCGCATTTCGCAGAACAAGCGCAACGCTGCAGCGTTAGAGGCCAGCATCGTAAAGAACGAATTCGGCCAGCAATTCAGCATCGCCGAGCTCGCGGAAAAAACGACGGCCAATAAGGCGATCCGGCGCAATGAACTCATGTTGCGCATCAATGGGTTCGAGCAAATCGCCCGTGAGAACAACGATCAGGGATTGTTTTTGACGTGGACATGTCCGTCGCGCTTTCACGCAACGCGGCACGACGGAAAGCCGAATAAGAACTACGATGGCTCGACGCCATATGAGGCAAACCAGTATCTCGGCAAGATGACAGCGCTTTGCCGCTCTGCATTGGCGCGTCGCGGAATCGGCCTTTATGGCTTTCGCATCGCCGAGCCCCATCACGACGGTTGCCCTCATTGGCACATGCTCCTGTTCGTGCGTGCAACAGACAAGTACAAGACCGAGCACGTTACTGACATCGCAAGCCGTGCGGTCAGGATCATGAAGCGCTACGCATGGCGCGTTGATCGCGGCGAACCTGGTGCATTCAAGCGCCGCCTCGACGTGAAGAAGATCGACTGGACCAAAGGCAGCGCGGCTGGCTACATCGCGAAGTATGTCGCTAAGAACATCGACGGCGTTGCGGATCACAAGACAAAGGAAGGTCATATCGTCGCCGCTGAAAATGTCGGCGAGGTCGAGCTCGTGCCGTCGGCCCGCGTAGAAGCCTGGGCCGCTGCCTGGGGCATCCGTCAGTTTCAGCAATGGGGTGGTGCGCCGGTCACCGTATGGCGTGAACTCCGACGTATCGACAAAGGCATGATCGACAAAGCGCCGCCGGCAATGCTTGCTGCGTGGAACGCGGTTCAAAAGATCGAGGGCGAACAGCGGGCGTGCTGGGCGAGTTACCTGCGCGTGCAAGGTGGAGCTCTGATCAATCGCAAAGACCTCGTTATTACGCTTGCCAAGGACGAAAAGACCGTCATCGGCCGTTACGGTGAGACGCAAAAGATTACGCCCTATGGCGTGCGTTGCACTGAGCTCGTCGGGGTTGTCTTTAAATCGGTTCGTCACACATGGACGCCAGTTCAAACAGGTGACGTTCGCGCCTCGGGTGGTGTTGCCGTTGCCTTTCCTTGGACTCGTGTAAATAACTGTACGGACCGCATCGACCAATCTTCGTCGATGCCTTCGCCTTGCCTGCCGTTGCCATCATCGGCACCGCCGATCTTCTCGCATGATGAAGCGGCGCAGCTTACTCATGCCTGGCTTGCGCTGGGTGCTTGCCCCTGGCCGCGCCCCGTCGTCAACGAAGCGCCGCCACGGCCGACATCTGACATGTGCGCCGATGAACAGCGCCGTGTCATGGATTCATGGGACGCCATCAAGGCGTGCCCATGGCCTCGCCTCGTTCTCAAGATGGACGAGGCCGAGCGATCCGGCACCCCGCGCCAGATAGCCGAATGGCAATCGCAACTTGCCAGCGCGGCAAACACCATTCAACCAACAAAAGAGAGCGCCCCATGACCGCATTTCGCGTTGTCGTTCGCACTGAACAATCGTCTTTCACATACACCGCCATTGCAGCCCATAGCTGCGATGTGATCGCTGCCGCCGTCGATCAATTCGGTTTGTGTTCCGTAACGGCCATCATGGAGAAAAAAGCATGAATGCACGCATTGAAAATCTACCGGTCAAGTCCGCAAAGTCTGTGATTCCGCGCGACTTTGTAGTGAATCCGCCCGCCGTCGGTGACCGCGTAACCTTCAACACCCCCGACGATGGCGTGCTCGCTGGCTTCGTCTCGGCGTTTCGCTCTCACCTGGGCAATGGCGAGGTGTTCGCCTGGGTAGAGCTCGATCACCAATGGCAGGGACTGTTTCGAGGGGTGCCGCTGCGTGACATCGAAAGCGCCGACGGTTTTGGGCGAGGGTTGGACCTGGGGCGCTCGTTGGCAACGGGAAATTTCCGTGAGCAATACCTTTGCGATTTTTCCAGCCATGCGACGCGCTACGAACAGCCGGTGCAGCCAGCGCAGCGCGCTGACGCCGCGCAAATCGCCGCATTTATTCGCGCTGATCCACGGGGGTTGTGATGATTGTGAAGCCGAATTTTTTGCAGCAGGACGGCCAGTCCATTGCGGCCGCTCATCACATATTCAAGGTGCTCGACGATGTCGGCATTTTTCTGCGGACCGCTGAAACCGCGCCGCCAGCCTTTTGCAGTTTTGGGGTAGTAGACCTGGTTGCCCAGGTCGTGACGCTGGTCGGCAGCGCGGCAGAGTGCGTGCCGCCGATGGATACCATTCTGCGCGTGCCGCTGGCCTGGGTGGTTTCCTACGATGAATGTATCGTCCGGCAAGCGGCCGAGGCCATCGCCGCGGAATACTCCGAGCTTTACCGGCGTTGGAATTTTTGGGATGCCGTTCATGAGTAGACTATTTTTGGATGATGGCGAGCTCGATGAGCTCACCGGCATTGCTCGCGGTGCGACTCGGCTTGGAGTCAAGAAAACCAAGTTTCAGTTACAGACGGCATTCCTACGGGATCGAGGGATTGCCTTCATTCCGAACGCGCGCGGCAAGCCCGTCGTGCTGCGTTCGGCGCTCGAATCGAAGTCGGCCGGCGTCGCGCCGACACAAGGTTGGCGGCCGGCCGCCATAGGGGGATAGCATGGGTCGCAAATCGACAAAATATTCAAACCTGCCAAAAGGCATGCGTGCGCGCGTTCAACGCAGCGGCGCGGTCTACTATTACTACGAGCAGGGCGGGACCAAGCGCAAGGAAATTTCGCTCGGTTCAAATTACGTCGAAGCGGTGAGAAAGTGGGCCGAACTGGAAATGGCTGCTCCGGTGGACGTGACGGGAATTATCACGTTCCGGTATGCATGCGAGATGTATCAGAGAAAATATCTGATCGAGAACAGCTTGAAGACGCGCACCGAAAAGCTGCGCCAGTTCGAAACGCTGTACAAGTTTTTCGATAATCCGCCGGCCCCGCTGGCAGAAATCAAGCCTATCCACATAAAACAGTTTCTGGCCTGGCGCGTGAAGCTGACGCAAGACGCATTGCGCGCGGATAACAAGGAAGTCGAGGGACACGAGGGCCGTGTCGCGGCGAACCGTGAGAAGTCTCTTATTTCGCATGTCTGGAATGCTGCCCGTGCCGAAGGTCTGACGGACTTGCCGAATCCATGCGCGGGCATCAAGTCGTTCCGAGAATTCGGCCGCGATACCTACGTCTACGACGAATTGTTCAAGGCGGTGTGGGAGAAGGCCGACGTGCCGACCCGCGAGGCAATGGACCTTGCCTATCTGACCGGCGGCCGGCCGGGCGACCTGTTGAAGATCGACGAAACGCATTTGCGCCAGGGGTCCGTCGAAGTGACTCAAAACAAAACCGGGATGAAGCTGCGCATTGCCATCGCCGGCGAGCTCGCCGAACTCATCAACAGAATCATCGCCAGGAAGCGGGCAATCGCCGGCAAGGTCGTCTCGACCAGGTTGCTCGTGAACGAAGAGGGTCAGCCCTTAGGAAAATACGCCCTGCGGTTCCGTTTTGAGGATGCCCGCGCCGCCGCCGGCATCGAAGGCGACGATTTCCAGTTCCGCGACCTGCGCGCCAAGGCCGCGACCGACAAGACGGATAGCGACGATATTCGGGACGCGCAGCAACAGCTTGGACACACAAGCGTCACGATGACGGAAACCTACGTCCGCAAGCGCCGAGGTCACAAGGTCATGCCAACGAAATAGAAAAGTCACCCTGTGGCAAGTTGCTATGCGGCTGTAAAATCGCCATAGAAAACTAAATCATGGGGTGGAGATGAATAAGCGGTCGGAGATTATTTGCACAAGTGTCGTTGTCGCGTGGTTTCTAGTTGCGACAGTAGTAACAATGTCGGCAATTAAGGAACGAATGCCAATCGGGATCTGGCGCGATAGCTGGGAATTTGTAAAATTTATCATTGGGCCGGCAATCGGCGCGGGCATGGCTTTTTACGTAAATGACTACGTTCATAAGCAGCGAAAGAAAAACGACGAGCGGATACTGATCTATGGAGCAACCTTTGCTATTACTTCGATGCTTGGAGACTTCCTCAATTTGAAGGTGGTTGTCCGCGATATGCTGGCAGATGCTGCCGAAAATATGGCTCGTAAGAACATCGTGGGCGCTCCGCTTGTCGACTATGCTTGGCCTCACGTGATTACTTTTGTGGAAAAGAACGGTGTGGATTTGGCATCGCTTCATTTTCTTTTGCCCCTTCGCGAAGGTCAGGTGGCATTTCAGCAGTTGCAACACCTGGAGCGCTGCTATAAACATCTCATTTCGACTCACGAAGGCCTGAACGAAGCGCTGCTTGAAAGACAAACAAAGATGTCCGCCGCGCATGCCGAGTATGTTGCGACTCCCGACGAATCTAAAGTCGAAAAAGAAATTGAGATCGTCGGTCTAAAAACCTTGGTCGCAGCGAGAGATTATCTAGTCGGGCTAGTTGAGCATGTTCAGCTAGACGAGCAAATCTATATCGACGCGACGAACGCGCTAGCGGCCGCAGCAGATATTTACCTTAAAGAAGCGACACCACTGAAACATCGCGGCTATCCGGACGCCCCCCATCTCGAGGCGAATTTGCGACCTCTTCCACGGCCATTTGAGGCCGCTTTAGAGAAGCGAAAACCATAGGATAAGCCGCGCCTATTAATGTGAGGCGGACCGCAGTCGCAGTGATCGCGTCAATATTCGCCCCGTCTCGGGTAGGAAACATGGAAAGATGGACGCCGCCTTTCACTGATAAATAGGTGAATTCAGATGCGAGTGATTTCACGACGAAATCACGGAAGTAGAAGAATTGCGAAGCAAAGGCATATTTGCGAAGCAAAAAGAAAAGGCCCACCGAGCGGTGGGCCTTTTAAATACTGGTGCTGGCTGCAGGACTTGAACCCGCCACCCCCTGATTACAAGTCCGCCGCGAAAATGATTTGAATCAACTGCTTACGGTCTTTTTTGCTTCGCACTTTATGAAAAATTGGTCTCGCAAAGCCTTACTGGGCCTTGCTCATTTAGAAGTTGCGAAGCGGAATATGGCGTGGACAAAGCGAGTTAAATTTACACAGATGCTACATTGCCTCTGAGTCCGCAAACGACAAAGTTTCCAAGGAGAAATAAGTGAGCGCTGAATTTTTCAGTTTGAAAGGCCCTCGGGACATGCTAGAGAAAGCGAAGCGAGAGCGGCTTCGACTTGCCGAGTTGCCGACCGTAGACAATGCTTTCAATTTCTTTGTTACTGCCCGGCATATTGTTGATTATGCGAAGAAGGCCAGTTCAATCAAGCAAGTTTTGATCAACAATTTTGAGCGTGACGATGACATCAAGGCTCTCTGTGATATCGGCGACAAGGGAAAACATTTAACGCTGACACGCAATGACCGAATTGACCCTGTGGCACAGAGAAAGGCGGTCGGCTTTTTTAATGCGCCTTTTGGGACTGTGCCGTTCGGCCATGTAACGATGATTTGGATATTGGAGATAGATGGGAAGCGAGTCGATCTGTTTGAATTTGCGGATAGAGTTATAGAAAAATGGGAAAAATTTCTTTCCGAGAACGAGCAATAATCAGACTTGCCACCACTTCAGCAAGAATTCAGGCGTAATAATTGATTAAGGCAGTTCGATGGCGCTCGACCACTATGTCTCGCAGGTTCATCTTAAAAACTTCTACGCGGAGAGCCTGGGAAGTCGTCTCTATGCAATACGCAAGGCCGATTTGCACCCCTTTCCGGCCGCATCGAGCGCGATATGCCGCATCGACGACGGAAGTACCAATACTTATCTGACCGAGCCGCGCGTTATTGAAGAATTTCTGAAGGAAATCGAGCCCAAATACAACAAGGCGATAACTTGGTTGACCACGACTCCGGCCGTCGACCACACGTTGTTATTCGCCTTGTCTGGGTTCATCGCCTATGTCCTGAGTTGTTCGCCGACAGCTATGAGGACGCATGCCGACCAATTAGCATCAACGCTAGAGGAAACAGCTCGGCAACTTGACAAGCGCGGCCAGATCGCTGCGCCGCCGCCATCACTCGCGGGCGCAACTCTTACCGAACTGTTGAACAACCGCAAAATCACGATAGACGTTGACCCCAAATACCCGCAAGCCATCGGTATCGCTCAAATATTTTCTTCTGCTCAGACGCTGGGCAACTTTCATTGGGAAGTGCTGATCAATGAGCACGCGGACAGTCCGTTCTTCACAAGTGATTTCCCTGTAACAATTGAAGAAGGCGAGCATCCGTTTATTCTTAATCGCATTGTGCCTCTGACACCACGTATTGCCGTGCGCCTCCGCCCTCGGCTAGATGTTGACCCATCCGAGATGGACTTTAGCTACGCATATTTTACAAAGCGGCTAATGAAGGTATCGCGCAACGAAGTGATGGCTGTGAATCGCTTAATTGTTCGGTGTGCGGAAAAATTAGTCTTCTACAGCCAAGATTTGCCCTGGATAAAAGGTTTCGTCAAAAAAACGCCGCCTACCGGTTAGAAATGAAGACGAAAACGCTCCCCCATGGGAAAGGCGTGGCTCTTTGGTCTCGCTTCCATATTGAGCCGACCAACACGATAGGGCCGAAGTAGAACGGTCTAGGACACGTTTTTTACAGCAGCGCGAACCTCTTCCACCTCCGCTCAAAAAACGCCTCTCCGGTGCGTCAAAATGCGTCAAAAACGATCTCGCCCGGCCTGGCTTCTATGTCACGCTGGGCTTCGTTTTACTGGTGACGCATTTTTGAGTCAAAACAGCCCTAAGTAACCGGCAGGCGCGGGGTGGGGGCAACTGCGCGCGCCAGCCTGAAATCTCCACAAATATTTCATATTGACAACATTTTAAGGCATCACCATAGGCGGCTCAGGACGGCCAAGGTGAGGCCGTGACAATCGGCCTGCCCAACCCACGCCGGCATTCTTGTCGCCTTGTATGGTCCCTCTGCGTGAGTCCTTGCGCCCGCTCCTTCGTCACGGCAATCAGGGGCGAAATCACGGCATTGCTTTGACAGTTTGTAATCGATCGATTACAATGACTGCATGTTCTCAATAAAACCACTCCCAGAATTCACGGCATGGCTCGACGGCCTGAAAGATTCCTCGGTTCGCGGCCTTGTCGTGGCAAGAATCAAAAGATTGGAGCGCGGACTCATGGGCGACGTTGAGCCGGTTGGCGAAGGCGTCTCTGAACTTCGCATTCATGTGGGGGCGGGATGGCGTGTGTATTTCACGCAGCGCGGCGCGCATGTGGTCGTGTTACTCGTTGGGGGCTCCAAGCGTTCGCAAAAGAACGATATCAAGCGCGCTAAGGCGCTCGCAGCGATGTTGGATTAACGGAAGGAAATGACTATGACCAAACGAATTAAAGTTGACGAGTTGCCGGAGTTCGACGCCGCCCCTTATCTCGATAACGAGGAAGCCATTGCGGCCTATCTCACCGACATTCTAGAAGCGAACGACGCGGCTTTGCTGGCGTCGGCACTTGGCGACATCGCGCGTGCTCGTGGCATGGGCGAAATTGCCAAGTCGGCAGGCATTACACGCGAGGCGCTCTACAAGGCTTTGCGCCCGGGCAGCGCCCCGCGCTTTGATACGGTCAACCGTGTCTGCGCTGCGCTCGGTGTGCGCCTGGTAGCGCAAGCTGTGCATAGTTGATCGCGCACGAAGTTCCTACTGTCACCGTCCGTAAATAGATAAGGCCGCATCGTGCGGCCTTATCTTTTTTATCTACCGTTGCGCGCTCGCGCCGCCTCTTCCTTCTCGTAGTCGTCCCTGCAATCGTCATTGCAAAACAAAATCTCAGGCTGTAACGTCTCATCGCAAAAATGACAGCGGCAATCCGGCAGCAAAACCGGCCGGCGGCGCACGGCGGCCAGGCCCGCGGATACGGTTGCAAAAATTCGGTTGTCAGCGATATCGGCGTGGTCGCTCATGGTCTATTCCCCCGTGGATAAGTTGTAAGGATCAAAGCTGATGACTTGTTCGCCGGCCCATTCATTGATTGCCTCGAACTGCGATTGCAGCGGCGCAATCTCATGGCGTGCGAAGACATTGGCGGCCGGCACGATGGCGCCGAAGCCGCCCGAGTTGCTCGGAACGATGCCCAGCAGTTGCGGCGGCACGCGGTGCGCCGCGAGCACGTCGTCGCGTGTGGCGGCTTTGATGTTGAAAAATTCGTCCTTGGCGGCAATCTCGGAGACCGGCAAAATCTGGATGCCGTCTTTCTTGCCGCCCGGTGCGTACATGAACAAATTGCGGAAGTTGCCCGGCCCTTTGCTCTCACGCAGCGCGCGACGCAGGCCGTCTACATCCTCCTGGCTGTTGGCCGTGTCGGTCATGTACATGATGAAGCCGGCATGCGAACCGTTCTTGTAGTAGCGCCGGCGAAACAGCGTCGCCGATTCATTGAGCCACGCGGATTGCAGCGCGCTCAGATACTGCGGCACGCCGTACAGTTCTTGATTAACGTCGGGCTCCATCATGTGCCAGACCGCGCCGGGCTCGAACTCATAGGACGCCTGCCCGTTTGTGACGAAGAAGTAGCGGCCATCCTCGACGCCGCGCCGTGTGTATTTCGCAAGCGAAGGCTTGATTCTCAGCAGGCGGTTTGTGGCGCTGCGCCGTGCCTCGGCGTAGCAGTTGCCGAACGTCAGATGATCGAGCGCCAGGCGCTTAAAATCCTCGCGCGACAAGATCGGCGACGGCTTGAAGGTCGAAGTCAAAATGTTCACTTTGAATAGGATCGCGCTGCTGTGGTGAACGCTGGCCGTGAACGACTTTGCCAGGCCGCCCAGGTCAACCGGCGGCTCGTACCAGTCGCCCACGCGCCAGCACTCGAAGCAATCGAAAATCTCTCTGCTGTCCAGCACCGAGACGGGATCGCCAAACGTGAACGCCTCGACCCGGCCGGCGGGTTCCGTGGTCGCCGCCGGCGACACGTCCGCCAATGGCCGCGCGCCGCCGTATTTCTTGTTCTTTCTCATGCGTACATCTCCATAAACGATTGACTGGTTTGTGTGCCGCCTTCGAACGGTTCGTGATCGAGGGCATGCATCACCGCCCATGCAAGGTCTGCATGGCCGGTTTCTTCTGAGCGTCCGGCGTCATAGGTGACGGCGCGGCCGCTGGGGGTGAGTGTTTTTCGAATCGCCATGAACGATTGCGCGATGTCCGTCCATCCAGCATCGAACTGCAAGCGGCCTTTATAGATAACGTTCTGCGCTTTTAAGACCATGCGCGTTTTCACTTCGGGCGAATAGTTGATCGC
>Ga0302155_10001528_pt1 | contig 16703 bp, 12 predicted proteins | sample I_Bog_N3_1_FD_193508 | JGI IMG/M metagenome (GOLD analysis project Ga0302155, IMG submission 193508) | Peat permafrost microbial communities from Stordalen Mire near Abisko, Sweden - I_Bog_N3_1 | ecosystem: Environmental > Terrestrial > Soil > Wetlands > Peat | place: Sweden: Abisko, Stordalen...
AGTGTCTGTAAAAATCTAAAATAGTGACCTCATCGGGTAATATTTCCTCAATTTCCGATTTATTCAACAACGCCCTTTGGGGCGTTGTATTTCAATAGTTAAGCGGAGATTTGTTGGGTAATGCAGTGAATATTCCCTCCGCCTAGTAGTATCTCTCTGGCCGGCACGCCGATCAAGCGATACTCGGGAAATATTTGCTGCAGTATGTCATGCGCCTGCCCGTCGGTGGCAGGGTCGAGTAACGGGTAGACTATTGTACCGTTAGTGATTAAAAAATTCACATACGATCCGGCCAACCTATCGCCCGCTGTACGTGGAATTGCCGCGCCCTGTTGCACAACCAGTGCCTCTTCTGCGCTATAGTACAAAGGACCTGGTTGTGGCAGTTTCCAGATTTTTAGCGATTTTCCTTTTGCATCCAGCGCCCTAGACAATATTTTATATGCAGCCACAGAGCGTGGATGCTGCGGATCGTTTTCATCATCGACCCAGTGCAGCACAACTTCTCCGGGCCGGACAAAGCAACAGATATTATCAATGTGTCCGTCTGTTTCATCCATGAACACACCTTCATTGAGCCAGATAAATTTACTGATATTGAGATTCTCAATCAAAAATTTTTCGATTTGCTCTTTGCTCAGATGCGGATTGCGATTTCGGTTTAACAGGCATTCTGATGTAGTTAGACAGGTACCTTCTCCGTCCACATGTATCGATCCGCCCTCCAAAATAATGGAAGGCTGATAACTCTCAAAATTATGATGCTTGAGTATCTCAGCGGCGACCTGTTCATCTTTATTCCAAGGATGATACAGCCCACCATTTAAACCACCCCAGGCATTGAATTGCCAATCTATCCCGCGACACTGGTTTTGATTATTGATTACCACGGTGGGGCCCGAATCCCTGACCCAACAATCATCCGATTCCATAGACACCAGCGTTACAAAGTCGGGCATAGTGGCTCTCGCTTGTTCCATAAACTGAACAGGAACGCCCATAAAGACCGGAGTGGTCTGAGCGATAGCACGGGCCACATCGGCAAATGTCTGTTGCGCAAATTTTCCGGAATCGCGCCAGTTATCAGGACGATGCGGCCATAACATCCAGACAGCTTGCTGTTTCTCCCATTCCGCGGGCATATAAAAACCATCCTTTTTGGGCGTGGCAGAAAGTGATTGACTAGTCATATTTGCTCCTGAATTAAAAATCAGAACGGCCTGCAAAATCGCCAGCCATTACCTTAATTTTTGCTGAGTTTAAAATTGGGTTTCGCCATCCGAAGTCAATATAGTGCTGTACATTTCTGGACGTCGATCTCTGAACAATCCCCATGCCTTGCGTTGTTTGGCAATCGCATCCAGATCAAATTCATGAACCAGAACACATTCACTGGTTTTGTCGGCGGTTTTCACCAGAGCACCAGTCTGGTCGGCAATAAAAGATGAGCCGTAAAACGTCATCGACAGATCCTGTATATATTTGCTGGTTTCTGTTCCAATCCGGTTAGATACGATAACTGGAACGATATTGGCTGCCGCATGACCTTGTTGAACCCGGATCCAGTGCGGCTGTGAATCAATATCAGGATAAGCTGGTTCAGATCCAATAGCAGTTGGGAAAAAGATTATTTCGGCGCCGAGCAGGGCCAACGAACGTGCCGTCTCGGGAAACCATTGATCCCAGCAGATGCCAACACCGACCTTGGCAAATTTGGTATTCCATACTTTAAAACCGGTGTCGCCCGGAATAAAAAAATGCTTTTCCTGATAGGCCAAGCCGTTAGGAATATGGGTTTTGCGATAAACCTCGCTCAAACTGCCATCGGCATCGATGACGATCAGCGAGTTGTAGTGGGCGTTATTGCACCGCTCAAAAAAAGAAAGCGGAAGGACAACACCGAGTTCTTTTGCTAGGCCTGCAAAATGCGCGATTAAAGAACTTTCCTCAATAGTCTGGGCCAGTTCAAAATGCTCAGGTCTCTGATCAATACAAAAGTACGGTGTTTCGAATAACTCCTGAATTAAAATAATATGGGCACCCTGTGTTGCAGCTTGCCGTACCAATTTCTCGGCGCTGGCAATATTGTCATCACGGTTCCATGAACACGCCATCTGCGTAGCTGCCACTTTAATTTTTGCCATTCGATAATCCATACGGAAATGATTAAACATCACAAAACATCAGTAAAGGAGATAATTTTTAGCGATTTTGATACGTAAAGTTAAAGAACTGATTTAACTTTAAATTTAATAACTTAGAGCTATATTACTTTGAATTAACGTTACAAACTAATGAATAAATTTAAGAAATAAGTGAATTATCTTCACATAAATATTTTGAGATTTTGAGGAAGGTGATGAAGGTAGTCAATCTAGAGTCAAGCATTTTTCTCCGTTCCATTATCAAATAATAATTTCCTGGTGATGGAACAGTTCCATGGAAAGGGCGTATCAATAATCCATTTTTCAATTCATCACCTGCTGTTAATACGTCCGCCAAACACACCCCCATTTTTTGAAGAGCAGCTTCGATAGCTAAACCAGCGTGCGAAAAAAAAACGTTGCGTGCTGGCAGCGGCTGTTTCCCTGCAAATGCACCTAACCAACTTGCCCAAGTGCTTCCATTTTGATCTTCATGCAGCAAGCAGAAACGATTTAGGTCATGAGGATTTCGTATACCATTTTCACCTTCAATAAGTGATGGATGACAAACCGGGAAAAAATCTATTGGTAAAAATGGAAGTACCACATAGCGAGACCAATCCATGCCAGCCATAGCATACAAAACGGTAATATCGGCTGCAGAATTCATTTCGATTGAATCACTGTCATGGACCAGAAGATGCAACATTAAGCTCGGATTTTCATTGGCAAATTCACAGATTAATCGTGGAAATAACCGATGTGACAATTCTGTTGGAACAGAAATTGTAAGTGAACCGCTCATGTCTGGGTTGCTTGCCTTACTACACGCATCTTGCATCATTTCCAAGGCTTGTTTCACAGATTGTAGAAATTTCACCCCTGCATTTGTTAATTGTTGTGAACGTCCCTTTTTTTTAAATAATGCTACTCCCAATAATTCCTCCAGCGTTTGTATCTGATGACTGATTGCACTGCTTGTTACACACAATTCTTTGGCCGCCTCACCAAAATATCCTAATCGTGCTGCCGCTTCAAAGGCTCTTAACGTATTTAATGGTGGAAGTTTTTTCATAAACGGATTGAATTCAAAGTTAGAATATATAATTTAAGGAATCTCTGATTAAGTAAACGAATAACTACTGTAATGGGTAATGCTTTAAGTAAGTTATTCGAACCAATTTTAAATACTGACCATGAAAAAAACTACCTTTGCTACTACTGGATTTAACAAATTTGCGAAGACGATACATCTGAATGAAATGAATAAGGTCGTTCTATAGACTACATTGTATCAACGGGTAGAGCCACACCATCCCAAGGCGGGCAACGGTTATCCTCCTATTGGACTCGAACGCATATTGCGGATTTATTTTTTGCGGCAGTGGTTCAATCTGTCTTCCCCTAGAGTCGAAGAGGCTCTGTGCGAATCGATCTCTATGCGTGAGTTCGTAGGTATCGACTTGGGCTTGAAATCTGCACCAAGTGAGACGATCGTATGCAAGTTTCGCCATTTGCCGGAGAAGCATGAATTGGGTCGCCGTGTGTTTGAGGAAGTGGGTCGTCATTTGATGAGTAAAGGTATGAAGAAGGTTTCTGGGGAGAGCACCATCGTTGATGCAACCATTATTGCAGTCCCTTCTTCGAGAAAAAATTCCAGCGGTGAACGTGACCCCGAAATGCGTCAGACGAAGAAAGGGAATCCATGGCACTTTGGTATGAAAGGCCATATTGGAGTTGACAGAAAAACCAAGTTGATTCACTCCGCCATTGTCACTCCGGCCAATGTTCACGACAGCCAACCGTTACACCAACTGTTGCATGGTAGCGAGACCCGCGTTTGGAGTGATTTTCGTCGTACATTGGACAAAAGGAGGTGAGCAAAAAGGCTGTGCCGAAAGCCCTTGACTTCACCAATCGACGCGGCGTACGCAATCATGCGTTGACTGAAGATGAGAAAATGACGAACAAGCGTAAATCGAGTGTGCGTGCCAAAGTTGAGTATGCACTCTTGGTCATTAAAAGTATATTCGGTTTTACCAAGATTCGCTACCGTAGTCTGGTGAAAAACGCGAATCGGGTCTTTGTCACATGTTGTTTGTAGCGCGAAGAGAATTGATGCTCCTTCAAGGAGCGTAGTGCGTCCAGTGAGAGAGAAATCGCACATGGATGCAGTAAAGAAGGGGTTAAAACGCCCTATTTCACTTTAAATTCGCCAATTTGAAATCACATTTTTTGTAATAAGAAATTTTTTAACAATCACAGAATGTGTAGTACTTATTCAGACATTCCTTAAAGGGGGGGCGGATAAAAACTTGGACTGATTTATGTTAATAATCCCAGACTCTCCCGATATTCGCGGGGACTCCGGAAGCCCAAAGAAATTTTAATTCGTTTTTCATTGTACCAGCGTATGTACGAATTAAGCAGATCAACGAATTGTTCAATAGTTGTATTCTGCCAGTCCCGTAAGTAGAACATTTCATTTTTTAAACGCCCAAAGAATCCTTCACATGCAGAATTATCAGGTGAGCATGCTTTGCGCGACATAGATCGAATTAATTTAGCGTCACCTATACGGGTAAGCCATCCAGGCCAACGATAGTGCGCGCCACGGTCAGAATGGACGATAGGCCGGTATGGGCTTTGGGCCACTGTTTCAATCGCTGCATCTAACATATTGTTGACGAGCTGCGCATCTGGACGTGTTCCGACTGACCAACTGATGACCATGCCATCAAAGCAATCGATCATCGGTGACAGATATACTTTGCCAGCAGGAATCTGGAATTCCGTAATATCGGTAAGCCACTTTTCATTGGGGGACGACGCGTGGAAATTTCGATTAATAATATTTTCTGGTGCAGGACAGATTTCTCCCATGTAAGAGGAATAGCGACGTCGTTTAGCCGTAGCGACAACTAGGCGCTCCTGTTTCATTAATCGTTGCACGACTTTTTCAGAGATGACCACTTGCTGCTTGTTTAATGACGCCTGTATTCGACGATAACCGTAGCACCGGTGGTTAATTTCAAATATTTCTGCCATGGTACGCCGCACATCGGCGTACTTATCCGCCACTTGCAAACGGGCCCGATGATAGAAATAGGAACTGCGTGCCAAATCCAGTTTGGAAAGAAGTACGGTCAGCGCATAATTCTCTCTGAGGGCATCAACCAGCATCGTCTTTTCCTGATTGGTCAGAAGACGCAGGTCGACGCTCAGGCCTTTTTTTATTATTTCGTTGGCCTTTTTTAAGAGATCGTGTTCTAGCTGCAATTGATGGATGTCACGCTGTAGTGATTCGATTTGGCGTTCCAATTCAGCGCGCTCCGTGTTGGTCGACGAGTCTTTTTGGCGTTTCATGGATGCAGGAGCCTCACGGCCGAGTAGTTGGTTTTTCCATTTATATAATGTCGTTCTATCTACGTCCAGCTTTTTTGCCACCTCTTGCGCACTTTCCTGTCGAGTACACAATCCGATCACCGCCGTCTGCTTAAGCTCGTCCGGGCGAGGTACCGATCTTATTTTGCTAACAACGCATTTAGTCGTTTCCGGGTGCATCTCTCTAATCCAGGCTCGCAACGTCTCCGTTCCGGGATAGCCTAATGCCCTAGCAGTCGCAGTAATACAGAAGCCATGACTTAAGTAATGTTCAACTGCGACTTTCTTCTGTTCGTCTGAGTACTTTGATTTTGTACGCGAATAACCTATTGCTAACACATTGCGTTTTTCGAATTCCCAAAACCAGCTTTTGAGGGCATTCTTTGTTGGATAACCCAACTGACGAATGGTTGCGGATGTGCGCCGCCCAAGCTTAATATAGAGTTTCACAGCCTTGATGCGATCTTCATATGAATACATGAACTACCTCCAAGTAGTCCAAGTTTTTATCCGCACCCCCCTCTGGTCAATATTCGGTGCGCGTCAACAATGCGTATCAACAGTATCTGTACCTCTCCACGACTAGGTTCAGATAAATCAATTTCTACCAGATGCATACCCCCCGGGCCGCCAAATTAACTCAAATAGATAGCACATGTGAGCGTCATTTACTCCTCCAATTAATTATTTTTTTGATTTAAATCGGCAGCTAAAGACCAGTCTTTCAATTTATTGATTTTTCGGATATCATCAAACTACTTTTTTCATTCTCAAAATATCGACTTCCTCGTGGCTCATAGTAAGCCAGTCATTAAGTACCTCTCCAGTGTGTTCACCCAATGTGGGTGGAGCACGCCTGTACTCTACAGGTGATTCGGACATTCGGATCGGATTCGCTACAAGAGCAACTTTTTCAGTAAGTGCATGCGACATTTCAATACGCATACCTCTGGCCAGAACCTGAGGATCTGCAAAAACCTTGTCCATACTGTTTATTGGCCCACAGGGTACGCCGGCAGTTTCCATCAATGCGATCCATTCGGCTGTAGTTCGAGTAACCGTAACATCCCGAATCAAAGAAATCAGCGCATCCCTGTGCATAACACGCTGCGGATTTGAACTGAACCGCTCATCTGCTGACCATTCAGACCGGTCCAATACTTTACAGAATTGCGTAAACTGGCCGTTGTTGCCAACTGCTATAATCATATAGCCATCTTCAGTCGGAAAATCTTGATACGGCACAATATTGGGATGAGCGTTACCCATGCGCCCGGGAATTACCCCACCTGCCAAATAGTTGGAGGTCTGATTGGCCAGACAAGCAATCTGAACATCCAGCAAAGCAAGATCAATACACTGTCCTTGCCCCGTTTTCTCCCTGTGTGCCAAGGCTGCGAGTACTGCTACCGTCGCGTACAAACCTGTCATTACATCAGTGAGGGCCACTCCTACTTTAATCGGACCTTCGCCGCTGGTACCGTCGGCGCGTCCGGTGAGACTCATCAGTCCTCCCATTCCCTGGATCAGGAAGTCATAGCCGGCACGGGAAGCATATGGGCCAGTTTGGCCAAAACCAGTAATTGAACAATAGATCAGACGTGGATTGTGCAGTTTCAGAGTTGCGTAATCAAGGCCATACTGGCTTAGCCCGCCTGTCTTAAAATTTTCAATTAGAATATCTGCCTTTGCTGCAAGCTGCGAAGCCAAGAGCTGGCCTTCAGGTCTCCCAAGATCGATCGTCATAGAACGCTTGTTTCGATTCGCGCTCAGGTAGTATGCAGACTCACCAGTAGACTGACCTGCATCGTCCTTGAGCCAGGGTGGGCCCCAAGCGCGCGTGTCGTCGCCGACATCAGGGCGTTCTATTTTGACCACGTCCGCACCAAGATCAGCCATTAATTGACTCGCCCACGGACCTGCCAGTACCCTTGACAGGTCGAGAACACGCAGCCCGGACAAGGCTCCTTTTGAAATTATGGAGTTCATAGAGAATTAAAAGGCCGCAATGCCAGTAATGGCGCGCCCCAGAATCAAAGCATGCACGTCATGTGTGCCCTCGTAGGTATTGACAACCTCCAGATTGACCAGATGCCGGGCAATACTGAATTCATCACTAATACCATTACCGCCCAACATGTCTCTCGCCATGCGGGCAATATCTAGGGACTTGCCGCAAGAATTACGTTTCATGATTGAAGTAATCTCAACCGCTGCAGTGCCTTCATCTTTCATACGACCGAGCCTGAGGCAACCCTGAAGTCCCAAAGTGATCTCAGTTTGCATGTCAGCAAGTTTCTTCTGAATCAACTGATTGGCTGCCAGCGGTCTACCGAACTGCTTTCGATCCAACACATACTGGCGGGCCCTGTGCCAGCAATCCTCTGCAGCACCAAGTGCACCCCATGCAATACCGTATCGGGCGCTATTAAGACAGGTGAACGGACCTTTCAGCCCGCGAACTACCGGAAACATATTTTCTTCTGGACAAAATACGCCGTCCATGACAATTTCGCCGGTAATTGATGCACGCAGGCCGACCTTGCCGTGAATAGCAGGAGCCGATAAACCTTTCCAGCCTTTCTCCAACACGAAGCCTCGAATCATACCCTCATCATCCTTGGCCCAAACTACAAAAACATCAGCAATCGGGCTATTTGTTATCCACATCTTACTACCTGATAACATATAACCGCCCGCGACTTTTCTGGCTCGCGAAATCATGCTTCCGGGGTCAGAGCCATGATTTGGTTCAGTCAGGCCAAAGCAGCCTATCCATTCTCCTGTGGCTAGTCGGGGCAGATACTTCTGTTTAGTTTCTTCATTGCCAAATTCGTTGATCGGTACCATTACCAGGGATGACTGAACACTCATCATCGATCGGTATCCTGAGTCCACACGTTCGACTTCGCGCGCAACTAGGCCATAACAAACATAATTAAGATCAACTCCACCATACGCCTCTGGAATCGTCATTCCGAGCAGACCTAGATTGCCCATCTCGCGAAAAATTGCCACATCCGTCGTTTCATTACGAAATGCAGTGAGCACGCGTGGCTGAAGGCGCTCTTGGCAGTAAGTACGAGCCGAGTCACGAACCATACGTTCTTCATTATTCAACTGCTGATTTAGCAGCAATGGGTCATCCCATTGAAATGCTGCATTTTTATGTTTAGTATTCATTCAGTAATCTCACTTTAATGTTTATTGGAATCGCATCAGTTTCAGACCGACACGCACGCCTCGTCCTGAAATAGTCACTGAAGACGTTATTCCGAACCTTTAAATAATTGTAAAAACACCGGTACTTGCCGTATTTTCTCTTTTTAAGTGCAAAAAATCACATCTAGTCCAAAACTATAAATAATTCTTTTGGATTACATCAATTCAGCCAGCATCAGACCCAATAAACGGACAAGGGTCGATTCGGGTTGAATGATGCACTGCCACGTCTATGCTTTTATCGTGCTATTTCACTTGTCCTTTGCCTGTCTGACCGTATCAATTAAAACGAATGCCAGCGTTGCCGATTTGCTAGACAATGGTACATGCTGGAAAGCTGTGCAGTGTTAGAATGGCTTCCGTTAATGCGACAACACCCTCAACGTCATCGTCGCGGCTGGACATCATGATCTTCAATATCCCCGAATCCGGTTGGTCCTTTCTGTTGGTATTCGCCGAAAAATACTTGCCACTATATGTCTCCGATTGCCAGCATCGCTGATTCAGACAACCTCCACACATCTAGTACCGTCTGTTCTAGATTTGTTTGCGCCGCATTAGCAATCACGGAACCGTTGTGCTTCATGCGCTTGACACCAGACATGATGACGCCGTTTATCATCGACGCCGAAGCACCGCTCGGCAGCTGTTGAAGAACCTGCGTCAAAAGCATCTGCTGAGTACGCCGCAATACCTGCAGTGCATGGACACACAGTGGCTCTTGCTTAGCATCAGTCGAACTCTGCATCAATACACGTTCTAATTCGTCGATTCCAACATGGCGCCGCAAGTTCGTACCGATCTGAAGAAATGTCGATAGGCTCAGATTATCAGGTCGTACCACTGCCAGCGCCGCAAACAAAAAGTCCGCCATTTCTGCAATTGCTTCGACGTTAAGTCTCGCTTGCTCATAATCGCCCTGTGGTTCAACAGCGCTTGGATTTGCCGTCGGCATCAGGTTGCGCGTAGTATCAGGGTCACTGAATATGGCGCTCAATTCATTGAAGCCGTCTGAAACTTTCATCAACTGGGCACTCGTTCCCAACATGGCGTCAATCACTGCCTTTTGCATGACGCGTGTCCGTTCGTCTAGATGCTTCGATTCCTGACACGGAATTTTCAAAGCCTGCGCATCCAGCTTCATGAACAGAGACGCCAGATTCAATGTCGCCCAGGATTGCGCCCACGCGAAAATGACTTCACCTTCATCCACCCCATGCTTGCGGGACAGGTCCGCTATCAATAATGGACCGCAACGGTTGATCGACTCGTTCGCCAGTACAGTTGCCAATATCGCATTCGCCAACGGGTGACTCAGGGGATCGCGCGTTTTCACGAGAGCCTGCGGGAAATAGGGCGTTAATAATGTCGCAGCCCAGCTGTAGTCCAACAATGGCAGTGTCGCCAAAATCCGTTTGTAACGATTTTTTACGTGTGCAATCACGACCGCCAGTTCCGGTGCAGTCAACCCACCCCCGTCAATGTTGCGGTGCGCCAGTTCGGATGCCGTCGGTAATTGTTCGACTTCGCGCGAAATGACGCCCTTTTCTTCCAGGTCAGCGATCAATGCGGCGTAACCTGCTCGTGTGGCAACGTCCGTTTGCGCCTGGGTTTCACGGGTGAGCAAGTGCGTCTGCAAGGTATTATCCTGCAATACTAGTTTTTCAATATGCTCCGTAATTTCATTCAGTATCCGGTTGCGGTCTACCTCATTGAGCTTGCCGGCATTTACTTCGGTATCCAGCCAGATCTTGATATTGACTTCGTGATCGGAACAATCGACTCCGGCAGAGTTATCGATCGCGTCGGTAAAGATACGGCCGCCGTTGAGCGCAAATTCAATACGCCCGTTTTGAGTTGCGCCGAGATTGCCGCCTTCGGCGACCACCTTGCAGCGTAATTCTCTGCCGTTGACGCGTATCTGGTCATTAGAAAAATCTTTAACCTGGGCATTTGATTCGGAATATGCTTTGATGTAGGTACCGATGCCGCCGTTGTAAAACAGATCGACTGGTGCAAGCAAAATAATACGCAGCAATTGTTCCGGCATCATGGTCGTGGCTTCCGTACTCAGCGCGGCGCGTGCCTGATCCGACAACTCGATGCTGCGGACATTGCGTGGCCATACGCCGCCACCTTTGGAAATCAGCGATTTGTCATAGTCATCCCATGACGAACGCGGCAATCCGAACAGGCGTTGCCGCTCCTTAAATGACACCTCCACATCAGGTGTCGGATCAATAAATATATGCCGATGATCGAATGCCGCGATTAATTTGAGCTGACGCGATAGTAGCACCCCATTGCCGAATACATCACCCGACATGTCGCCTATGCCGACCATAGTGATCGGTGTGGTGTTGATGTCGTGGTCAATCTCATAGAAATGGCGTTTAACTGCTTCCCATGCGCCTTTGGCCGTAATGCCCAACTTCTTGTGATCGTAGCCATTTGAACCGCCCGACGCAAAGGCATCTCCGAGCCAGAATCCGCGTTTGACCGCGATACTGTTGGCGATATCAGAAAAACTTGCGGTACCCTTGTCTGCAGCCACTACGAGATAGTGATCCGCGTCATCGTAACAGACGGTCTGTTGCGGAGATACTATATCGTCGCCCACGCGGTTATCTGTAATATCCAGCAGGCCGGCAATGTACAGTCGATAAACAGATTCTCCTTCCAAGGCAATCGCCTCACGCGTTGCACTTTTGGGCATCATCTTGCAAATAAAGCCCCCTTTTGCGCCGACCGGCACGATAACCGCATTTTTGACCATTTGCGCCTTGACCAAGCCCATTACTTCAGTGCGATAGTCTTCCATTCTATCCGACCAGCGCAAACCGCCGCGAGCCACCGGGCCACCGCGCAAATGCACGCCTTCGAAACGACGCGAGAATACATAAATCTCTCGATAGGGACGGGGTTCCGGGAGCAAAGCCAACTGACTGCAGTCAAACTTGAAGATAATGGTACCGTCTGCCTGCGCATCCTGAAAATACGAGGTGCGCAGCGTTGCCAGCATCAGGTCGACAAGGCCACGTAAAATATCTTCAGTATCGGCGTGATTGATGTCAGCCACATTCTGCTTCAGATTCAATAGTGATGCCGTACCCATGGCGCGCTGCTCCGATGTCAGGGTGGGATCGAAGCGCATCAGATAACTGTCAATCAGGTTTTTAATGATCGACGGCTGCTTGCGCAGACAATCTGCCATGTAGCGCAAACTGAAACGGCAACCTGCCTGACGCCAATAGCTTGCATACCCGCGAATAAGCTGAACTTCTTTCTGACGCAGTCCGGCTTCGACCGCTAGCCCATTCATGCGCCCGTCTTCAACCTCGCTGTTGAAAAGTGACTCAAATAATTCCTGAGCTGCAACAATTACATCTGGTTGAATCAATTTGGCCGCACTTTGGGCATCGACGCTCAGGCAGGTAATGTATAGGCGGAGATCCTGACCATGCTCCTGCATATGCAGCACATGTGTTTTCTCCCGATCCACCACAACACCTGCGTTATGCAAGGCTGGAAAAATCAGCGACAACGAGGGCGCTGAGTTGACCGATAATAGGCGAATAGTAACGACTTCTCGCCAACCTATTTCAATGTGAACTTTAATGCGCGCCGAGCGCCTGCTTTCTAGTGATACGACCAGGTCGCGAAAGGCCGTATAAGGTGACGTCACGCTCTGATATTCTGCCGGCAGCAACGCGCACAGCTTGCGCAAGTAAATCCGCAATAGCGCATCCTCTGTGTCATCAACGAGAGTATCGAAGACGGTTTGCCAGCCATCAATTGCTTCCAGCAACGGCTGGCAAATGTCGCTTTCAAGATTGGGCTGCGGTCTGGTTACCTTGGCACTGAGGTAAATTCGCATCAATGGGCCGTCGGAAAGGAGGGGCTGTGCCACGACATCAACGGCCCCGGCAAGATTACGTACACTTTGCGCCAGCGCGTCGGCTAGGCTGACGCTATAGCGCTCGCGCGGCATATAGATCAATACATTCAGATGACGTCCGTATACGTCGCGGCGCGCAAAGACCTGGGCACACGGCTGTTTATATAATGCCACCACTGTACCGCACACCTGTGCAAGCCATTGCGGCGATGCTTCAAGAATTTCGCTACGCGGCAGCGACTCCAGAACTTCGAGAAATTTTTCTGCGCGAAAGCCTTCCTGGCGCACCCCGGCTAGGCTCAATACCTGCTGGATGCGTTCGCGTACAAAAGGCAACTGTGTCAGCGGTGTAGCCGTGGCAACTCTGGAAAACAAACCGACGAAACAGTGTTCTCCCAAAATCTTTCCATCAATGCTCAGATCGCGTACGCCGATGAAATCAAGCTGCTGATCCTGATGTAGCGTTGACTGGGCATCCGCTTTCACTATCGATAAGGCATGCGCCTGATTAGCCAGCGTTGCATAATCTTCAGGAATGCCGGTGAGACACGAGCCGTACACTGGATGACCTGGATCACGCAGCACGCCCAACCGGCTCTGCGTGTCGCATACCAGTTTTGCCGCAGCTGGAATGACATGGTAATACGCATAGCCGAACAACCTCAGTCCACCGTGTCCGGCCCAGGACAAAAACGGCGCGACTTCACCACCCTCGGGTGCGGCTTCTGTCGCGCTTATCGCGACGCTGGCGATTTTTTGAAGCAGAGCTGTCGCATCACCTTGCACGGCCAGCGCATCGGCAGCCACCATACGCACGCTGTCGATTAGTGCCGACAGATAGTGCTCATCCAGTTCTTCATGTAACAGGCATAACACATACGATTCTAGCGGATCCGAACCGGTAACGGCGCTCTCGACATGAGTGATCTCCCCGTCGCTGCCGCGCTGCACCGACAGCACCGCGTTCAATACCGCACGCGAGACTATACGCATCTTGCGCATGGCCATGACGATCGAATCGACTAGGAACGGCATGTCCTGATTGACGATCAACAAGGCTGTTGCTGATTCATTACGTCCAACCGTGTAGCGTAACGGTTGCACCCGGCATCCATTCAGCCCTTTCTGTGCCGCCGCAGAAAACCCTTGCCACAATGCTGAGGCCAGGTTTTCAGGAACAATGCTGATCAGATCCTCTTCTTCGAGTGAGGCCAGCCATATCTGCAAGACCGGAACCGCCTGTGATTGTAGGTCTTCCGCCCCCCCCATCGCTTTGGTCTGTGCCAGATCCAGGGTACGCTTACGCAAATCTTCAGTTTGTTGTTTCATATTTTCCTTGTCTCCTCAAGCTCCGAAAAAAATTAAATTCCACCCATACATAGGTATATGACGACCAGATAATCGTCCATCTTGTACTTCGAACCTTCCCGACCGAGTCCGGATTGTTTGATACCGCCAAACGGCGCGATTTCATTGGAGATTAGTCCTGTATTGATACCAACCATGCCGCATTCCAGTCCTTCGGCAACGCTCCAGATGCGACCGATGTCACGTGAGTAAAAATAGCTGACCAGTCCGAATTCAGTGTCATTGGCCATCTCAATGACCTCAGCATCGGTCTTGAAGCGAAAGAGAGGAGCCAACAGTCCAAATGTCTCTTCCCTTGCCAGCAGCATGTCAGAGGTCATATTGCCGATTACGGTGGATTCAAATAAACTGTGTCCACGCGCATGGCGCTTGCCGCTGGTCAGAATCTGTCCGTCTTTTGCAATCGCATCGGCGATATACTGCTCCATTTTCTCAACGGCAGCGATATCGATCAACGGACCTTGCGTCACGCCTTGCTCAATGCCATTGCCGACATTGAGCGCCTTGATTGCTGCCACCAGGCGTTTCGAAAATTCGTCACAGACATTATCTGCCCAGACAAAAGCTTCTTAATTTCTAGCGTAACTTCTACAAAAAAATTAGATTTTCAGCAGGTAGAGATCACATGCAACGCTACAAATTGATCTTCGGGCCATTTTTATGAAATCATGGCGACAACTTCCCACTATAAATTCAATGTGTTAACTTGATACACGCGACCACCTCGACTTCCATCGTCTTTTGAACGTTTTTTAATCCATTTGGATGATATAATGAACGTTAAACCTGAGCTTAAATTGTGTCAAGTATTTTTTACGTTTGTGCATTAAATAATCCATTGTTTTTATTGTCATCCTCGGATGGGAATTGACATTTTTTAAATCTGAAAGAAAAACGATATTCAGCAGTCGCATTAAATTGCCCCAGTGTTATAAAGTTGTTTTATTGGGCGCTTAAGCTAAATGCTGTTGAATCTGGTAAAACTGGAATAGACAATGAGCGAAAATCAAAATCTTCATGATCTTCTTAAAAAGAATATCAACGCCATCGATGGATCACTGATTCAGGAGTACACGGCTGCTGAATCACAGATGGATATCGGCGCAAAACTCAGAGAAATTCGAATAACCAATAATTTCAGCATCCGCGCACTGGCTTTGCTGGCCGGAGTCACGCACAGTACCATCGCTCAAATTGAGGGCAATAAGGTTAGCCCGTCAGTCAGTTCGATTAAGCGTATCCTGAGCGTTTTCAAAATTCCTCTCAGTGAATTTTTCAGTGATGTGGAAACCGAATCCGAAGAACAGATATTCTTCAAGTCCAACGAATTGGTTGAGCTGGCTGACGGCAAGAAACTATCATTCCGGCAGGTCGGAAAAGGATTGAGGGGGAAGGCCATTATGATGCTTCGTGAACGCTATGAGCCAGGTGCAGACACGGGGGAGCCGTATACACATGAAGCGGAAGAGTGCGGTATCGTCCTTCGGGGAAAACTGATGATCGCCGTCGGCAACCGGGAGCAATGTCTCCAATCGGGGGAATCATACTATTTCAACAGCCGCCAACCCCATCGCATGTATAACCCCTTCAACGAAGTATGTGAAGTCATCAGCGCAGCCTCGCCGCCGACGTTTTGATGATGCCGGATATTTTTACAGGCCAGTCTCTCTAAAAAAAACAGGGATGTCCATCGAGGCTGTATTGAATTTTGTATAAACAATGTTTAACTTAAGCGAGCGGCATCTAGGGGTTCTAGCCACAAAGCCCAGAAAATTTCATCCGAAATAGCGGTACGGAAATATTGGCCGTGTCTGAAACAGTTTTTCCTACTTTCGGACGCCACAAATCCGTGAGTACGAAAACGACCGGTTTCGTACTTGATCGAATTAGGTTTGTCTAACTCTTTGTTTTAAAAGAAAAGCTAAATTTTCTTGGCTTTGTGGCTAGAACCCCGTATAGGACTAGTTGTGACTAAATGGCTGATCGAACTAATGGATGGAGTAATCGGTGCGGAGAGTAAAGTTGGAGTGGGGAGCGTGTTCCGGATCGAATTCACCCAAGTTCATTGCGCCGCCCCAAACAGCGATAGAAGTTGAGTAACTTAAGCTGTATTGTACTCCTATACCATATGGCATAGGAGTACAAACCGTGCTGTACGTGAAAGACAATCCATTCAATCAGATCTAGGAGACAAATTGCCATGAAAAAAATAAAATCAACGCTAAAAAATAGTGATGCTAATATGGCCATTCCCAAAAATAATGCTGAACTAACCTTTGCTGTCAGTCTGATGGAGCATTTGGTTATTCCCACCTTCGTCCTAGATACACAATGTAATGTACTCATTTGGAACCTTGCTGGTTCCGTCGCATTAACTTTTTAAAAGCGAAATCGGTTATGCTCAGCACCTTTTTAAAATTGATGCTAAGCCATGCTTGATACGAAACGAATGCGATTTCCATTAGAAATTATAGCCGTCTGTATTCGTTGGTATGCAGCTTACCCACTCAGCTACCGCCATCTCGAAGAGATGATGCAAGAACGTGGCGCCTTTGTCGATCATTCCTCCATCAACCGCTGGGCAATCCGGTTTCTGCCTCTGATCGAAAAAACATTCAGAAAATATAAACGCCCTGTTGGTAGCAGCTGGAGAATGGATGAAACCTATATCAAGATCAATGGACAAT
>Ga0302155_10001530_pt1 | contig 16699 bp, 17 predicted proteins | sample I_Bog_N3_1_FD_193508 | JGI IMG/M metagenome (GOLD analysis project Ga0302155, IMG submission 193508) | Peat permafrost microbial communities from Stordalen Mire near Abisko, Sweden - I_Bog_N3_1 | ecosystem: Environmental > Terrestrial > Soil > Wetlands > Peat | place: Sweden: Abisko, Stordalen...
CAAGAGCAGCCATCAGGCTATCATCGATAATGCACTGGATCATTTATTCAAATCCGACCTGAGCGCTTACGATGTGCTGGTCGAGGCAGTCGAATCCAATAGCGAGACCTGCGCCCTGGAATCCGAAGAGCAGCTCTTCAGCGTACAGTTGCTGGCGTTGCCGGTACTGGCCTGGACGCGCTTTAGCATTGCCTCGGGCGCACTCACAACAGATGTCAGCAATGGCTTGTTTGCGCATCTGCATGCCCATTTGCTGGCAGACAATGTCCGCCTGGCATTGGCACCGACACTCTATGCCATCGAGCAATTGCCGCGCCATCATGCCGATGTGTTCGCACTCACGCAACGAATGGGTCTGGCAGCCCTCAATAATAGTGCTCCCCAGTTGTCCTTGGAACAAACGCCAACTGCGCCGTTTCTGGCCGACACACGCTATCTGATCGCGGCCATCGTCGCGCCTAGCGGCGCGCCCTTGTATCGCTGGCAAATGGATGAAACCAAGTCGACAATACTGGAAAAAGGCATTGCTCTGGATGCCTGGATCCAGCAGGCAACGCCGTTATTGTCTCGTTTGCTGCCTGGCTGCAACGTGGAGTTACTCTTGCCACAGCCGTATTACTTTGCCTGCAGGGAAGCAGACAAGCGCATCCGGCCGGCGGCTATCCGCGCCGCCGATCATTATCTGACGCATGCACTGGGCGTGGCTTCGTCGGAATTACACGCTCACATTGGCTGCTTCTGTGAAGATATCAACGGTCAGGTTGATGAATATCGCATCGGCTTTAGCAGCGGCCGTGGAGAAGAGATCGTCTATGGCATTGTATGGCCGTTATACGAGCAGGAAGATGCGGATGAAATAAGTGATGTGGCCGCGCCTGATGGCGTCAAAAATCCGATTGAGGAAGTGCTTGCCGTGCTGCGTCAGTGCGGTATCGTCCATATCAAAATGCATGAAGAACGCTACACCATGGAATTTTGCGATGATTGCGGCACGCCCTTGTTCCCTGCTGACGATGGCGAACTGGTGCACCCTGAAATGCCGGAAGATGTGCCAACTTCGATTGAACACTTCCATTGATGCCACGTTTTTTCAAGCGCTGCTCGCCCAAGTATGATTGAAGGTGCAGCACGGCTTGCCAAAGCACCTAGTACCCTGAGCCATTAATTCACCAAATAAAAGTGCTGCAATCGGCGCTAGGCATTGTTACAAATTCTCGCCATAAGCGCACTGCTATGGCGAGAATTGGCGCCTAGCCAGACACCGATTGCAGCATTTTTATTGTTCAACAAACGAATGACTCAGGACACTAGCATCCGACACTGAAGCCAGCTCGCCGATTGATTTAACGCAGAAAAAACAAAGCCGATACGAACTCGTATCGGCTTGCATAAGACAATACCGGCACATCCTGCCAAACCGTGCAGCATATGCTGATATAACGCCGCAGCGAGCAGCAAACTACAGTTTAATCAGGCCGCGAGCTTTTCAATGAGACCCATATCTGCACTCGACATCAGTTTGTCGATATCGACCAGAATCAACATGCGCTCATCCAGCGTACCAAGACCGATCAGATAGTCGGAATCGAAAGTAGTGCCCATTTCCGGTGCCGGCTTGATCTGCTCTGGCAGCAGTGTGATCACGTCGGACACGCTATCGACTACCATGCCGACCACGCGACCAGAAATATTGAGGATGATCACGACCGTGAATTGATCATAGGTCGGTTCGCCCAGCTGAAACTTGATACGCATATCGACAATCGGCACAATAATTCCGCGCAGATTGACTACGCCCTTGATGAAATCAGGTGAATTGGCAATACGCGTGACTGCTTCATAACCGCGAATTTCCTGAACCTTCAGGATATCGATTCCATATTCTTCCTTGCCCAGGGTAAAGGCGAGGAATTCATTTCCATTGCTATCGGCTTTTTCGCCAAAGCCGGAAATATTTTTCGACATGTTGTCTGACATGGTAGTGGTCCTTATAAAAAATCAGGAAAAAACAGATTCGTCACTCAATTGTCGGCTTGACCTAAGTAAAGCGGCAACATCAACAATCAAGGCAACGCCTCCGTCACCTAGAATGGTAGCACCAGATATCCCTGCGACCTTGCGATAATTCGACTCCAGGTTCTTGACAACAATTTGTTGTTGTCCGATGAGGTCATCGACAAACAGGGCCGCCTTCTTGCCATCAGACTCCAGAATCACCACTAATCCTTGCGATGGATCGGTGAATGTCGACTCAATATTGAAAATTTGATACAAGGGAATCAGCGGCAAATACTCTCCGCGCACCTTGATCACCCGGCCCTGGCCGCTGATATCCTTGATATCCTCGCTCGCTGGCTGCAACGACTCGACTACATAGCCGAGCGGCAGAATATAAGTTTCGTGGCCGATACGGATCGACATGCCATCCAGGATCGCCAGAGTCAACGGCAGGGAAATCGAGATTGTTGTACCAAAGCCTTTGCTGGAACGGATATCGACAGCACCGCCCATGGCCAGAATATTGCGCTTGACCACATCCATGCCGACACCGCGCCCCGACACATCGGTTACCTGTTCAGCGGTAGAGAAGCCCGGCTCAAAAATCAACTGCCAGACTTCGCCATCACTGGCGCTATCGGACACTGCCATACCTTGCTGCTTGGCCTTGGCCAGAATTTTTTCTCGATGGAGGCCACCACCATCGTCGGTGACTTCAATAATGATATTGCCGCCCTGGTGCTCGGCCGACAACAACAAGGTACCGAAATCGGTTTTTCCTCCGGCCAGACGTATATCGGGCAATTCAATACCGTGGTCAATGCTATTGCGCACCAGATGTGTCAAGGGATCAACAATACGTTCGATCAAGCCCTTGTCAAGCTCAGTGGCAGCGCCGTGCGTGACGAACTCAACCCGCTTGCCCAGCTTGGCAGCCAAATCACGCACCATGCGCGGGAAACGCGAGAAGACATAATCCATCGGCATCATGCGAATGGACATCACGGCCTCTTGTAGATCACGCGTATTACGCGTCAACTGACCAACGCTATTGAGTAAATGCTCATGCGCCATGGGGTCCAGCGTACTGGTGCGCTGTTCAATCATTGCCTGGGTAATCACCAGCTCGCCGACCAGGTTGATGAGTTGATCAACTTTTTCAATTCCGACCCGGATTGAAGATGTTTCCTGCACGGCAGCAGCAGCCGGTTTCTCTCCCTTGGCTTTCTTTTCCAAATGGTTCTCTGTGACCGCTAGTACAGGAGCGTCCTCCGCCTCAACGGGGACAGCAGCTACCACGGCGGACTTGGCTAAATCTGTACTCGCCAATGGTACGAAGGGTTCAAAAAAGCCATAACCACGCTCTTCATCACTAGCGCCTTGCGGCACAAAGGGAGCGAAAAAGCCGTAACCTTGCTGCTCTTCCTTCGATATGGCATCGTCGGCCAGAGAAATTTTGAACTCATCCGCATTGACCAGGAAGGAACATATCTCAACGATACTTTCAGTTGTCTGCGCGGTGTCAAGTATGAACACACAACCACCATCTGCCGCCATGGATTTTTGGATTTTACCAAGCAGCCCGAGCTCACGCTCCAGGGCCTCCATATCGCGCGCAGCCAAACGCGGCAATTCGATGCGATAACGTATCACGATGGCAGGTAAGGATGGTGCCTCGACAGCAGCCACGACGGCAACAACCGGTTTTTGATCCGCCTCGGACAAGGAGAGGAGCAATTTGCGCACATCACCGACGGCCTCCAAATCGACGGCAGTACCGTGACGATGGCCATCTAGCATAGACTTAAGGGTATCTTTGACTGCCAGAAAAGCGTCAACGTGCTGACTGGTCAAGGCCATTTTTCCTTGACGAATACGGTCCAGCAAAGACTCCAGTACGTGGGTGATTTCGGCGATATCGGTCAAGCCGAAAGTTGCCGAACCTCCTTTGATCGAATGCGCGGCGCGAAAAATCGCGTTCAGATCTTCATCATCTGGATCCGACACATCAACGGCCAGGAGAAGTTTTTCCATTTCGGCCAGACCTTCTTCGGCCTCGTCGAAAAAAACCTGGAAAAACTGACTCATATCAATGGTCATGATCGGACTCCGTCATCGATGCTTGAAGTATGTTTTTATCGTGGTCTATTGACACTAGCCGATAACCTTTTTGACTACTTCAGTCAACCGCTGTGGGTCAAATGGCTTGACCAGCCAACCGTTAGCACCTGCTGCCTTGCCCTTGGCCTTCATTTCATCGCTGAACTCGGTAGTGAGCATCAAAATCGGGACGCGTTGATAGCTGGTCAATCCACGCAGGGAGCGAATCAAGGTCAAGCCATCCATGCGCGGCATGTTCTGATCGGTCAGTACCAGATCAAATGTCTGTTGCTTGGCCTTGTCCAGCGCATCTTGTCCGTCCACGGCCTCGGTTACCTGATAGCCGGCTGCTTTCAAACTGAACACAACCATCTGCCGCAAAGACCCCGAGTCGTCTACCGCAAGAATTGTTTTAGACATCATTACTCCCTGTTCTACATTTGTGAATACGCGGCAGTATTCATTATGCCGTATCCAATATCAAAAACGACTAAAGTGCATATAAATTGGACCAGTCTTGTGGATCAAAAATTGATCCGGCCACCTTGCACCCTCAATTCATTTCATTTAAAACAACTCTATATCGCCACTCTCCATGCGTGTTTGCCGCACAGTCTTCCATAAACCATTTTCAAGTGCTGTCAGGCGCGTTTCCATCGACTCGATGGTATTTTTCAGCAATGTTTCAAGTTCCTCGATTGATTGCGAGTCATCAGGGGTAATTTCAAAGCTATTGGCGCTCAATACACCCAACGCATCACGCAGGCCAATGACCCGGCGCACAATCCGCTCAAGCAGTTGGCTGGTCATATCCTGAAATTGCAAACCGGTCACTGACGCATTGATGTGCAGGGTAATTTCATCCTGAATTGCCTTGAAGCGGCCAATATCATCGGTCGATAGATTGCCATTTCCGGCCATGACCAACTCAATTTCCTTTTGCTGTGCAAGCACAGCCTGATGCAACTCCATGAAGCTCGAAGCCAGTTTTTGGATTGCCTCGCCCAGCAAAATATCGGTTTGCACCAGATCAGTTTCAACCTCGGTCAGTTGCCTGCTGCCACCGCTTGCAGTGTCCAGTAACAAACGCTTGAGCTCTTGTCGCATTTTTTCCATACGAAGCCCTCCCTCTCAATTGGCTCTAGCGATTAAAACCAGTTAGTTCTTCGCTGGTACGCTTAAGCCTTCTTTGACGTCGGCGTCGGACGAAACATCCATCGCCGAGTCGTCATTATTTGTATTGCCCTCCACCAGATCTTCGGCTTTCTTGTTCATCACAATAATACTGATGCGCCGATTGATCGGATTGAACGGATCTTCTTTGTCTAACAGCACTGCCGAAGACAAGCCTACCACTCGCAGCATCTTGGACTCGTCCATACCTCCCTGGATCAACTCCCGCCGCGAGGCATTGGCACGATCAGCCGATAACTCCCAGTTACTGTACCCTTTTTCGCCACTGGAATAAGGGGTGGCGTCAGTATGCCCTGACAAACTGATCTTGTTTGGTACATCGTTGAGGGTTTTGCCTATTTCCCGCAGGATTTCCCGGGTATAAGGTTGCAGTTGTGCGCTGGCCAATGCAAACATGGGCCGGTTTTTTTCATCAACGATCTGAATCCTCAAGCCTTCCGATGTAATGTCAAGAAGTAGCTGATTCTTGAACTGCTTGAGGGTTGGGCTGTTGTCGATCGCGGTTTCAATGCGCTTCTTGAGTTCTTCCAGACGAGCCTGCTCAGCCTTTTCCATCTCGGCCTTGGCAGCGCGTACGCTGCGTCTGTTGATTGGATCATTTTCCCCTTTGCGCAACTGCCCTTCCTGCCTGGTCAGATCTTTGCCGCCGCCAGGGATTACGGTATTGGCATCACCACTACCGGAACCGCCTGCCATGGCGACCTTCAATGGGGTCTTGAAGTATTCGGCAATGCCGTTGAGGTCACCCTTGGCCGTAGAACCGAGCAGCCACATCAACAGGAAAAACGCCATCATCGCCGTGACGAAGTCGGCGTACGCAATCTTCCATGCTCCGCCGTGGTGACCGCCGCCGCCCTTCTTGATGCGCTTGACAATAATGGGACGTAGCCCTTCGTCGGCCATGCCTTACTCCTGCAAAAAACTGGTCATATCGGTTTACTTGCCCTTTGACTGCTTGACATGCTCTTCCAACTCCTGGAAGGACGGCCGCTCAGTCGAGAACAGGACCTTGCGGCCAAACTCGATTGACAAGGCAGGCGCATAGCCATTCAGACTGGCAAGCAAGGTTACCTTGACGCATTGATAAATTTTGGATGACTCGTGCAGCTTTTGCTCCAGCAAACTCGATAGCGGCCCGACGAAACCATACGCCAGCAGAATGCCGAGGAAGGTACCCACTAGTGCATGCGCAATCAGGATGCCCAGTTCAGAAGGCGGGATACCCACTGATTCCATCGTGTGCACCACCCCCATGACAGCTGCCACAATGCCGAAGGCCGGCATACCATCACCGAGTTTGGCAATAGCATGGACCGGCACTTCACCTTCATGGTGATGGGTATCGATTTCGTTATCCATCAGGTTTTCAATCTGAAATGCATCCATGTTCCCCGAGACCATCAGACGCAGATAGTCGGTCATGAATTCGATGAGATGATGATCAGCCAGAATCCCCGGATACTTGCTGAAGATCGGACTCGATTCAGGCGTTTCAATATCGCCTTCGATCGACATCAAACCTTCCTTGCGCGACTTGGTCAAAATCTCGAAGAGTAAGGACATGAGCTCCATGTAGAGCGCCTTGGTGTACGCAGAGCCTTTGAAAATCGTTGGCAATGCCTTCAAGGTTGCCTTGATCGCCTTGCTGTTGTTACCGACCATAAATGCGCCGCCGGCACCGCCGCCGATCATCAATAACTCAAGCGGCTGCATCAGCGCCGCAAGATGCCCGCCTCCCATGGCAAATCCGCCAAACACAGAGGCCGCGACAATGACATATCCAATAATGACTAACAAAAGCCTACTCCCGTCCCAGTGGCGTTCAGTATTTCTTAATAACCCTCACGTCACATGACTAGCCATGACCTGATAAGCGCATTCATGTTCTATTACGACAGCAAGGCTAAAAACTTGATATCGTTTGGAGAATGTAACACAGCTGTTTTATGTTTCACATACGCCATCCGTACAAAGCAGGGCCAAACTCCTTGGGAAAAACAGTAATGTCAGGTTTGGCATCATCGATGACGAATTCATAACTTAACAAGAGGCTGCCGCTGCGCATTTCCACTTTCGCCTTGCGCCACAATGCCGTCATCGCGGCCGGAGAAAGGTATGCAAAAATTACATCATAATCAGAAAAATTGAGGACGGTATAATCGCCTCGCACAAAGTCGCCACGACTGCCGCCCATCCAGGCGCGGGTGCGGCTGATCAACCAGGGCAAGGGTGCCAGCTCAATGCCGGTAAAGCGGCTATCAGGACGCAGACGCGACAGATGCAGCACGGCGCCACCCAGACCGCTGCCGATATCAATTGCATGCAAGGCACGTTGCGGCGGCAGCAAGTTCGCTACCGCGTCCCATACCGGCCTGCCGGAAGGATAAAATGGCACCTGACTTCGAAAAGTCGACCAAAACAGCAAGAGCAAAAACAAGAAGATCGCGAGAAACATCAGCGGCGGCAAGTGTAGGGCATTGACCAGCACTGCGGCAGGAGGAAAACAAAAAAGAATTGGCATCCACCACCAGGCCAAACGACGCCAATAAGCTAGCATGGCGGCCAGCGAGCCTTGCAGCAGTGCAAAAGGAACAGGTGTGCAGGCGATGCCGGCAAATTGCACAAGCCCGTGACGCAACAACGCCGCCACGACTAAAGCGAGACATAGTATGAATAACGCGTGAATTGCAGGCGTTTGCAGAAGCGATCTGCCTTGACCCGACTGCATATCGGCCTCCAGCCCCTCATTCAAAGCCGATCACCCTCTGATACGTCAAGCCACAACCATTGCCAGCGTCGCTGCGATTGCGTCTTTGGCTTTCTTGGTCTTGCCGGCGCGCGATGGCATATGGCATAGCCCGCAAAGATAATCCTGATGCAAATCCAGGCGATGCACGACGAAATGACCATTGCATTTGCAGCATGGTGTCGTGGTCAACATTTTACTTTCAAAGAAACGCACCAGGGTCCAGGCCCGAGTCAACGACAACACCGACTCATCGCCTTCGGCGACCTGCCCGGCCTGCTCGAGATACAGCTTATAGGCTTTCATCACGGCTTCGATACCGGAGATTTTGGCGTACTCAAGCAGATATTTGTGGATATTGATGAACAGGGAGGAATGAATGTTTGGTTGCCAAGTGATAAACCAATCAGTTGAAAACGGCAACATCCCCTTTGGGGGCGATACCCCTTTGAGCTCCTTGTATAGCTTGAGCAGGCGCTCACGCGACAGGGAGGTTTCCGATTCCAGCAACTGCAGGCGTGCACCGAGATTAATCAACTCAATGGCCAACTGAATTTCTTGCGCTTCTGTGATCACGCTTTTTTTAGCCATGCATACCCCCGATGTTTTCCTTGCTGCGAAGCCGACCAGACAATGTCCAGCAACAACGTAAACTCACACCCCTAGGTTGACCTTGCCACCTAAAGATAATGGTAAATACAAATCAGGAAATTTGTTCGACCGGTTGAGAAGCCATCAAAATGGCTGCATGCGATTGCGCCAGACCTTTGTCTTTGTTGTGATTGGTGAGCATGCCAAGAATGGCACCATCGTCGAAGCGGAAGCGGGTCAACATCATGTTGGTACCGGCCAGCTTCAAAATTTGCGCGTTGCTCAAGCCTTGCAACATATCGGCTATTTCGTCGCTGATACCAAGACGGAATATGGCGGTAGCTTTATCTGATCGAATCATCTGCTGAGCCAGCATCAAGTAGCTCAGATTTGCATCTCGAATTTCAGCCATCATATCGCTGGTTTCCATTTCCCCCCCACATCAAATCAATTTACAAGCAGTTACTTTTTTACTAGTAAGTCGATTCTGAGGGGGCTGCGATGCGCAAGGAATTAGTGAAAATCGGTATTTTTAATGAGTCAAAACCCATCAAAATTGTAGGTATTTATCTTACAAATAGAGGCCAATGGCTAGTGCCAATGTAGCATTAGATTATCAGATTCCGCCACCATCATAGGTCTTAGATCGGAATAGTCTGAAATCAGATAAATCATGAACAATGAAAAACCATGAATATATTTGGGAAAAAATTAATTTTCGCCAATTAGAATCAAAATAAACTATCAATAGAACAATTGATTCGTTGCATTAACGCTACAAATTCCGCAGCGGAATTTGTGTAATTCATTGATCGTTATTTTTTGAAAATGAAAAACCTGATTTTCGCAAGGCTGGAGATCCCCTCCCACATTCGAAGAAGATATCTTCGCGAAAAAACAGGTATAAGTCGATCAATAGAGACAATCCCTGACTAAAGCCGCATGCCTTCCAGGCTCTGCTTGATATCATTGATCAAATCGATCACCGACTCCAGACCGACATTGAAACGCACCAGAACACCCTGCTCGGACCATGACTGCCGCATCGATTGCATGCGATAAGGCACGCACAAACTATGGGCACCGCCCCAGCTAAAGCCAATCTTGAACAAATTCAGTCCGTCAACAAAACGATCGATTTGTGACTCACTGAAACGTGCATCGAAAATCACTGAAAACAAACCTCCAGCACCACTGAAATCGCGACGCCAGATGTCATGACCGGGGCAATCAGGCAAGGCCGGATGCAATACCTTGCTGATTTCCGGGCGCTTTTGCAGCCAGGCAGCAAGCTCACGGGCGGCTGCGTCATGCGCATCGAAACGTAACCGCATCGATGGTAGGCTGCGTAGCACCATATACACATCGTCCATGCCGACCCCAAATCCCAGGCGCATGTGCGCCTGCTCGAGCTGTTCGTTGAGTTCATCATTGCAAGTGATGACGGCACCCATCAAAACATCCGAACCTCCCGACTGATATTTTGTTACGGCCTGCATCACGATGTCGACACCGTGATCGAAGGCCTTAAATGCGATTCCGGCTGACCAGGTGTTATCCATCGCCACCAACACGCCATGCACATGCGCTGCCGCACAGATCGCCGGCACATCAGAGACTTCCATGGATACCGATCCGGGCGCTTCGGTCCAGATAAGGCGAGTATTGGGGCGAATCAGCGCAGCGATCTCAGCGCCGATCAAAGGATCATAGAAACGTGCAGTGATACCGAAATCGCGCGCCAGCCAGTTGGCTTGATCGCGATTGGGACCATACACGTTATCCGGCAACAAAACGTCATCACCGGTCTTGAGCACGGCCAGGTTGACCAAGCTGATTGCCGCCAATCCGCTGGGCACGACACGACAATGCCGCCCGCCTTCGATCTGCGCCAACCGCGCCTCCAGCGTAAAGCTCGTGGGAGTGCCATGCAAACCGTAGGTATAGCCGCCCTTCTCTTTCCAATTGCGCGCACGCATGGCGGCGACATTGGGAAAAAGTACCGTCGATGCATGGTGTATGCCGACTGAGAGCGCACCAAACTGATCTGGCGCGATGTAATCGCTGTGCAGCAATGCGGTTTGCGGAGAGGTTTTTTTTATCACAAATAAACTCCATAACCTGCCAGACAGGTCTTCAATTCAAAGGCAACATTGACCGTATTGCAAGCTTATTGATCCAATACGTTTCACGTATGCCAATAACTTGATGCTTGCCTTGTGATCTTCAGGGCTTGGTTATTTGGAGCGCGAACGGTGTATTGACGGCACCGTCGAGCGTCGACCAAGTGCCGCTGAGCACACCATTTTTGAAACTGCCCGCCCACTCGCCGGAAACATCTTTGCCGTTATGCGACTCTTCCATCAGCAAATCGTCGTGATCGACTTCGCCAGCAAGCAATATCTGCGCACCTTGACCGAAGACGAAATAACTACCTTCCAGGCCATCCTCAGCAACTTTCGGACGCAGATTCATTTGTATTTGCTCATTCCCGAGGGTGCCGCGCAAAACCAGTGGTTTGTGCACCAACGCCTGCAGACTCCCTGGAAGTACCATTACGGCATCAACACCGGTCGTCTGCGCATGGGCGGAAAAGCCGATGCCAGTCATGGCTGCACCAAGCAATATAGCGCTCAGCAATACCTTAGTCGAACCAGACATTATTGTGCCGCCGCCCATAAATCGTGCGCGTCGGCAGCCGTCACAACCACATCGACGAACTCGCCGACGACCAGTTTTTTGTGCGGTTCAAACGGTGGCTTGACGTAGACCACGCCATCGATCTCTGGCGCATCAGCATACGAGCGACCAACACCGCCGGTACGATCAACTTCGTCGAGCAACACGCGCAAGGTCTTGCCAATCTTGGCTTGCAGCCGTTTTTTGGAAATTTCTTCCTGCAATTGCATGACCCGCCCGCGGCGCTCTTCACGGACTTCTTCGGGCACCGGATTATCGAGCAAATTGGCAGTTGCACCCTGCACCGGCGAATAGGCGAAGCAACCCAAGCGATCAATCTCGGCTTCCTTGAGAAAGTCGAGCAGATATGTAAATTCAGCCTCGGTTTCGCCGGGAAAGCCGGCAATGAAAGTGGAGCGAATCGTGAGCTCCGGACACATCGCGCGCCAAGCCTCAATGCGCTCAATATTTTTCTCACCGCTGGCCGGACGTTTCATGCGCTTGAGCACGTCGGGATGGGCATGCTGCAGTGGTACGTCAAGGTAAGGCAACACTTTACCGGCGGCCATCATTGGCATGATCTGGTCGACATGAGGATAAGGATAGACGTAATGCAAGCGTACCCATGCACCATATTGCGCAGCCAGTTCGCCGAGCGCCTCGACCAGTTGTGTCATATGCGTCTTGACCGGCTTGCCGTTCCAAAAGCCCATGCGGAATTTGACATCAACACCATAGGCACTGGTGTCTTGTGAAATCACCAGCAGTTCCTTGACACCAGCACGGAACAGGTTTTCCGCTTCCAGCATGACCTCGGCAATCGGACGCGAAACCAGGTCGCCACGCATGGAAGGGATAATGCAGAAGCTGCAACGATGGTTACAACCTTCCGAGATTTTCAGATACGCAAAATGCTTGGGCGTGAGTTTGACGCCTTGAGGCGGCAGCAGGTCGAGGAACGGCGCATGCGGCTTCGGCAAATGTCGGTGCACCGCCTGCATGACTTCGCCGACCGCGTGCGGGCCTGTCACCTCAAGCACCTTGGGGTGAATTTTATGAATGATGTCGTCACCGTTGCCATCCTTCTTGGCTCCCAGACAACCGGTCACAATGACCTTGCCATTGGCGCTCAAGGCTTCACCGATCGCGTCAAGCGATTCTTGCACCGCAGCATCAATGAAACCACAGGTATTGACGATGACGAGGTCGGCACCGTCATAGGATTTGGCCGTATCGTAGCCTTCGGCACGCAATTGGGTCAAAATTTGCTCGGAATCAACCAAGGCTTTAGGGCAGCCAAGCGAGACAAAACCGACTTTTGGGGCAGCCGGCGCAGCGGCAATAGGAGCAGTGGACATAATGAGGGCGGGCAGCGAGATTCTGAAGGAAGGCGCTATTGTACCCGTTTGCCACGCAGGCTGGCCGGAGGATGCCAGCCTGGTTGGTGACCAGTACCCGCCTCACAAGCCATCGAGGTGGGACTGATTATTGCGTAGAGGAGTTCTGGCTACTTCTTGCCAGGATCAAGTGGCCCGGTCGGAACGAAAGGAAACGTACCAAACATGTTCTTGGTCTGACTTTGCATCTGCTCCTGCATCTGAATGAACAAGCTCTTGCTCTGCTCAATGTAGTTACTCATCATGCCCTGCATCATAGGCCCTTGCACATTCATGAACTGTGTCCACATTTCCGGACTGAACGGCTTGCCTTCATAAAAGCCTTTGGAATTTTCCGTCAGCTTGTTCTGAATGTCGATAAATGCCTGTATGTTCTTTTCCAGATAGGAGCCCATCATGCCTTGCATCGCATGACCGTAATAGCGAATGATTTGCGACAATGCAGCGCTGGAAAACATCGGTGCGCCATGGGACTCTTCTTCGAGGATGATTTGCAGCAAAATGCTGCGCGTCAGATCGTCCCCGCTTTTGGCGTCAACAACAGCAAATACCTCATCATCCAGAACCAGCTGCTTGACGTCGGTCAAGGTGATATAAGAACTTGTTTGCGTGTCATACAGACGGCGATTGGGATATTTTTTAATTAACCGCTCTACCGCATTTTTTGCACTTGTCATATCACATTCCAGTCTTTTTCAGCCATTTGTTGGGGCATATATTAATTTTAATCAGCCACCGGGGTAAAACATTATAGGCGGGAAACTGCGTGCCTATACAAGTACGCAGTTTCTCTTAACAAGCACGGTAAGGACTTTCGCGCAAACTACAACACGACTTGCGCGAACGGGCCATTAACCCATGTGCAAACCGCCATTGAGCGAGAAATCGGAACCGGTGGCATAGCCGCCTTCATCCGACGCAATCCATGCAACGATCGAGGCAATTTCTTCTGGCTCCGCCAGGCGCTTGACGGGAATGCCAGAGATGATTTTTTCAAGAACTTCCGGGCGAATCGCACGCACCATGTCTGTTCCGACATAACCTGGCGAGACTGTATTGACTGTCACACCCTTGGTCGCCACTTCCTGCGCCAGCGCCATGGTGAATCCATGAATCCCTGCTTTGGCGGTAGAGTAGTTGGTTTGTCCGAATTGACCTTTTTGACCGTTGACGGAAGAGATATTGATAATCCGCCCCCAATTACGATCGACCATCCCTTCGATGACCTGCTTGGTCACGTTAAACAATGAATTCAGGTTGGTATCAATGACGGTATCCCAATCGGACTTGGACATCTTGCGGAACTGGCCATCGCGGGTAATACCTGCGTTATTGACCAGAATATCGACCTCGCCGATTTCGGCCCGAACCTTCTCGAAGGCAGCCTTGGTAGAATCCCAGTCGGCCACATTACCTTCCGATGCATGCATGTCCAGCCCTTGCTCACGCATGGCTGCCAACCATTTATCCTTGCGCGCGGAATTCGGACCACAACCGGCCACTACTGTATAGCCTTCCTTACACAGGCGGCTACAAATAGAACTACCAATCCCACCCATACCTCCCGTCACATATACGATCCGTTTTGCCATGTCCTGCCTCCTAGTGTGTGTCGGATGGAAAATTTCCGTGTATCCCGAAGATCTACCTTCCCGAGTAATCTGGTGCAGATACTTCTCTGGATCCGGTATTTTTACTGCTTTACTACTCTACTGCCCGTTACGGCAAGACGTCCTGGCCCACTATTGGGCTTTGGCCTTGACGTATCTCCCCGGAGCCGGTTCGATGACCGGATAACTTTTACTGCCTGGCCGACGCGGCGCAGCGACCTGCTTACCGCCATGACGGGAAAGAAAACTTGCCCATTCAGTCCACCAACTGCCGGGATGCTCCTCGGCTCCTGCAAACCACTGCGCCGCATCCGCGCTTATCTTTTCATTGGTCCAATAGCTGCGCTTATTCTTGGCCGGCGGATTAATCACGCCGGCGATATGACCCGAGGCCCCCAGCACAAAACGATTATTGCTCGGCTTCTTGGCATTGAGGATCGCAGTGGAGGCATAAGCCGACGCCCAGGGCACGATATGGTCTTCACGCGAGGCAAAAATGAAGCTGGGCACGTTGATCTTGCGCAGGTCGATTTTTTCACCGGCAATGGTCAGCCGGCCTGGGTCCTTGAGCGCATTTTCCAGATACATGTTGCGCAGGTAATAGCAAAACATCGGTCCCGGCAAATTGGTACTGTCGGCATTCCAGTACAGCAAGTCAAAGGCTTGTGGCACTTCACCCTTGAGGTAATTGGATTCGACATAGTTCCACAATAAATCATTGGGCCGCAAGCTGGAAAATGCTGAAGCGAAATCGCGCCCGGCCATCAATCCACGCTGCCCGATCAATTGTTCGCGCAGCTTGATCTGCATTTCATCGATATAGACATCGATAGCACCGGTATCGAGAAAATTGAGAAAGGAAGTCAGCAAAGTCAGACTGGCAACCGGCTCTTCACCACGTGCAGCAAGTACCGCCAGCGCGCAAGACAAGAGCGTGCCGCCGACGCAAAAACCGAGCGCATTGATCTGATCCTGGCCGCTGATTTCCTGCACAACGTGAATGGCGCGCACGATGGCCTGATCCACATACTGGTCCCAGGTGGCCGTTTCCATCGAGGTATCCGCATTACGCCAGGAAACAAGAAATACTGTCTGGCCCTGCTCGACGGTATAACGCACCAGTGAGTTTTGCGGCTGCAAATCAAGGATATAAAATTTGTTGATGCAAGGCGGCACAATGAGCAACGGACGAGCATGTACCGTTTTGGTCAATGGCGTGTATTGAATCAACTGAAAAAAGTCATTTTCAAATACCACAGCACCTTCAGTGGTAGCAACGTCCTTGCCGACTTCAAATGCCGTCTCGTCAGTTTGTGACACGCGCCCTTTCTGCAAATCGGCAAATAACTGGGCAATGCCGCGTGTGAGGCTTTCGCCCTTGGTGTCGAGAAGTCTTTGCTGCGCTTCGGGATTGGTCCCCAGAAAATTGGCCGGGGACAAAGCATCAATAATTTGCTGCACCGCAAAACGCAATTTTTGCTTGACCTTTTCGCCCGCCTGCACCGAATCAACCAATGCATTGAGGAAACGCCCATTGAGTTCATGGGTGGCCGCCTGAAAAGCAAAGAAAGGATTATCTTGCCAGGCCGGCGCCGACATACGGCGGTCACTGACTGCGGGGAGCTTGGCATGTATGGCGCCTTGCCACAAGGCACCAAACTGCTCGGAATAATCTTTTTGCAAGCGCAGCATTTCAGCCGAATCCAAAGCGCCGCCAAGCTTGCTCAGTTGTGCCTGTATAGCAGGCAGATCAATCTGCGCGGGGGCAGGTATCTGCGAGGAAAGCGACTGCCATATCTTGGGATCAGACAACTGGCTCAACTGACTGAACCAAGCTGAAAAGATGGGAGGGGCGTTCTGCGGATTCGGAGGGGTCTGCGGGGTCTGCTTATCCATGCTCGCTTCTACAATTTTCGCGTATCGTTACGGCTTACCGCTCAGCCAGTCCAACCAGAAATCACTATGTACATCATCGCAATCGCCTGGCTCTATGTCGTCTTCATGATGTCGATTACCGAACCGTCTGTCGTCGCTGCAATCATGACGTTTTTCTGGTACGGCGTCGTTCCCTTGACAATTGTTTTATACCTGATGGGAACACCGCTACGCAAGCGGAATCGTCAATTGCGAGAGCAGAAGAAAAAAACAGACTCGGCCGCAATGCGCGGCCAGACCATTGGCAATAGCGATGGGGCCTCAGAAAAAGCTCAAAATGATAATCAATAAGGCCATCCTGAGGACTTCATGCATGCGCTGCCAGGATTGCGCCTGCGCGCCAGCCGTGCACGGCCAGATGCAGCCCCAGTAGAAGCAGACCGAACAGAAAACAGCGTCGGAAGATGCGCTCTGAAATCCGCGCCCGCAACGATTGCCCGCAAAACATG
>Ga0302155_10001532_pt1 | contig 16695 bp, 11 predicted proteins | sample I_Bog_N3_1_FD_193508 | JGI IMG/M metagenome (GOLD analysis project Ga0302155, IMG submission 193508) | Peat permafrost microbial communities from Stordalen Mire near Abisko, Sweden - I_Bog_N3_1 | ecosystem: Environmental > Terrestrial > Soil > Wetlands > Peat | place: Sweden: Abisko, Stordalen...
CTTGAGGACTTTCGGGCTGGCGTGCTGGAACGGGATGTCCAGGTACGGCAGGATCTTGCCGGCGGCCATCAGCGGGATCAGCTCGTCGACATGCGGGTACGGGTAGACGTAGTGCAGGCGTACCCACACGCCCAGGGTGCCGAGCGCTTCGCACAGCTCGGTCATGCGGGTTTTCACCGGCGCGCCGTTCCAGAAGCCGGTGCGGTACTTCACATCGACGCCATAGGCGCTGGTGTCCTGGGAGATCACCAGCAGTTCCTTGACCCCGGACTTGACCAGGCGCTGGGCCTCGTCGAGTACGTCACCCACCGGGCGGCTGACCAGCTTGCCGCGCATCGACGGAATGATGCAGAAGCTGCAGCTGTGGTTGCAGCCTTCGGAAATCTTCAGGTAGGCGTAGTGGCGCGGAGTCAGCTTGATGCCTTGCGGCGGCACCAGGTCGATCAGCGGGTTGTGGTCCTGGCGTGGCGGCACCACCTGGTGCACGGCATTGACTACCTGCTCGTACTGCTGCGGGCCGGTGACGGCCAGCACGCTGGGGTGCACCTTGCGGATATTGCCTTCTTCTACGCCCATGCAGCCGGTGACGATCACCTTGCCGTTTTCCTTGATGGCTTCGCCGATCACTTCCAGGGACTCGGCCTTGGCGCTGTCGATAAAACCACAGGTGTTGACCACCACGACGTCGGCGTCCTGGTAGGTGGACACCACGTCATAGCCTTCCATGCGCAGTTGCGTAAGGATGCGCTCGGAGTCGACCAGTGCTTTCGGGCAACCCAGGGATACGAAGCCGACCTTGGGGTTGGCTGGCGCGGTAGGGGTGGACATGTCTAACCTCGGTATTGGGGTGTCGAGCCACTTGGGACAAGGGCGTCGCGTGGGCGCTGATGCGCCTCTGATCAAAAAGTGCGCAATTCTAGCGATGGCGGAGGCACTTGACCAGCTTTATGCAGGGAAATGCGACGAGTGCTGCGCTATGCTTCGCCCGATGCGAGTTGCTGTCATTTTTTGTTTCAAATATCCGATGACTTATAAATCGTCGGCAACTGTAAGAAAAACAGCGCATGCTGCGTGAAAAAGCAAATAGTGCTTCTTGAAAGAAGCCTTATTCCGGGGTGTAGGAGTAGTTGATGGGTGGTCAGGCAGTGAGTGAGGGGCAGGTCGGGCACTCGACGGCAAAGCCGTTGGGTATGCTGGTAGCGGCGGTAGGGGTGGTGTACGGCGACATCGGCACCAGCCCGTTATATACCCTCAAGGAGGTGTTCACTGGCGGTTATGGGGTACAGGTCAACCATGATGGTGTCTTCGGGATCCTGGCACTGATCTTCTGGTCGCTGATCTGGGTGGTTTCGATCAAGTACGTGTTGTTCATTCTGCGCGCCGACAACCAGGGCGAAGGCGGGATCATGGCCCTCACCGCGCTGGCGCGGCGGGCCTCGGCGTCCTATCCGAAATTGCAGTCGGTACTGGTGATTCTCGGGCTGATCGGTGCGGCGCTGTTCTACGGCGACAGCATGATCACCCCGGCGATCTCGGTACTCTCGGCGGTCGAGGGTCTGGAAATCGCCTTCGACGGGCTGGAGCATTGGGTGGTGCCGCTGTCGCTGGTGGTGCTGGTGGCGTTGTTCCTGATCCAGAGGCACGGCACCGCGAGTATCGGCAAGCTGTTCGGGCCGGTGATGGTGGCGTGGTTCGTGATACTGGGGATCATGGGGGCCTATGGCATTTCCCTGCACCCTGAAGTGCTGAGCGCGTTGAACCCGATGTGGGGCGTGCACTTCTTTATCGTCCATCCGGGCATGGGCGTGGCGATTCTCGGCGCGGTGGTGCTGGCATTGACCGGTGCCGAAGCCTTGTACGCCGACATGGGCCACTTCGGTCGCAAGCCGATTGCCCGTGCCTGGTTCGCCCTGGTACTGCCGGCGCTGGTGCTGAACTACTTCGGCCAGGGCGCCTTGCTGCTGGGGAATCCGGACGCGGCGCGCAACCCGTTCTATCTGTTGGCGCCGGACTGGGCGTTGATTCCGTTGGTGGTGCTATCGACCCTGGCGACGGTGATTGCTTCCCAGGCGGTGATCTCCGGGGCGTTCTCCCTGACCCGCCAGGCGATCCAGTTGGGCTACATCCCGCGCATGCATATCCAGCACACCTCGAGTGCCGAGCAGGGGCAGATCTACATCGGCGCGGTGAACTGGACCCTGATGATCGGCGTGATTCTGCTGGTGATCGGGTTTGGCTCCTCCAACGCCCTGGCCTCGGCTTATGGTGTGGCGGTGACCGGGACCATGTTGATCACCAGTATCCTGGTGGCGGCGGTGATGCTGCTGTTGTGGAAATGGTCGCCGATCCTGACCGTACCGATCCTGGTGGGTTTCCTGTTGGTGGACGGGCTGTTCTTCGCCGCCAACGTGCCCAAGATCGTCCAGGGCGGTGCCTTTCCGGTATTGGCGGGGATCGTGCTGTTTATCCTCATGACCACCTGGAAGCGCGGCAAGGAGCTGCTGATGGACCGCCTCGACGAGGGGGGGCTGCCGTTGCCGATCTTTATTGGCAGTATCCGTGTGCAGCCGCCTCATCGGGTCCAGGGCACGGCGGTGTTCCTGACCGCGCGGCCGGATGCGGTGCCCCATGCGTTGTTGCACAACTTGCTGCATAACCAGGTGCTGCATGAGCAGGTGGTGTTGCTGACGGTGGTGTATGAGGATATTCCGCGGGTGCCGGCACAGCGACGGTTCGAGGTCGATGCCTATGGCGAGGGGTTCTTCCGGGTCATCCTGCACTTCGGTTTTATCGATGAGCCGGATGTGCCCGAGGCGCTGAAGCTGTGCCATCTGGACGAGCTGGATTTCAGTCCGATGCGTACCACCTACTTCCTCAGCCGTGAGACGGTGATCGCTTCGAAGATCGTCGGGATGGCGCGCTGGCGGGAGAGCCTGTTCGCCTTCATGCTGAAGAACGCCAACGGTAACCTGCGCTTCTTCAAACTGCCGGTGAACCGGGTGATCGAGCTGGGGACCCAGGTCGAGATCTGATTTCACGGGTATGAAAAAGCCCCCGTTGCCTTGCGGCAGCGGGGGCTTTTTCTTTGGGGGCCTACAGGCTCACATCATTCGCTTTTGACTTGGCGCTTCTGGATAGCATCCACCAACCGCTTGGCCAGTGCCGGGTAGTTCTCGTCGAAGTGATGACCCCCTGGCAGCTTCACAGCCTCCCCCACGGCAGTCGTGGTGGTACAGCCACTCTCTTTCACTTCGTCCTGGCCATAGATGCACAGCACCTTGGCCGCTGGCAGCTTGGCCATGTCCGGACCGGTGTCGAGTTCCATGCCGGCCTTGCCCAGCCAGCCATCAACGTGGATCTCGAAACTGCCGCTGCGGGCGAACGCCAGCAGGATGATCGCATCGACCCGCTGTTGCTCGTTTTCCGGCAGGCGGTTGTAGATCGCCGGCAGGACATCGGCACCAAAGGAGTAACCGGCGAGGACGAAACGCTTGGCGCCCCATTTCTGCCGATAGTGCTGCATCAGTTCGGTCAGGTCGGCGGCGCTCTGTTCCGGGCTCTTGTGCTGCCAGTAGTAGCGCAGGGTGTCGATGCCCACCACCGGGTAGCCCATCTTCGACATATAACCCGCCGCGTCGCGGTCCAGGTCGCGCCAGCCACCGTCGCCGGAGAGGAACAGGGTCACGGTGTCGCTGGGTTTGTCCGCCGGGACTTCCACCACTGGAATGGCCAGGCCGCCGTTGTCCGTGCCCACGAGCATCTTGCGCAGTTCGTTGTTCAGCACCTGCGGCAGCTTGATGTCGTAGTCGCTGATGCTGGTTTCGGCATTTGGCTGGTCGCGCACGAACGCCGCGCTCGGATCATCCGGGCCGTCGTTCCAGGCCACCAGCCAGTGGCCGTGGGCCGCGGTCTTCGGTACCGGAATGGTGCAATCCGGCTGATCGAGGACGAAGCCCACCGAGATGGCCTGGGCCTTGTCGTTGGCCTGGGACGCCAGCCAGTTCCAGGCCAGGGACGCACCCGGGCCAACGCCGCTGACCAGGGTCGCCGGGCCTTTCAGTTGTTGCAAGGCATTGTCGAGGGCCTTCTGCTGCAGCGTGCAGTTGTCCTTGGGCAGGATCACCTGGACGATCAGCGCCGCGCCGCTACGACTGAGTGCGGACAACTGCGTGTCGCTCAGGGCATCTTCGGCGAGGGTGGCCACGACGACCTGGGCCTTGGGTGTGGTGCCGGGGGTCAGGCGAGTCAGGGTCGAACCGTCGGCCTGGCTCAGGTGTTCAAGAGTCGGTTCCGGCGGGGGGCGGTTCCAGAACCAGTAGCCGCCTCCCGCAAGTGCGGCCAGGAGCAGCACGATTACCAGTAAAAACCGCCAGGAGCGTTGAATCATCAGCGTTTCACCAATCCAGTCAAGCCGCCCGCAATCAGGGCGGCGGTATCGGCCAATGCGACCAGCGGATCAAGTCCTGCCGGCACGGCCATGTAACGGGGTTCCCAATCAGGCTGGAACTTGTCCTTGAAGCGACGCAGGCCCTGGAAGTTGTAGAGCTGCTCGCCGCGCTGGAACACCATCGAACCCAGGCGCTGGGTCAGTGGTGCGCCACGCCGCGGTTGCAGGCCCGACAACGGCACCATGCCCAGGCTGAAACGTGCGTATCCGTGAGCCTTATAATGCTGAATCAGGCCAACCATCAAGAACTCCATGGTCAGCTTGGGGGCTTCGGGGTGCGATCGCATCAGGTCGAGACTGGCCAGTTCATGGCTGTGGGTCTCGAGCAGGTTGGCGAACGCCACCGGGCGGCCTTCGAAATGGATGATCGCGACGCGGAAGTGATTGATGTACTCGGGGCTGAAACGGCCCAGGGAGAAACCTTTCTCGCGCACGTTCTTGCCGGTGAGCCAGGCATCGGAGATGACCTTGAGTTCATCCAGCGGTGCCTGCCCCGGTTCGTAGATTTCCAGCGACAGGCCGTCGCGGCTACCGCGGTTCCAGGTGTAGCGCAGGTCCTTCATCTCCTTGCCCTTGGACTCGAGGTCAAAGCGATGCAGGTCGACCCGGGCTTCTTCGCCGAGCTTGATGGCGGTCAGGCCGATGTCCATGTAGTACGGCAGGTTCTCCGCACGCACCTGATAGAACACCGGACGGGCATGGTGGGTGTCGCAGAGGTCGCGGAACTGCCAGATCAGTTCGGCACGCTGGCGCGCCGGGCCGATCGGGTCATACAGCGCCACCAGGCTGCGGCCACGACGGGCATACATCAGGAAGGCGGTATCGGTGGGGTGGAACAGGAACGCCTTGTCGCCGGTCAGCGCCAGGCCGCCGTCAGGTTGGTCCGAGGCCATCAGCACCTTGACCGCCCGCTCCATTTCATCGGGCGTGGGCTGGTGAATCACCGGGCGCGCGGTCCGCAGCAACCAGGTCAGCGAAACGGCAACCAATACCACGGCAGCCCCGAGCAGCGAACGCAGGCCACGGGGGGCGTCGCCATCCAGCGCGAACTGCCACCACAGTTCGTGGCTGTAGGGCACGTCCTGGTAGGCGAACAGCAGCAGCCAGACCGAAGCCCCGAGCACGCAGAGACTGGCCACTAGATAGAGCGGCGAGAACGGCAGTTCGGTGAGGCGGCTGGGTCGATAGAAGGAACGGCGGAAAATCCCCAGCAGACAGGCGGTGGCCGTCAGCATGCTGGCTTCTTCCCAGTCGAAGCCCTTGAGCAGCGAGAGCAGGGCGCCCACCAGCAGCAAGGTCATGGTCAGCATCCAGGCAGCGGACAGGCGTCGACGCAGGCCCTGGGCCAGCAGCAGGCACAACACGCCCACCAGGCTGGCGCCGAAGTGCGAGGCGTCGATCAGGCGGTCCGGTACCAGGAAGTCGATACCTTCCAGGCGCGTGTCGATTTCCGGGGTTGCGCCGGAGAACAGCAGCACCACACCGGAGAGGAACACCAGCACGGCGAGGATCGGTGCCGCGAAGCCCGATGCCACCCGCATGCTCTGGCGAGTGGTCATCAGGCGCTGGGCTTCGGTACTCAACAGGGCCAGGCAGGCCAGCAGCAACGGCAACAGTACATAGATGAGGCGATAGAGCAGCAGCGCGGCGGCCAGCGGCGCGGCGCCCAGCTCATTGGCGAAGGCGGCCAGCAGGATGGCTTCGAACACACCGACGCCGCCGGGCACATGGCTGAGCACACCGGCGGCCAGGGCCAGCAGGTAGACCAGCAGGAAGGCGCCGAACGGTGGGGCCACGGGCAACAGCAGATAGAGCACGGTCGCCGCGGCGGCGACGTCCAGGGCGGTAATCACCAGTTGCAGCAGAGTCAGGCGGGCACTCGGCAGGCGCAGGGTGCGGCGTCCGACCTTGACCAGCAGGTTGTCCTTGATCGGTTGTTCCGGCAGGCGTCGACGGTAGATGCCGACCGCCAGCAAGGCGGCCAGGGCCAGCACGACCACGGAGATGCCGCCGAGGAGGTAGGTGGGCAGGTGCAGGGCTTCGGACGCCGCGGGCAGGTTGCTCAGGGTCGCGAGGGCAGCCAGCGGTGGCAGAGCACAACCCAGCGAGAGGCTGGCGAACAGGGTCATCCGCGCGACTTCAGCGGCTCCCAGGCCGAAACGGGCATAGAGTCGATAACGCACCGAACCGCCGGACAGCAGCGACAGACCAATGGCGTTGCCGATGGCGAACGCAGTAAAGCCGCCCAGCACCAGGGTGCGCGCAGGCAATTTCACATCGGCGTAGCGACTGGCGGACCACTCATAGCCCAGCAGAATAATGAAACCGATGGTGGTCGCCGCCAAGGCTCCGGCCAGTGCCGGTTTGGGCACGCTGAGAATCGAATCGTGCAGGGCGTCCAGGTCGAGCTCGATCAACAGATGGCGACAAGCGATCAGGGCGATAGCGAACAGAAACAGGGTGATAGCCAAGCCGACGGATTGCCGGTACTTGCTCAACAGATCCAGCCAACGGAGACGGTTGGCGGAGATCGGGTGTGTTGCTGTAACAGTATCGTGTGGTTCGGACGAGTTGGCGCGCATCAATCACCTCTAGGATTGTGCGCGACAGGATGGGGGTATCCAGCCAAGTTACCAATCCCTATGGACAAAATAATTACAAATATTAACGTGTCTGGCCGTTGTACGGCGACCCACGCCCCGGGCTGTTGTAGAGGAAGTTTGTTGCGGATTCAGCTTAGCCTGTGCACCCATTGACTGCGGTATCCGTCGAGGGTTCGATCCGTCCTGCCTTGATTGGATGAAAGTTTTTTCGGCGGATACAAAAAAGGCCACTCTTTCGAGCAGCCTTTTCTGATATTTGGTTGCGGGAGCCGGATTTGAACCGACGACCTTCGGGTTATGAGCCCGACGAGCTACCAGACTGCTCCATCCCGCGTCTGTGTGGCGGCATTCTACAGCCGAACGGCGGGGTGTCAACCATTAATGGTCTGTTTGGTCAAAATAATGTGCAAAGCCTCGATTTGGCCGACTGCTTTCGGTAAGTGTCCGACAATCAAGGTTTTTTTGGACGGCCAGGGGAAAACACGCACGCACAAAAAAGGCCACTCTTTCGAGTAGCCTTTTTTGATGTTTGGTTGCGGGAGCCGGATTTGAACCGACGACCTTCGGGTTATGAGCCCGACGAGCTACCAGACTGCTCCATCCCGCGTCTGTGTGTCGGCATTCTACAGAGAAACGCCGGGCTGTCAAACCCTAATTGAGGAAAACCCCTTTATTGTTCAAATGCTTAGCGTTGGAGAGGGGCTCTGCGCCGAGCCTCCGGACCATGCTGGGCAAGGCTTCCAGCTCTATCGACGAGTGCTTTTCGATTGAGAAATTAAATTCAGCAGGGCTGTTTCCTACTCTTAAAGAGGAAGAATCAAACTACTGGTGCTATATACAGGTGTCAGTGAGATACTGCTGGCCTGTAGTGTTTCCGCTCCCTGAATGAACCTTTGTTGTCATGACGCAACGCAAAATCATCCACGTCGACTGTGATTGCTTCTACGCCGCCATCGAGATGCGTGATAACCCGAGCCTGGCCGGCAAGCCCATGGCGGTGGGTGGTTCAGCGGATCGGCGTGGAGTGATCGCCACCTGCAATTACGAGGCGCGGGCCTTTGGCGTGCGTTCGGCGATGTCGTCGCGGCATGCCTTGAGCCTGTGTCCGGACCTGGTCATCGTCAAGCCGCGCATGGATGCCTATAAGGAAGCGTCGAAGGATATCCAGGCGATCTTTCGCGACTACACCGATCTGATCGAACCCTTGTCCCTGGATGAAGCCTACCTGGATGTGTCCGACAGCCCGCATTTTGCCGGTAGCGCGACGCGTATCGCCCAGGACATACGGCGCCGGGTCTCGAAGCAATTGCATATCACCGTCTCCGCCGGGGTGGCGCCGAACAAGTTTTTGGCCAAGATTGCCAGCGACTGGAAAAAGCCCAACGGATTGTTTGTGATCACCCCGGATCAGGTGGAGGATTTTGTGGCCGGCTTGCCGGTCAACAAGCTGCACGGGGTTGGCAAGGTCACGGCGGACAAGCTCGGGCGCCTGGGGATTGCCGATTGCCTGCAATTGCGCGAGTGGGGCAAGTTGGCCCTGGTCCGCGAGTTCGGCAGTTTTGGCGAGCGCCTGTGGGGGTTGGCCCGGGGGATTGATGAGCGGCTGGTGCACAACGACAGTCGGCGACAGTCGGTCAGTGTCGAAAATACCTACGATGCCGACCTGCCGGACCTTGCCAGTTGCCTGGAAAAACTCCCTGAACTGATGGAAACCCTCGCCGGACGTATTGCCCGACTCGACAGCAGCTATCGACCGGGCAAGCCGTTCGTCAAAGTGAAGTTCCACGACTTTACCCAGACGACCCTGGAGCAGGCCGGGGCAGGGCGGGATCTGGAGAGTTATCGCCAGTTGCTGAGCCAGGCCTTTGCCCGAGGCGGGCGGCCGGTGCGGTTGTTGGGGATTGGTGTGCGGCTACAGGATCTGCGCGGCGGATATGAGCAGTTGGAGTTGTTCAGCGGCTGAAGCTGTTGTGCGCATTTCTGGAATGCGCCGCGAAACCTGAGGAGCCGGCTTGCTGGCGATGAGGCCCTTGAGCCGTGTATTGCTCTCGCGGACGCCATCGCTCCTACAGGTTCTGTATTTCACCCCCCGGTGCCTCAGTTGGCCCCGGGATCCGCCACCAGTCGCCCGGCCTTCCTGGTCAGGGTCTTGAGGAAATCACGCTGCAACTCGGGATCGTTGCGGGTCAGTTCGATCAGGCTCTGTTCCAGTTCGCTGGCTTCGTCTTCCAGCCCCAGCTCTGACAAGCGCTTGACCCGATGCACCCATTGGTTGACGTCGTCACCCTCCAGGTCGTTGTAGATCAGGTCATGGGCCTCCAGCAGCTTGCCGCGCAGCTTGCTGCTGATGGACAGGCTCGAGTCCGAATGGACTTCGCCCTGGGCATCTTCCACGCGGATCTGCAGGTTGCCGATGCGATACAGGTCCTGCTCGGCAAACGGGCTGTCCAGCAGGTTGAGGCGCAGCACGCCGTTTCGGTCGGTGGTCAGCTCGGCGGTCTGCTTGCCGGCGAGCACTTCCACCGGTCTTTCGGACCACGGCAGGCTCGAGTATTCCGTGCGCTTGTCGCGCTGGACTTCCTCGACCCCGGCCAGGTTCTGCTGGGCACGACCGCCGGACTCGACGTTCATGAACGGATTGAGGCCGTCGATACCGTCCTTGAGCCAGCCATGGGTCATGCTGTCCGGCATGTGCCCGAGGGCAAAGATATTCGCCACATTGGCGCCGGCCCCACCGATCAGGGCCACGACCCCGAGCGGCATTTCATAGACCTTGCGCCAGCCTTGATAAGGCGTGTAGCGATCATAACGACGGGTGACATCGAACTCGGTGACTTCGAAGGTCTTCTGCTCGTGAATCCGCACACGACGTTGCGGCAGCTCAAGGACCTTGGGGTCACCGACATCGATCTGCAGGCTGTGTGCGAGCAGTTTGCGCTCGACGCGCTCTTCATGCTCGCTGCGTTGTGACATCTGGTTGGCGCAGCCGCTGACCAGCAGGGCGCCGCACAAGGCGGCGCCCCCGAGGGCTAAGGTACTTCGATTGAACATGGGCGCTCTATCTGGACTCAGCGACGGATACGGGCCTGAAGGAACGACAGCACGTCAGCGACCGGCAGCGCGTGCGCCTCGGCCTCGGTGCGGCTCTTGTATTCCAGGTTGCCTTCGGCCAGGCCGCGGTCACTGACCACGATCCGATGAGGGATGCCGACCAGTTCCATGTCCGCGAACTTGATGCCCGGGCTGGTTTTCTTGTCGCGGTCGTCCAGCAGCACTTCGAAGCCGGCGGCCGTCAGTTCGGCGTAGAGCTTGTCGGTGGCTTCGCGAACCTGCTCGGTTTCATAACGCAGCGGTACCAGGGCGATCTGGAACGGCGCCAGGGAGTCGCTCCAGATGATGCCGTTGGCGTCGTTGTTCTGCTCGATGGCGGCAGCGACCACGCGGGACACACCGATACCGTAGCAACCCATGGTCAGGGTTACCGGCTTGCCGTTTTCGCCCAGGACCTGGCACTTCATCGCTTCGCTGTACTTGGTGCCCAGCTGGAAGATGTGGCCGACTTCGATGCCGCGCTTGATCTCCAGGGTGCCCTTGCCATCCGGGCTCGGATCACCGGCCACGACGTTGCGCAGGTCGGCCACGGTCGGCACCGGCAGGTCGCGTTCCCAGTTGACGCCGAAGTAGTGCTTGTCGTCGATGTTGGCGCCGATACCGAAGTCGCTCATCAGTTCGACCGAACGGTCGATGATGATTGGCAGCGGCAGGTTCAGCGGGCCGAGGGAACCGGCACCGGCGCCGATGGCGTCGCGCAGTTCGGCATCGGAAGCCATGACCAGCGGGCTGGCAACGCCAGGCTGGTTGGCGGCCTTGATTTCGTTCAGTTCGTGATCGCCACGGATGATCAGGGCAATCAGCTTGCCTTCTTCTTCGGCGTGGACGATCAGGGTCTTGACGGTCTTTTCGATCGCCAGGTTGTAGCCTTCGACCAGCTGCGCAATGGTTTTTGCATCAGGGGTGTCGACCAGGCGCAGGGCTTCGGTCGGTGCCGCGCGCGAGGTTTCTCGAGGCACGGCTTCGGCTTTCTCGATGTTCGCGGCGTACTCGGAACCGTTGCTGAAGACGATATCGTCTTCGCCGGACTCGGCCAGTACGTGGAACTCATGGGAGCCGGCGCCGCCGATGGAGCCGTTGTCCGCTTCCACCGGGCGGAACTTCAGGCCCAGGCGGGTAAAGACGTTGCAGTACGCCTGGTGCATGCGGTCGTAGGTGACCTGCAGCGAAGCCTGGTCGACGTGGAAGGAGTAGGCGTCCTTCATGATGAATTCGCGACCGCGCATCAGGCCGAAGCGTGGGCGGATTTCGTCACGGAACTTGGTCTGGATCTGGTACAGGTTGATCGGCAGCTGTTTGTAGCTGCTCAGCTCGTTGCGGCACAGATCGGTGATCACTTCTTCGTGGGTCGGGCCCGCGCAGAAGTCGCGATCGTGGCGATCTTTCAGGCGCAGCAGCTCAGGGCCGTATTGTTCCCAGCGACCGGATTCCTGCCACAGTTCAGCCGGCTGGATACCGGGCATCAGCACTTCCAGGGCACCGGCCGCGTTCATTTCCTCGCGCACGATGGCTTCGACCTTGCGCATGACACGCAGGCCCATGGGCAGCCAGGTGTACAGGCCGGAAGCGAGTTTGCGGATCATCCCGGCGCGCAGCATCAGCTGATGGCTGATCACGACCGCATCGGAAGGTGTTTCTTTCTGTGTGGCGAGCAAATATTGACTGGTGCGCATGGTTGGCCGTTGTCGCTTGCTGATGACTGAAAATGACTGGGCATTGTACGGGTGTGATTCGGCGACGTACAGGCGTGTCGCCGCACCGCTCCGGGGGAGAGCGGTGCGGGCCTGTATTTACGGGGTTTCTTCGCCGACGACGGTGGGTATCGCGCCTTCGCCACGACTCGATTGATACCAGTGGATGGCAATCAGGATCAGGGTCGGTATGCCCATCACGGCGGTAATGATGAAGAACTTGTGGTAGCCGAACTTTTCCACCATCACCCCGGAATAACCGCCGATCAGGCGCGGCAGCAGGAGCATGATCGAGCTGAGCAGGGCGTACTGGGTCGCGGAGAACTTCAGGTTGGTCAGGCTCGACAGGTAGGCGACGAAGGCCGAGGTCGCCATGCCTGAACTGAAGTTGTCCAGGGAGATGGTCACGATCAGCATCTTCAGGTTCGGGCCCATGTCGGCCAGCAGCATGAACAGCAGGTTGGTCGCCGCCGAGGCCGCGCCGCCGATGAACAGGATCGGCAGGATGCCGAAACGCACGATCAGCAGGCCGCCCATGCCGGCCCCCAGTAGGGTCATGATCAGGCCGAAGATCTTGCTGACCCCGGCGATCTGGTCCTTGGTAAAGCCCTGGTCGATATAGAACACGTTGGCCATCACCCCCATCACCGTGTCCGACATCCGGTAGGTCGCGATCAGCCCCAGCAGCAGCAGGGCTTGCCAGCGATAACGGACAATGAAGTCGTTGACCGGTGTCAGCACCGGCGCCAGGCCGCGGCGGCCCATGCTCGACAGGCAGAGGGTGGTGAGGATGGTATAGAGGATGGCGCGCAGGAAGGCGCGGTCTTCCAGCAGCAGGTCAAGCATGCTCCGGCCCTGGAACAGCACGCTGGCGAAATCGGTGTTGTAGAGCTGGGTGAACATCGCCGGTACCGAGACCAGCAGGACGATCAGCACGAAGACCGAGGACAGCTGGTGCACGAAACTGTAGCGTCCGGCGGAGAGCTGGGTGCGCAGCGGTACGGCTGGTTCGCGCATAAAGAAGGTGGTGAGCAGCGCCGGGATCATCAGCAGGCCGAACAGCACGTAGGTGCCGGTCCAGGCCGAGTGCTTGTAGCTGAAGCCGGTGGAGCCGAAGCCTTCGGCGAAAAACAGCGCGCCGGCGGTGGCCAGCAGGGCGGCAACCCGATACCCCGACATATAGCTGGCGGCCAGGGCGGCCTGCTGGCTGTCGTTGGCGATTTCCAGGCGATAGGCGTCCACCGCGATGTCCTGGGTCGCGGAGGCGAAGGCCACGACAACGGCAATGGCGATCAGCCAGGACAGATGCTTCTGCGGATCGCAGAAACCCATGCCGATCAAACCGAGGACGATCAGGATCTGCGCCAGCACCAGCCAGGAGCGGCGGCGTCCGAGTTTGCCGAGCAACGGCAGGCGCCATTGGTCGAGCAGTGGCGACCAGACCCATTTGAAGGCGTAGGCAAGGCCGATCAGGCTGGCATAGCCGATGGTTTCACGGGCCACGCCGGCTTCACGCAGCCAGACGGAAAGCGTGGAAAACACCAACATATAAGGCAGACCGGCGGCGAAACCGAGCAGCAGGAGCACGAGTGTCGAGGGGCTGGCATAAGCGGCGAGCGCGGCGCGCCAGGTTTTACGGGGCATGGGCTGGAATCTGCCTCAGGTTAACGGAAACAAAGCGCGCACTCTAACCGCTGTGCTCTATCGGGCGCCAGCCATGGCGCTTGATATCGACACGATTGTTCAGGACCGTCAGGCCTTCAGTCCGCAGCCGGGCCCGCTGTTCGTCGCCGGAGGGGCTGCCGGCGGGCAGGCTGATCCGACCGCCGGCACCCAGCACCCGGTGCCAGGGCAGGCTCGTGTCGGCGGGCAATTGGCTCAAGGTCCGTCCGACAAAACGGGCTGCTCGCCCCAGGCCAGCCAGTTCGGCCAGTTGGCCATAGGTCACGACCCGGCCTTCGGGAACTTGCGCCAGGGTCAGGTAAAGGGCGGTGCGGCGCATCTGGGCAGGGCTTTCGCCGCCGCTGCTGTCGTCAGTCATTGAGGCAGTCCTGTTCGGGGATCTGGCTACTTATGTAGGTCATTTCTATATGTTGAGCCTGATTATTGAACTAGGGTGTTGTCCAGTCGGTCATTCCTTGGTCCAGGCATTGCCCGCGGGATAATGCCGGTTTTTTTCGCGAACCCGAGTCCTCTCTCTCCTATGTTATCCAGAACCCTGCTGTGCCTTGCTGTATTCAGCGCCTCGACGCCGTTGCTGGCCGATACCGTCTGGTTGAAGAACGGCGATCGCCTGACCGGCAAGATCAGTCTGTTCGATGGCGGCAAGCTGTTGATCCAGACCGATTACGCCGGGGCGATCCCGGTGGACTGGAAGCAGGTCAAGACCCTGGAGAGTGATCAGGAACTGCTGGTCAAGCAGGATGGCTACACGGGGGAGAAGGCCAAGTCCCTGAAAGCGGCACCGGACGGCAAGGTGACGCTGGTCAACGGCGAGGCGCCGAAAACCGTCGACCTCGCGAGTATCAAGCAGATCATCAAGCCCAAGCCGGTGATTGAGGACCTGGTGTGGAAGGGTAATGTCGACCTGGCCCTGGACTACAAGCGGGCGGACCAGGATACCGACGACTACGACATCGCGTTCAAGACCACCGCCCGTCATGGCGACTGGCGGCATAATGCCCAGGGTGAGTACAACCGCGAGTTCCAGAACGATATCGTGACCACGAACAACTGGAACGTCGAGTATGCCCTCGACCGCTTTATCACCGAAAAGTGGTTCTGGCAGGGCCGCCTGACCTACAAGCGTGACTTTGTGGAAGACCTGTCGCGCCAACGCATCGTCGGTACCGGTCCGGGCTACCAGTTCTGGGACAATGAGCTGGGGGCGTTTTCCCTCGGCTCGCTGCTCAACAATACCGACTACGAGTACAGCGACGGCGAGAAGAAGAACTTCTATTCGCTGGGGATGAAATGGGACTACAGCCGTAACCTGGTGGGCAAGACGGTGCAGTTCTTCACCAATGGTGAAGTCGGCAAGCCATTGAGCGGACCTTCGGAGTATTCCCTCGACGCCCAGATGGGCCTGCGCTACAAAATCACCGAGTGGGCCTCGCTGAATCTCAAGGCCGAGCGCAACGTGGTCCAGGGCGACGCGGAAACCAGCCTGAACAAGACCCGCTACACCGCAGGCTTCGGTGTTACCTGGTAATGCACCCGACCAGAAAACAACACCGCCCCCTGTAGGCGCCGGCTTGCCGGCAATAGCGACCGTGAATTTGATATCGCCGTGCCGCATCCCCGGTTCTGGCATCCGTCGTGGATAACGTTTATTTTGTCATTGATTTTCATTCGCAAGCCCTCGGGGTTGCCGACAGTTTCTGCACGAGGAGTCAAAAGGTGAGTACTGAAGTTGCCAAGAATGCCCGCGAGCTGCTGCTCAAGGAGTACCGGGGTGTGTTGTCCACGCACTCCAAGGCCATGCCCGGTTTCCCGTTTGGCTCCGTGGTGCCTTACTGCCTTGACGACCAGGGCCGGGCGCTGATCCTGATCAGCCGGATCGCCCAGCACACCCATAACCTGCAGAAAGACCCCAAGTGCTCCCTGCTGGTGGGCGAGCGCGAAGCCGAAGACGTGCAGGCGGTCGGTCGCCTGACCTACCTGGCCGAGGCCGAAAAGCTCAGCGATCCCGAGGCGATCGAAGCGGCGGCCGAGCGTTACTATCGCTATTTCCCCGACTCGCAGAACTATCACCAGGCCCACGATTTCGACTTCTGGGTGCTCAACCCGGTGCGGCACCGCTACATCGGCGGTTTCGGCGCGATCCACTGGCTGGATCAGGTGACCCTGGCCAATCCCTTCGCCGGCAAGGCCGAGATCAGCATGGTCGAGCATATGAACAGCGACCACGCCAAGGCCATCGCCCACTACGTCGCCCTGGCCGGCTTGCCGGATAAGGTGCCAGCACAATTGGCGGGTATCGACACCGAGGGCATGCACCTGCGCATCGGCCAGGCGCTGTACTGGTTGCCCTTCGAAGCACCTTGCAATACGCCGACACAAGTTCGCGAAGCCTTGGTTTCCCTGGCTCACGCCGAGCATTGGCCAAAAAAGGAAGCCGCTTCAGCTTGAATTCACGAACTGTCGACGTCATCTAAGGTTAAGTGGAAGGCATTCTTCCGTAGAGGAACCATTTGATGCGCGCTTTTTTATTGCTCTTTCTGCTGTTTCCGGTGCTAGAGCTGTATGTGTTTTTCCAGGTCAGTACCGCGATCGGGTTTTTCCCGGCCCTGGCGCTGATCATTCTCGGCTCGATGCTGGGTGTGCTGGTCCTGCGGATCGCCGGGATCGCCACGGCATTGCGGGCGCGGGAAAGCCTGAACCGCGGCGAGTTGCCGGCGCAGACCATGCTCGAGGGCCTGATGCTGGCCCTGGGCGGCGGCCTGATGCTGCTGCCGGGGTTTATCAGCGATATTATCGGCCTGGTCCTGCTGTTGCCGATGACCCGCCGCCTGTTGGCCGACCGCATGCGTCGGCGCGTCGAAGAACAGGCGTTGCGTCAGCGGGCCTTTGCCGATGACCTGCAGGCCCGTGGTCCGACGGGGGCATCGCCGGCCACCAGCCGGCAGCCCCAGGTCATCGAAGGCGAGTTCGAACACCGCGATTCCTGATCGCCAGCACTACAACACGGCACCTTCGGGTGCCGTGTTGGTTTTCGGCACTTTCAGGTAAAAAAAACGTCACCTGCCCTTGAAATTACCTTTGGTGACCTTATGTAACGGTCACCGCAAGGTTTTGGCGAAAATCGCCAGACAGTCTTTCGCGGTTCGCTTGGCGAGCCGCA
>Ga0302155_10001537_pt1 | contig 16648 bp, 16 predicted proteins | sample I_Bog_N3_1_FD_193508 | JGI IMG/M metagenome (GOLD analysis project Ga0302155, IMG submission 193508) | Peat permafrost microbial communities from Stordalen Mire near Abisko, Sweden - I_Bog_N3_1 | ecosystem: Environmental > Terrestrial > Soil > Wetlands > Peat | place: Sweden: Abisko, Stordalen...
AGACCGATCAGCTCAGACGCTTCTCGATTGCCGCCGCGCGCTTGTTGCAGGCCGAGGCCAGACGTCGGGTGGAAGAGATTAATGAATTTGAGGAGCCGGCGACTTAGGCAGCTTGCGAAAGCGGATTGCGATGACAAGGTCATGAAGGCGATCTGAAACCATCAGAAAACTTGCATCTTCTGCTGAAACCTCAGTTCGATAAATTCGGCCGGACGCATGGCAATCCATTCATCGCCATGCGCAACCGCCAGCAAGGCAGGGGAAGCATCGTACAGATCGCTTGTCATCAGAACCGAGGCAATGTCGTCTATGTCGCCAGATATCGCGGTTGCCCCCCGCGCAACCCTTCGATCAGATTTTCAACCGCCAGCTCTGCCATTGCTCGCCGGGTCTCGTGCGTGGCCGAACCGATGTGCGGCAACGCCACCACGTTGGGCATGTGCAGCAAGGGCGAATCCTGCGCCAGCGGCTCTTGCTCGAAGACGTCCAGTCCGGCGCCGTAAATCGTCTTTTTCTTGAGTGCCTCAATGAGCGCGGCTTCATCGACGATTCTGCCACGCGAGGCGTTGATGAAAATGGCACTGGGCTTCATTAATGCAAATTCATGTGCGCCTATGGTGCGTTCAGTCTGCGGCGTCAGCGGCAGCATCGGGCAGACGAAATCGGCTTGCCTGAATAGATCCTCACGCGCCACATAACGCGCCGCCAGGTCTTTTTCTGCGGCCGGATTGGGACGGGTGTTGTGATAAATGATCTGCATGCCGAAACCATGATGCGCACGCCGCGCCACCGCGCTGCCGATACGCCCCATACCCAGCATGCCCAGCGTCTTGCCATGAACGTTCACGCCGTACAAAGATGCGTCGATACTGCCCAGCCATTTACCGGCCCGCACATAGTCTGCCAGCTCAACAATGCGCCGTGCGCTGGCCAGGATCAGCGCAAAAATGGCGTCTGCCGTCGCTTCATTGAGTACGCCCGGCGTATGCGCCAGCATCAGGCCACGTTGACGAAAATAGTCCAGATCAAAGTTATCCACGCCAACCGAAATGGTCGACACAATTTTCAGCAGCGGCGCCGCTTCCAGCATCTCGGAACTGACCGGCACACTGGCGCCGATCATGCCGTGCGCCGTGCATAATGCGTGCAAGAACTGGGTACGGTTGTCGGCATTGATTGCGGCAAAATACGTGACCTCAAATTCGCTGCGCAGACGCTGCAACAGATCGTCCGGCAAATTTTTGTACACGACCACATGCTGTTTCATCTGTTCCCTCTTTGCTGTTTTATGCGGCAAGCGATGCATCCAGTTGCGCGCGTGTGGGCAAGCCTTCCATGTCACCGACGACCAGGATGGCGAACGCGCCGATACGGTTGCCGCGCATCACGGCCTGCTGGATGCTCAGTCCTTCCAGTAAGGCACTGATCACGCCGACGGCAAAACCGTCACCGGCGCCGACCGTGTCGACCACTTCTTTTACGGGCACGCCGGCGACGATGCCTTCTTCATCGGCATTGCGAAAATAGGCGCCCTCGGCTCCCAGCTTGATGATGACTTGCTTGACGCCCTGCTCCAGATAAAAGGCGGCGATATCGTTCGGTGCGCTATAGCCGGTCAGAATTTTTCCTTCGCTTAAGCCCGGCAGTACCCAGTCCGCCTTGCAGGCCAGCGCATTGAGCTGCTGCACCATCACTTCCTGCGACGGCCACAGCATTGGGCGCAGATTCGGGTCGAAGGAAATCGTCTTGCCTTTGGCCCGCATGAAATCCAGCGCTTGATGCGCGAACGCCATGGTGCTGGGCGATAACGCGGCAGCGATGCCGGTGGCATGTAGATGGCGCGCGCCTTGGAAATAGGTTTCGTCGAAATCGGCCGGCGACAAATGACTGGCCGCCGAGCCCTTGCGGTAATACTCGATGGCAGGATCGGCGCCTCCCACGGCCTTGGCCTTGAGCTGGATGGCGGTGCGAAATTCCATATCGGTCGCCACATGGCTGACGTCGACGCCTTCTTGTGCGACCCGCTTGCAGATGAAGCGGCCGAAGGAATCGTTGCCGACACGGCTTTGCCAGCCCACCTTCAAGCCCAGACGGGCCAGGCCGATGGCGACATTGGTTTCGGCGCCGGCGAGGCGACGTGTATATTTTTCGACATCGGCAAAATCGCCGACTTCATCGGCCACAAATAATGCCAAGGCTTCGCCGTAGGTGACAACGTCTAGTGATTGTTGCGTCATGTCTTGTCTTTCTGATGATTTCGGATAGCCGCTAAGCCGAAGCCAGCATCGCGACATAGCGGCGCGTTGCCGCTTCCAGATCCTGGTCGATAATGGGGAATTCGATGGCGCGTTGTACGCCGTGGGGAAAATAGGAAAACAACCGGCGCCAGACGGCGTCGTCTTGCTCGAGCGGGATTGCCTTGAGTTTTCCTTGGTCGTTCCAGACCCCTTTGCAATGGACATATTGCACATGTGCGGCCAGGGTGCGCGCTGCCACTTCGGCATCAACGCCGCTCCAGCGCCAGTTGCCCATGTCGAAGGTCATGCCGAACGGCACGTCGCTTGCGCTACACATCGACAGGAAACTGGCGATGGCTTCCAGCTTGCCGCCGTGGGCGGTCTGATCGTTTTCCAACAACAAGGGCAGCGGCGCCTGCGCTACGAAATGCGACAATTCCTGCATCTTGCTGGCAGGCGAAAAATGACCAAGCGAGACTTTGAGGCAACGCGATTGCAGTTGCTCTGCCTCTGCCATCACTTGATCCAGTTCTTCACGCGCCAGCGCGCCGTCTTCTCGGAACAACTCGATCGGTGCCGAATACACCGAGCACAAACCATGCGCGGCCAGCACCGCATGCAGTGCTTTGAAGTCGGGCAGCTCGGCAAACAACTCGCGCCGGATTTCAAGCCCTGCCGCGCCCGCCGCCGCGACCATCGGCACCAGATGCGCATGACCAACCTGACGCACGAAATCGGCACCGTAGGCCGAGGCCGCAACCAGCACCGGGGGCGTCATTGGACCGTGTCGGCGCCGACGAATTGGCGCGCTTCCGGCGTATGCGGATCAGCGAAAAACTCCTTGGACGGCCGTGCTTCCCAGACCTTGCCCTGATGCATGAACACGGTGAGATCGGCGACGCGCCGGGCGAATGCCATTTCATGCGTGACCAACAACATGGTCATGCCGCCGCGTGCCAGTTCTTCCATGACCTTCAACACTTCCTGGGTAAGCTCCGGGTCCAGTGCCGATGTCACTTCGTCGAACAACATGACCTGCGGCTCCATCGCCAGCGAACGGGCAATCGCTACACGCTGCTGCTGACCGCCGGAGAGCTGCTCCGGATAGGCGTCGCGCTTGTGTTCAAGGCCGACTTGGGTGAGCACTCTGATGGCAATTTCACGTGCCTTCTCGGTAGCCACCTTCTTGACGATGCGCGGCGACAGCATGACGTTTTCTTCCACCGTCAGGTGCGGAAACAGGTTGTAGTGCTGAAACACCATGCCGACATCCTTGCGCAGCGCGATCAGATGCTCATGTTTGGTGGTGAGCTTGTGACCGGCCACGGTGATGCTGCCGCCATCAATGGTTTCCAGGCCGTTGATACAGCGCAGCATGGTGCTTTTTCCCGAACCGCTGCGGCCGATGACGGCAATGACCTGGCCCCGCTCGACCGACAGCGAGATCCCGTTCAAGACCTGGTTGCTGCCAAAACGCTTGGTGATGTTATCGATCTCAACGATGGGCATTTAATTTCCTTTCTAAGGCGAAACTGAAGCGCGACAGCGGATAGCAAAAGATGAAGTAAATCGCTGCCACAATCGGGAATACGAGGAAGGGCTGAAAGGTCGCATTGCTGACGAGCTTGCCGGCCTGTGTCAACTCCACCAGTCCGATGATGGAAGCAATCGAGGTGTTCTTGACGATCTGCACCAGAAAGCCAACGGTAGGTGGTAACGCAATGCGCGCGGCCTGCGGCAGGATCACATGACGCAACTGCTGCCAGCGCGTCATTGCCAGTGCAGTGGAGGCTTCCCACTGTGGCACCGGTACGGCTTCGATACAACCGCGCCAGATTTCGCCCAGGTAAGCACTGGTGTAAATGGTCATGGCAATCGTGGCGGCCACCATCGGCGGCAGCTTGAAGCCATAGATCGCCAGACCGTAGAACGACAAGAACAAAATGATCAGCACCGGCGTACCCTGAATGATCTGGATGTACACCGCTGACAGGACGCGTAAGAACCGGACATGTGACGTGCGCATCAAGGCAACCACAAAACCGGCGCCACCACCGAGAATAAAGGCCAGTATCGATAACAGCACGGTCCAGCGCGCAGCTTCCCACAGGAAGATGAACTGGTCCCAGGAAAATTCGGCAATCATCACATTCCCCTTGGCCGCGCTACACCAAGACGGCGGCGGCGTTTAAACACGATCAGGCCAATGAGCCAGAAACTGAGACGAAACAGTAGCGCCAACAGAATGTAAAGCACCATCACGACCAGATAAATCTCGAAACTGCGGAAGGTTTCTGCATCGAGAAGATTGGCGGCAGCAGTCAGTTCTTCGGCTGAAATCGCCGAGACGATGCTCGAAGCCAGCATCATCAGCGTGAATTGACTGGCCAGCGCCGGATAGACTTTCTCCAGTGCCGGCGTCAACACCACATGGCGGATCACTTGCCAACGCGTCATCGCCAGCGCCTGGGCGGCTTCAATCTGTGAGGGATGCACCGCCATCATGCCGGCGCGCACGATCTCGGTCGAATAGGCGCCGAGATTGACCGTCATCGCCACCAGGGCGGCAACATTGGCATCGACCTGCACGCCAGCGGCGGGCAAACCGAAAAAGATAATGAACAACTGCACCAGAAACGGTGTGCTGCGGATCAGCTCCACATAAGACGTGACCGCAAAGCGGGCGGTGGCCGAGCCGTGAATACTCACGATCGCGCCGCAAATTCCCACTGCCAAACCGAAAATCATCGCCAGCGCACTAAGCCGAATGGTGAGCAAGGCTCCCCACAAGAGCTGGTCCATGTGCTGAAAGATGAACGCAAACTGAAAATCATAAGACATCGTCTACTCCTTGCCGATGCGCCACACTGCCTGCGCGACCCCTGGTCTCGGCTTGCGCCGGGACCAGGTTGCACTGCATTTGTCTATGCAAGCGTGAGCCGGATTGGTTAAGCGCGGCTTAAAATACCGGCAGGTTTGGCAACGGCGAGCCGGCCCACTTGCGCGAGATCGCATCCAGTTCGCCGTCCAGCTTGACGTAGTAGATGAAGTTATTGAGCCATTGCTGCAGATCGAAATTGCCCTTGCGTACGGTCATTGAGTTCGGTTGTACGGAGTAAGGGAATTTGACTTCGATCTTGCCGGCGCCGCGGGTCTTGACGATTTCGTTGGCCATGATGTTCGGGATCGAAATGGCGTCAACCTGATTGCTCAGCAGAGCCTGCGTGACGGTCGAGTCGTCTTCGAAGCGCACCAGCACCGTACCAGCCGGGGCCAGTCGTGTCAGCGCGGTATCGTTGGTACTGCCGCGCGAAACGCCGACCTTCTTTTTGATCAGGTCGTTGAGGTTCTTGATCTTGGCACCAGTAGGACCGACGATGGACAGCTCGAAGCCGCTGTAAGGAATCGTAAACAGCACCGACTTGGCGCGTTCTGGCGTCGGTGCCAGTGTAGCCACCAGGAAATCAACCTTGCCAGACTCCAGCGCCGGGATACGCGCAGGCGGCACCAGTGGCACGATTTCGACCGGGATCCCGAGATATTTGCCGATCAGGTTGGCGACATCGATGTCATAGCCAATCGGCTCGCCCTTGGCGTCAACGCTGCCAAACGGTGGCGTACCGCTGACAACGCCGATGGTGACCCGGCCCTTCTTGATCAACTCAGCGACAGTTTGCGCGCTGGCGCTGGCGGCTGCGCCGACTGCGCAAGTGGCCGCCAGCATCAGGGTGATGCATTTAGTGCTAAACAGTTTTTTTACATTCATGATTTGTCTCCTTTTTCGTTGCTTTTCCGCGTCGGATAGAAACGGTTGGCATACGTCCTCAATAAAGGGCTTGCACCCGCTTTACTGCTGCTTTTTCACCTGCTTATCTGTTGTGCCGGATTACGCTGTGTTGTCATCCGTTGTTGCCGTGCAGTTGTGCATCGCTCGTGCATTTTTTATCTCTGGTATCGGTTCCAGAATAGTTTGAAAATCAAGCCTTTTTTCTTGTCTGCGCCGTGCTGAATTGACTCGAACCGCGCACGATCAAACGACCATCCAGCAATATCTCGCGGCGCGGCGCGCGTTCGCCGTGGATACGCGCCAACAGGCGTTCGATCGCGGCAAAACCGATCTCATAGGTCGGCTGCTCGATGGTACTGATGCCACTGCCCACCAACGGCGACCATGGCAATTCATCGAAACAGAGTAAGCCGATGTCTTCTGGAAAGCGTATTTTCATACTTTGCAGCGCCAGTGCAATTTGCAGCGACACCAAGCCGTTACCGGCCAGCAGCGCTATTTTTCCACTCCCGCGCTGCGCATTGCAGCGCTTGAAAAAATCCATCAACATTGCCGCTACATGACCGGGTTGATCGATATGCACTTCCAGGGTCTCACCATGGCTAGCGGGCTGCTCGGCCAAGGCTTGCAGAAATCCGGCCTGCCGCCCTTGACGGGAACTGACGCCCGGCAATGGCTGCACCACCAGGCCGATATCGCGATAACCAGCGGCCAGCAAATGGGCTGTCGCCATGTGTGCGGCCCTGACATTGTCGAGACCGACCAGGTCGAAATCGCAACCCTCGATGCGTCGGTCCAGCAGCACCACCGGAAACGCGGCACGCCCCAACTCTCTGAGCGGTGTGACATTGCGTCCTTGGGTGTTGAACAGCAAGCCTTCCACGCTATAGGAATGCAAGGCCGACAGCGATTGCAGCTCACGTTGTTCATCATTACCGGTGTTGCACAGCATCAGCGTATAGCCATGTTGCTGGCAGGCGGCCTCTGCACCGTTCAAGACGGCGACCGAATAGGGATTGAGAATGTCCGCCACCAACATGCCGATGAGGCGCGTGCGCCCGCCTTTAAGGGCGCGTGCCATCTGGCTTGGTTGATAACCGAGGCGGGCAATGGTGCTGCGAATTTGTTCGCGCAAGTACTCCGACAAGGCATCAAGCTCGCCGCCGAGATACCTGGATACACTGGTTTTCGACACCCCCGCTTCGCGGGCGACCTGGGCAATGGTTACCTTGCCCTTGCCAAGGCTGGACTGATGTTTCATATTGGATTTCGTCTCCCGCTACCTGCCAAATCGTTGATTCTTATTTATCGATACATCGATTGATTTGTCCTGTGGGTTCTCAGGTTTTTTTATATTTGCGAATCTTTGGAACCGGTTCCAAAGTAACAGCACAAAAATCCTTTTGCAAACTATTTCGCATGAAAAGTTTTATCGTGAGATGTGCAGATTGTTTGTTTCTGGATTTTGCGTTGCAGCAAAAAGGGTAGAAAAAATTCCAATGAGAAACATTGCAAACAGCGCCAAGCGAAATAAATTGGGCAGGACCCGATTTTTATGCCCTGCCCTGAATTGCTACGTCAGCGACAAAGTGCAGCCGACTCGACTTAAGCATTGTTCAGTTTGAACACACTAACCGTCTGCGCCAGGCTGGCAGCCTGATCCTTAAGACTTTCGGCGGCAGCGGCAGCCTGCTCCACCAGCGCTGCATTCTGTTGCGTGACCATATCCATCTGCACTACAGCCCGATTGACGCCGTCGATGCCGAGGCTTTGTTCGCGATTAGCGCGGGTGATCTCATCCATGATGGTCGCCACTTGCGTCACGGCGTTGACAATTTCCTGCATGGTATCGCCGGCGTCGCTAACCAGATTAGTACCGGCGCTGATCTTGCTCACCGAATCACCGATCAGTTCCTTGATTTCCTTGGCAGCACTGGCACTACGCTGGGCCAAGGTGCGTACTTCGGAGGCCACCACGGCGAAACCACGGCCCTGCTCGCCGGCACGCGCTGCTTCCACGGCCGCATTGAGCGCCAGAATATTGGTCTGGAAGGCGATGCCGTCAATGACGCTGATGATGTCGACGATCTTGTGCGAGCTTTGCTCGATCGTGCCCATGGTAGTGACCACTGCGGCCATCATCGCGCCACCCTTGACTGCAACATTGGAAGCATCAGCCGCCAGTTTGTTGGCTTGCGAGGTATTGTCGGCATTCTTTTGCACCGTCGCCGTGATTTCTTCCATTGATGCCGCCGTCTCTTCCAGTGCGCCAGCCTGCTCCTCCGTGCGCGACGACAAATCCTGGTTGCCGCTGGCAATTTCGCTTGATGCCGTGGCAATGGTTTCGGTGCCATGCCGTACATCAGCGACGATTCTGGCGAGGTTGCTGTTCATGTCTTTAAGTGCATGCAGCAATTGCGCAGTCTCATCCTTGCCCACGATCACAAATTCTGAACGCAAATCGCCGGCGGCTACCGTCTGCGCCACGTTCACTGCAATGCGCAGCGGCCGCACGATGCTGCCCGCCAACCAGACCGTGACAATACTGCCCAACACCAGCGCCAGCAAAATCGACAGCACCAGCGTCAAGCGTGCAGCATGGTAATCGGCTTGCGCCTTGAGAGCGTTGTCTTGCTGAAATTGCGCTGCGACCTTGCTCACTGCGCCGACAATGTCGTCAATCATTTGCGTCGGTGCACGGTCCATGCCTTTGACCGCGGTATCGACGCGACCAACGCTGCTCGGGTCTTCCGGTTTGTACTCTTTTTCCAACGCAGCAAGATATTTAGCGTCCAGCTCCAGGAGCATCTGCTGGGTCTGTTTGAGTTTATCGAGCGACATATCAAGTGCCGGCAACAAGACCACCAGTTGATCGAGGTTGGCCTGGGTCGACTTGCCTTCACTCACAAAAGCCTGGCGATATTTGTTGAAAGACTCCACATCTTTGCCGCGCAGCAAGGTGTTTTTCCATTCCTGCACTTGAATCTTGAACTGCACCTGGGCACTGCGGGCAGCATCGATAGCATGTGTTACGGTGGCCGCTTTTGCCATTGCCTGGGTATTTTGTTCAAAGCTCTGGTCGAGCGTGATCCAGCCACGTGCACCAACAACGATTGTTGCCAGCAATAGAAAACCAGCCAAAAGGCCGAGACGCGTACCGATGCGCAAGTTGTTGAGCTGCATACACCCTCCGATTGAAAATTAATTTGGTTAATTTTTCATTTAAATCGCTGCCATCAATTTGCAATTGGCTTGCAACTGGTTTGCAACTGAATGGCCTTCGCTGCCCAGCGTATTTATCTATTGATACGGCTAATAGTGGATGGGTTGGATTAGCGGCTCTTGCCTGCTGCTTATTTCAAAAACATTAAATTCATTATAATTGAATAATTAAACCATTTACGTTAATTATTATATTTATTTGTTTTATTTGAATTTTTCATTGCTGGCAATGCATTTCTCGAAACTAACAGCAACATTACTGATGCTTCTTGCTTCATTGTGGATAGAGACAATTCACAAGAGAATGCAGATGCGCCAATATTTGACAAAAAGGAAAGACAAATCCACCATCAGCGGCTACTCGATACATGAGCTCACATCTCACGTAACATAGCCCGTCACCGCCGCAGTAGCGGCGCCCTTCTTCCAAGCTAAAAATAACTTCATGAACCGGCCGATAGACTATCAATCCGTACTTGACGAAATGCTGCAGGTAGCTGCACCACTGGCCCATCAAGGCAGTGTTGCTAACTACATCCCAGAGCTGGCCCGCGTGGCACCAGGCCAGTTTGGCGTCGCATTGTGTCTGTGTGATGGCCGCAGCTTCCGCGCTGGCGCTGCCGACCAACGCTTTTCGATCCAGAGTATTTCCAAATTGTTTACGCTGAGCCTGGCGTATGGCAAAGAAGGGGATGCCTTATGGCGCCGCGTCGGACGCGAGCCATCGGGAACGCCGTTCAACTCCTTGGTGCAACTGGAAATAGACCACGGTATCCCGCGCAATCCTTTTATTAACGCTGGCGCCCTGGTGGTCACCGATGTCTTGTGCAGTCACTATGCCCATCCGTCTTTAGCGATTCTGGATTTTTTGCGCGAGCTGAGCGGCGTCAACGACATCAATTTCAATTCGGCGGTCGCCGAATCGGAAGCTAGTCACGGCCATCGCAACGCTGCCATGGCCAATTTCATCAAAAGCTTCGGCAACCTCAATGCCGACGTTGATGCCGTGTTGCAAACCTATTTCACCCATTGCGCGATAGAAATGAGCTGCCTCGAAGTGGCGCAAGCCACATTGTTCGCCGCCAATCACGGCATCCTTCCGCGCACCGAAAAAATGATCCTGGCGCCATTGGCAACCCGGCGCCTCAATTCGATCATGCTGACCTGCGGCACTTACAATGCCGCTGGCGAATTTGCCTTCAGGGTTGGATTGCCGGCCAAAAGTGGGGTCGGCGGCGGGATTGTGGCCGTCGTGCCGGGACAACTGGCGATCTGCGTCTGGTCACCGACGCTCGACGAATTTGGCAATTCCGTGGCCGGCATGGCGGCGCTGGAACACTTTGCCGCAGTGACTGCTCACTCGGTATTCCAGTAACCGCTCGATGGCATGTTTCATGCATACCGACAGGCATGACCATGCATAGCCAATCACCTCAAGCACCTGCCGAACCCGCCGCGACCCCGCCGGAAATATTTCCACACACGTGGGCGGAAGATGCACATGCTTTATGCATGGCCTGTTCCTTCATCGTCTTCGGCATGTGTTGTCTGAAGGCTGCCGGACTGATCACGGGCGGCATTGCCGGAGTTGCACTCGGCTTGTCTTATCTGACGCCATTACCATTGCAGTTGTTGTTCTTCACGCTCAATATTCCTTTCCTGATATTCGCCAAGCTCACCTTCGGCTGGATCTTCGTGCTCAAAACGGTGGTCGTCAATATATTGATCGTCGTCATGGTTTCGGCGGCCACACGTGTACTCAAGTTGAGTGATGTGAATCCTTACTTCGCGGCGATCTTCGGCGGCACTATCATTGGCATGGGCATGCTGGCACTGGCCAGACACAAAGCCAGCGTCGGCGGCATTGGCGTGCTGGCACTGTATTTCCAGGAAAAACGCGGCTGGCGCGCCGGCTATGTGCTACTGGCGGGCGATGTTGTGATTTTCACGGCGGCCATTTCCTTCCTGACACCGGACAAGCTGTTGCTGTCCTTTCTGAGCGCCGCTTCGCTCAGCCTGGTGATGATGATTTATCATCGCCCCGGTCGTTACGTGGCGGCTTGATAGGCATGTCTAGCCTGCGTTAGACTGGCCTGATCGACCACATCAAAGGAAGTCAAATGTTTTCACATGTATTCACCAGCGTGACTGATTTCGACCGTGCCTTTATTTTTTACAGCCAACTTATGCAGGTACTTGGGCAGGAGTTGCGCTTCGTGCAAGCAGAAAAGCCTTGGGCCGGCTGGCACAGCGCCGGCGGCCAACGCCCCTTCTTTGTGATCTGCAAGCCCTACAATGGTCAGCCGCAACAGAGCGGCAATGGACAGATGGTTGCCTTCACTGCACGTGACCGGCAACAAGTCATTGATGCTTACCAGACTGCGTTGGCACAAGGCGGTGTCTGCGAAGGACCACCGGGATTGCGCACGCACTACCATGCCGATTATTTTGGCGCTTATTTCCGTGATCTGGATGGCAATAAATTGTGTGTGGTTTGTCACGCGCCAGAGAGTGATCACTAGCATCAGCGACGTCGACTCGTTGCGTTTTCGCGCCACATGATCAGCCCTCCGATTGCTCGACGCCCCTCTTGGCGCCATATCATTGCTCACGCGCAGTCTGAAAAAGAGCGCATCAACCCCACTCCTGTCTTTTCTTGTTAATTTGTTCCGCCGCCATGTTGGCGGAACCGACGGCTTAATGTCGTCGCCAGCTGCAAGCAGAACGCCACCGTTTTGTGAGCTTGTCGAAATTACTATAAATAAATAATTTAAATAATTTAAATAATTAAATTATTGTGGGGAGATGACGTTGAAATTTGCCAACTTTCAGATTGGAACGAGGTTATATGCAGCATTTGGGTCGATAACGCCCTCAAACCGGTAATTGCAGCGCGACGCCAGGCCGGTCAGAACATCGAACTCATCGGCAGTGTCATGGCGATGGAACAAGCCGGCAAAGGTAAAGCCGATATGGATGCCATGCGTCTGTTACTGACAGAGGCAAAAAACACTTCTTCAGCACTACTTACCGAGCGTAGTCAGAAAGTGGCAGACATTCGCAGCACGCGCACTACAGGAACAGTCTCATAGACTGCAGCAAACCGTCAGCGTATTTAAACTTCCGCAAGACCAGCGCCTCCTTAGTCAGCCGACAGTATCGACACCGCGCAGAAAGTTACTCAATGAGCCGCCTGCAGTGAACTGGCAGGAAAACGCTGACCCGATGGTGACGCTATTTAGCTAGGTCTGTTTGAACGCTATTTACCATGACAATGACAAGCGACTACATGGTCATTGACGATGCCGATGCCTTGCAGATAGGCATAGATGATGGTCGAGCCGACAAACTTGAATCCACGTTTGGCAAGATCCTTCGATAACTGGTCAGACAGAGGCGTCTTGGCCGGCGCCTGACCCAGACTCTGCCATTGATTACGAACCGGCTGGCCATCGACATAGGCCCACAAAAAGGGATCAAGACCGCCGACTTCCTCACGCAAACGCAGGTAGCTCTTGGCATTGGTGATGGTGGCAGCGACCTTCAGTCGATTGCGCACGATGCCGGGGTCAGCCAACAGACTGGCAAGCTTGGCGTCGTCATAGCGGGCGATTTTTTCCGCATCCCATTGATCGAAGGCAGCACGATAAGTCTCGCGTTTATTGAGCACGGTTTCCCAGCTCAGGCCAGCCTGTGCACCTTCGAGATTGAGCATCTCGAACAAACGGGTTTCATCGTGACACGGCACGCCCCACTCTTGATCGTGATAGGTGACGTAACGCGGATTGTTCAGATTGACCCAGCCGCAACGTTGCACGTTCATGCTTGCTCCAGTATTTGTCCAGATATTTTAGATATTAAAGCGGCCACAGAGGCGGCTCGTCCATGAGCGAAATCTGCTCGCGCAATTCCAGAATCCGATCTTGCCAGTAACGTTGCGTGTTGAACCACGGGAACGCCTGCGGGAAAGCTGGATCTTCCCAGCGCCGCGCCAGCCACGCTGAATAATGCAGCAAACGCAAGGTGCGCAGGGCTTCGATCAAATACAGGGAACGCTGGTCGAATTCACAAAAATCCTCGTAGCCGGCCAGCAGATCCGACAACTGACGCACCATGTCGCCGCGTTCGCCGGACAATAGCATCCACAAATCCTGAATCGCCGGGCCCGTGCGACTGTCATCGAAGTCGACGAAATGCGGTCCGGCATCGGTCCACAAGACATTGCCGACATGGCAATCACCGTGCAGGCGAATTTGCCGCACATCGCCGGCACGGTCAAAGCAGCGCCGTACCCCCTCGAGCGCCTGCGCGGTAGTGGTCTGATAAGCTGCCAGCAAGTCCGGCGGGATGAAATCATGCGTCAGTAAATAGTCACGCGGCTCCTCGCCAAAGGTACTGATGTTAAGTGCCGGGCGCTCTATGAACGGCTGTTGCTGACCGATGGCGTGGATACGGCCGATGAAGCGACCAAGCCGCTCCAGCGTATCGGCTTGATCCAGTTCTGGTGCTCTGCCACCATGGCGCGCAAACACGGCAAAACGATAGCCTTGGTAGTGCTGCAGACTGCTGCCATTGGCCAGGCTCATGGCGGGCACCACCGGAATTTCATTGGCGACCAATTCATTGACAAAGGCGTGCTCTTCCAGAATGGCGGCATCGCTCCAGCGTTGCGGTCGGTAGAATTTGGCCACCAGCGGCAGACCTTCTTCCATGCCGACCTGGTACACGCGGTTTTCGTAGCTATTGAGGGCCAGTAGACGACCGTCACCAAAGAGGCCGACGCTGTCGAGCGCGTCCAATACGGTATCGGGAGACAAGCCGGCGAAGGTAAATACGGTGGCGGCAGTGGCTACAGTGACAACATGGTCGTCGGTGGATGCGGAATCGGTCATGGCGGTATTGTACGTGGCTGCCATGATCTGCGGGAATCCTCGCGTTGGGCTGCGAATGCAATTACACTGCGGTTTTATTCGCAACACGGACGCACATCATGCAACTGGACCAACCGCTTTCCGACGAAGAGTTCGACGAACTCGACGATTTCCTGCTTTCTGACCGTTGTGCCGAAGACGCCATGACCATGGATACCTTGCATGGTTTTTTGACGGCCCTGGTGATCGGTCCGCAGGAAGTGCTGATGGCCGAGTGGCTGCCCTACATCTGGGGCAGCGAGCCGAAAGACGCGCCCAAGTTCTCTTCGCCCAAGCAAGCCGAACGTATTACCGGCTTAATTGCGCGCAGCATGAACGAAATCGCCATCACGCTGGAAGTTGCCCCTAAGGAATACGAACCACTGTTTTGCGAACGCGAGCATGAAGGCAAAAGCCTGCTCGATGGTGAAGCCTGGACCTGGGGATTCTGGGAAGGCATCCAGCTACGCGCCAAAGAATGGGACCCGATTTTCCACTCCAATCTGGCTGAGCTGATGCGCCCTATTTATCTACTCGGTTCGGATGAGCTGGAAGAGGAAGAAGGCGTGCTGGTGGATGACCCGGTCAAGACGCACAAGCTGGCCGTGGAAGTGGAGTCGGCCATCCCGCACATTTACCGTTACTGGTTGCCGCATCGCAAGTCGGCCGTAGAAACCGTACAACGCGACGGCCCCAAGATCGGCCGTAACGATGACTGCACCTGCGGCAGCGGCAAGAAATACAAGAAATGTTGCGGCGCAGAAAGCACCTGATCTGCTAAATCTACGGAATCAGCCGACAAGACATGCCGGCTGACTCGCCCCTGTTAGAGCTGTGGTTTATTCCTTGATGAAGTGCTGGCGGTAGTACTTGAGCTCTTCGATGGATTCCATGATATCGGCCAGTGCCGTGTGCTTTTGATGCTTCTTGAAACCGCTGGCCAGTTCCGGCTTCCAACGGCGGCACAGCTCTTTGAGAGTGGACACGTCCAGATTGCGATAGTGGAAAAACGCTTCCAGTTTAGGCATGCCGCGCGCCATGAAGCGGCGGTCCTGGCAGATCGAGTTGCCGCACATGGGCGACTTGCCGGCAGGCACGTATTTTTTCAGGAAATCGATCAGCGCCGCTTCTGCATCGGCTTCCGTCACGGTCGATGCCTTGACGCGTTCGATCAGACCCGAGCGACCGTGGGTGCCTTTGTTCCAGGCATCCATGCCATCGAGTGCAGCATCGGACTGATGGATGGCAAATACCGGTCCTTCGCCAATGATATTGAGTTCGGGATCGGTCACCACCACGGCCACTTCGATGATGAGATCGTTGTCCGGATCGAGGCCGGTCATTTCCATGTCAAGCCAGATCAGATTGAATTCGTTGGTCCGGGCAGGGATCGCGTAAATCGGTGCGCCGCTGTCGGCAACGTTGGTATCGGTGGCTTGTGACATAATTATTCTTTCTGCATATTCTGCGTAGCTGCTAATTTGCTGATTCAATCCTAAACTGTTCAAGCGCTTTTAAACCTTGTAAGCCTTGTTAATTGCGTAATTATTTGGATTATTCATCGATAATTGTCGCTAAATGTCTTGAACAGTTTTACTGCCCGCCATTTTCGCACAGGGAAAGAATGTATTCACTCACGTTTTCAGTTTTGTTTGCCGGCTTCCTGCTTCTGACGCTCACGGTACGTTTCTGGCTCAGTTCGCGCCATATCCGGCATGTGCTGGCACACCGCAGCGCCGTGCCGGCCGAGTTCGCCGAGAAAATTGCCCTGAGCGCGCATCAAAAAGCCGCTGACTACACCGTGGCGCGCACCAAATTCGGACTGCTGACGCTGCTGGTCAATTCTGTGGTGCTGGTCGGCTTCACTTTGCTGGGCGGCCTGCAACTGCTATCGGGCGTGCTGCTGCATGTCTTCGGCAGCGCCGGCATGCTGTATCAGTTGGGCTTGGTTGTGGCCTTTGCGGTCATTTCCGGCGTCATCGACCTACCGCTCGACTACTACCGTCAATTTGTGCTGGAGGCGCGTTTCGGCTTCAACAAGATGACGCCTGCACTGTTCTTCCTAGATGCCCTCAAGAACACGCTCATCGGTGCCGTCATTGGTCTGCCGCTGCTGTGGGTCATCCTCATGCTCATGGACAAATCGGGTGCGCTTTGGTGGTTTTATGCATGGCTAGTGTTTTCCGCCTTTCAATTACTGATGCTGCTGCTCTATCCGAGCGTGATCGCACCGCTGTTCAACAAATTCTCGCCGCTCGATGACGACAGCCTGCGCAGCCGCATTGAAGGCTTGATGCAACGCGTCGGCTTTGCCTCCAAGGGCTTGTTTGTGATGGATGGCTCCAAGCGCAGCGCCCATGGCAATGCCTATTTTTCCGGCTTCGGCGCGGGCAAGCGCATTGTCTTTTTCGATACTTTGCTGGCGCGTCTGGCGCCACAGGAAATCGAAGCGGTGCTGGCGCATGAACTGGGCCATTTCAAACTCAAGCACA
>Ga0302155_10001540_pt1 | contig 16639 bp, 8 predicted proteins | sample I_Bog_N3_1_FD_193508 | JGI IMG/M metagenome (GOLD analysis project Ga0302155, IMG submission 193508) | Peat permafrost microbial communities from Stordalen Mire near Abisko, Sweden - I_Bog_N3_1 | ecosystem: Environmental > Terrestrial > Soil > Wetlands > Peat | place: Sweden: Abisko, Stordalen...
GCTTCGCCGGCCATGCAACGATTCCGAGAGGGTGATGGTCTGGCGTTGGAACGGTATCGGCCGCGGTATTATCCGGGGAAGATCAATTTTTTCAGGGCGGCAATTCCCACGGACTTCCCTGCCGATGCGGCTGCGGTGTGGTCCGATCTGGCGCATCGGTTTGAGGTTGAGACCGTGCCTGGCGACCATCTTGGCATCATGACGACGAATTTCGAGGCACTGGCTGCCGTGCTTTCCCGTGTTCTGGACGAAGCTTCCCAAAAGTAGCGCAAAAGGCAGCAATTTCAAGTCCCCAGAGGACTCTCATCGCTGCCTTTTCGGAAAGAAATTGCGCGCAGTGTGCAAGGAAATGCACACCTCGATTTTGATCGAGATTTTGGAGACTTTCAGTCTTGACTTTGGTGCCCCGTACTGTATCTTTAGATCAACGCCTTTAGTCACGTACTAGGGCCCCTTCCCCGCAAAAGTCTAACCGCAATTCACAATTACTCAGGAGACGTTCCCTTGAAGACTATCGCCCGCGCGTCATTGGTTGCTGTGATGTTATTGCTGGTATCGGTGTTCTGCAACGCTGCCACATGCACTGGCGGCGCTAGCCTGGCCGGCTATTACGGCATGCTGGTAAGCGGGAACGGAAAATATCTCTCCGGCGCCGTCTATTTTGATGGCAACTGCAACCTGTCCGGCAGCAACATCTCCGGCGGTAGCGGCGGCACGTACACGACCACGAGCGTCACTGGCACCTATGGTCAGAATTCGGACGGCACGTTTGACGTCACGATGAATCTGGCGGGGCAGTCGGCGGCACAGACCTATGTCATCGGCGTCAGTGAATCGGGAAACAAGGCGCGTGGACTGGAGAGCGATGGCACGGTCGAGGCAACAATCGATCTGCAATCGCAGCTAACGACGCTCGTCTCGGGATACGGCACGGCGAGTCTCAACGGCACCTATGCAGCCTCTTGCTTAAGCAGCGGTGCAGCCGACCTCAACTATGTGACCTTCGACGGCAAAGGTGACGTCTCGGGCGTAGATGCCTACGACAATTCGGGCACGCAGGGCAGTAACCCATACAGTGGAACCTATTCTGTGAACTCGGACGGCACCTTCTCGGGCGTCCTGGTCGGAAGTTACAGCGCATACAGTTTCAATGGCGTCATCGACGATGGGGTCTCTGAGATCGAGTACATCTACGATGATTCCGGATCTGGCGCCGTCTTGTCATGTGTCGGCAAACAATCTACGACCGCAAATCTCTCCGGTTATTACGGCTTCGTCGTGAGTGGAACGGCGCAAACCGGCGGCGGTGGGAAGTATCTCTCCGGCTCCGTCTATTTCAATGGCGGCACGCTGACCGCGACGAACGTCAATGGTGGCATTAACTCAACCTACGGCAATACGACCGCCACCGGAACGTATACCGTGAACAGCAACAACACGATCTCAATCACGATAAACCTTGCGGGCCAGACGACCGCGCAAACTTACATCGTCGCCGTCAGCGAGGCTGGAAATGAAGCGGTCGGCATCGAGACCGACGGCACGGCGATCGCAACCATCGACATCCAAAGCCAGCTGCAACTGCCCGGCACGCCATACGGCAATGCGAGCCTTGACGGGATTTATGCGGCCTCTTGTGGAGGCAGTGAAGTCGACCTCAACTATGTAACCTTCGACGGCAAGGGCGATATCTCAGGCGTGGATGCCTATGACGATGGCGCTTATGGCGACAGCCCCTACACGGGGAGCTACACCGTCAACAGCGATGGCACTTTCACGGGCAGCTTTGCCGGCAGCTACAGCGTATTCACCATGACTGGCGTCCTCGAGAATGGGACTGCCGAGATGGAATTCACTTACGACGAATCCGGAGTAGGCGGCGTCGTGAGCTGCATCGGCGAATCTACCTATGGTCCTGTGGGCACGAACGCGGTGGCAGTGACGCCAACGTTCAACCCAGCGCCGGGAGCTTTCACTTCGGCGGAGTCTGTAACACTCGCAGATACAACTCCGGGTGCAGTCATTTATTACACGACGAACGGACTCACGCCGACGGTGAACTCGGCGAAGTACAGCACGCCGATCGCGGTGAGCGCGACCACCACGATCCAGGCAATCGCGGTGGCCAGCAACTACAACAACAGCGCCATCGCGGCCGGTACGTACTTCTTGGGATCCTCGGGAACGCCCACGGCGGCGACACCGACCTTCAGCCCGGCACCGGGAAGTTATAACTCGGCACAGTCGGTAACGCTGTCGGACACGACTCCGGGCGCGACGATTTACTACACCACCAATGGAACCATGCCCACCACGGGCTCTTCGGAGCTCACTCCTGGCTCTTCGATCACGGTTAGTGCAACGACGACGATCGAGGCGATTGCAGTGGCCGGCGGCTACGCCAACAGCGCCGCCGCTAGCGGAACCTACACGATCACGGCTAGCAGCGGCAGCACAACGGTCAACCTTGCCAGTTATTACAACATGTACGGCATCGCAACCTCGGGCAATCCAGCTGAGGACGGCGGCTTTGATGGAAAAAGCGGCGATGCTTATAACTCCAGCAGCCTCGGCGCTTCAGCAACTTATCAGGGCCTGACATTTACCTTTGGCCCGGCGAATGCTTTGGATGGGGTCAGCAGCGAGACGGTTGCGCTCCCGGCTGGCTCCTACACTCAGCTCTATCTGCTCGGTGCGGGTTCGTACGGCGCGCAGACAAACCAGAGTTTCCTTGTTACCTATACGGATGGAAGTACCGGCACGTTCACGCAGACGCTCAGCGACTGGTGGAGCTCGCAAGGCTACACCGGGGAGACGGTTGTCGTTTCACCCGCGAACATCATTCTCTCCAACGGAACGGTCGATGCGCAACCAGTGCACGTTTACGGCTATACCTTTAACCTGGTCGCCGGCAAAACGGCGGCCAGCGTGAAGTTGCCTTCCAACCGTCAGGCGGCGTTTCTGGCAATTGGGTTGGGCGGTGCACCCGCTGCGACGCCGACGTTCAGCCCGGCGCCTGGAAGCTACAGTTCAGCCCAAACGGTAACGCTGTCCGACACAACCGCAGGCGCGAAGATTTACTACACGACCAACGGAACCACGCCCACCACGAGTTCTTCGGTGTACAGCTCTCCGATCACGGTGAGCGCGACCACCACCATCGAAGCGATCGCAGTGGCAACTGGTTACAGCAACAGTGCAGTGGCGAGCGGAACATACACGATCACGTCCAGCGGGACGGGGACGGCGGTCAATCTTGCCAGCTACTACAACATTTACGGCATCGCGACCGTCGGCGCCGACCCGAAAAGTGGTGGCTTCGACAACGATGGCTACGCATACAACTCAAGCCTGCTTGGCACTTCGCTGAGTTACCAGGGCGTGAACTTTCCTCTAGCGGCGGCGAACACGACGGACGCGGTCATCGCCTATACGGTGTCGTTACCGGCTGGTTCCTACAGCCAGCTCTATCTGCTGGGCGCAGGGGTCAACGGAAATCAGACCAATCAAAGCGTCGTTGTCACCTACACGGACGGAAGCACTACGACGTTCACGCAGAGCTTCAGCGACTGGGCGACAGGTCCGAAGGGTTACACGGGGGAGACGACGATCTTAGACACGGCTAGCCGGATCACCCCCACTGGAGGAACCCAATCCGGCAACATCTACGTATACGGATACACGTTCAGCTTGACTGCGGGTAAGACTGCGGCGAGCGTGAAGTTGCCCTTCAACCGTGACGTGGTTTTCCTCGGCATCGGTCTGGGCAATCCGGGCGGGACTGCGATCACGCCTTATATCCAGGTGAACGGAGGGAGCTGGCAGCAAACCAACAGCGCAACTGTGAATCCGGGCTCCGCAGTGAATCTTGGCCCGCAACCGCTCAACGTCGGTTCATGGAGCTGGACCGGTCCCAACGGATACACCTCTACCTCGCGTCAGATTAACAGCATTCCGCTGAGCGTAGGAGCCAACTCCTATGTGGCTACTTATACCAATTCCAATGGAGCGAAGAGCACGGAGACGTTTGTTATCACTGTGAACTAACCGGCAGTTGACGTGGCAAATTTGGTCGTATCGCGGTGGGCCGTGGCCAACCTATCGCGATACCTTGCCGGTGCTCCATAAGAATCTCTCCCCAGAGAGAAATCGACGAAATGCCAGGACGCGGGCTACAAGTCCTCAGTCCTGCTCGGCATCTGGTGCCGTTCGCGATGAAAACAGCCCTAAGCCGCGATCCCTTTATCTCCGGGCTCCGCCGGCTTCGAGGAGGCGCTGGCATACTGCCGGATTCGGTCCATCGGTTCTGCGACGCTCGGTGATCGGGCTATGATCCAGATGATCGCTCGATTGAGTGTCGAAAGCGGGAAAGGCAGCGGGCGCTCCACGTCGACGAACAACACGATACGCTGAGAATCGCAGTCGTTCCACACTTCATGCGGATGGCTGTCGTCGAAAATCATGCTCTTCCCTTCTTCCCAGAACCGCACATCTTTCCCAACCCTGATCCTCGAACTCCCTACCGGTTCCGGGATAATCAACCCGAGGTGATAGCGAAGGACACCCTTCCACAGTCCTCTGTGTTCTGGGATATGCTTTCTCGGTGCAAGAATTGAGAACATTGCTGACTTCATGCCGGGAATCTTCTGCAGGACTCGCACCGTTTCTGGACATCGCGAGCAGTTTTCCTCGGCTTTCTTGCCATAGGCATAAAGCCAAAACGTCTTCCACTGGTCGCCTTCTGTCAGGTGTTTTTGCGCATCGGAGAGATCCTGGAAATTCGGAATCTCTTCTCGGCGGGCGAGAAGGACATCCAGCTCTTTCCGAACCGCTCCCCATTCGGCTTCCACCGAGGCGGCCCAAGGGAAGGACTCAGGGTCAAAGAATGTCTTATTTCTATCCGCAAAGAACATTAGCTGTTCTATAGGCCGGCGCGCGATCATAAGCATGTCTCTTACCCCACGCGAATGTCATGTCTGCACAAATACACCCCTCGCCAAACCAGGGAGAGGAAATAGACCGAGGCGGTGCCCCTCGATTGGAGAGCGCCAGAGTATAACTCACAAACTCGACTTTGCGATCAAATATTCGCCGATGTCCCAGTTTGACTCCGTGGGGCTGCAACAGGGCTGAAGCGATCCCCAGTCACTTGTTCAATCAGGGCCTGTCAGACGAACTTGAAGGCGGCACTTCCGAGCTTGCAGAACTTTTCACCATTGCAGGACTCTGCATTTCAGTTCCGTTAAATCCTCCCGATTAGCCCACCTAAATCGTTGACAACGGACCGGCGATATAAGATGCTATCCCCTAATCCGGTCAGGTCTCCCCCAATGAGCCGACCTGGGAATGGCCCCAATTCCCGACTCGAAAGGCTCAGTGCAGGTCATGAAACCTGAATCGTCAATCCCCACAACCAAGCTCCTCTTTGCCGTTGCGCTAGCGCTGTTGTTGACCGCTACCCCACACGCACGAGCCCAAACGTTCAGCGTAGTTCACAATTTTACCGGCGGAGGCGACGGGGCGAATCCCGTGAACGGCTTTGTGGCCGATAGCGAGGGAAACCTTTACGGCACAGCCAGTTCCGGTGGACCCTCTAATAACGGAGTTGTATTCAAGATCAATAGTGCGGGTGCCGAGACCGTGCTTCATACGTTCGCAGGCGGCACCAAGGACGGCTCGGGGCCGCAGGGCTTCCTGATCGTTGACGGTGCCGGCAATTTCTATGGCACGACTTCAGGGGGTGGTGCTTACGGTTCCGGAACCGTCTTCAAACTCAGGGTTGACGGGAACACGAAAACAGGGCGGAGGGGCAGACCGGGGCGCCACAACAGCAACAGCGAAACCGTTCTCTACAGCTTCGGCGGGCCCAGCGACGGAGCGAATCCGTTAGCAGGCTTGGCGTTCGACGCGGCGGGGAATCTCTATGGCACGACATCGGTGGGCGGATCGAGCGGTAACGGCACGGTATTCGAACTTGCTCCTCCAGTCCAGGGGAGCGGTACGTGGACCGAAAACGTTCTCTACAGCTTCGGCACCGGCACGGATGGAGCCAATCCGGTCGGCGGTGTCACCCTGGACGCTTCCGGCAATCTTTACGGCACGACTTCCGCGGGAGGGGCTAGCGGTTTGGGCACAGTTTTTCAGCTGACTCCCGGAACGCCGTGGATTGAGAACAAGCTTCACGATTTTCAGAACGCCGATGATGGCGCGGTTCCCTACGCCGGCCTGATCGCCGATTCGTCGGGTAATTTTTATGGCGCTGCCACCGAAGGCGGTGGCAATGGCGGCGGCACTATCTTTGAGCTGTCACCTTCAAGCGGTAGCTGGAATTTCGCGGTTGTTTATAGCGTGCCGGGGTGGGGCATCTCGGGAAGTTTCCGCAATGTCGTTCTGGATCCGTCCTCGGGCATCCTCTATGGCACGACTCACTGCGACGGAGCTTACAATTCGGGAACCGTGTATGAGTTGACGCCCTCCGCCGGAGTCTGGAACTACAATCTGCTTTACAACTTCACCGGTGCCGGTGACGGACAATATTCATTCAGCAACCTGGTCTTAAGCCAGGGCAATCTCTACGGCACGACCAAGTATGGCGGCGCCACGGGCAACGGTGTGATCTTCGAGGTCACCCCGTAGGCTGTAACCTCCTGATATCAAAGCGCACTCTAAACTCAACGAGCATCAGAATGGCGCTCCTGCGATGAAACCCATTCCCCTCGAATGGCGTTTTAGGGGGCAGCCTAGCGCGTGCCGCCGCCACTCTTCAGCGTGCAAGACTTTGCAACAATGCACAACTCTTTATTCCCTATAAACATTATTGTGATTATTGCCCTTCCTATTCTTGACACCGATGGGAGAGGTATAAGAAGCTACTTGCTAACCCGGTCAGGTCTCTTCCCCGAACGAGCCGACCTTAGGAGTACCCCCAATTCCCGACTCGAAAGGGCTCAGTATGGTCACGAAACCTGAATCGGTAGCAGCTGCAACCAAGCTTTTGTTTGCCTTTGCACTCGCGCTGGTGTTGATCGCATCTCCGTGTGCACAAGCTGAAACCTTCAAAGTCGTTCACGACTTCACCGGCGGCCGTGATGGGGCAAACCCCGTCAACGGCTTCGTGGTCGATGCTGCCGGAAATCTGTACGGCACCGCGAGTTCCGGCGGCCTTTACGGCAACGGTGTAGCCCTCAAGATCAACACCCAACACGTTGAGACTGTGCTTTACGCGTTCAAAGGAGGCCAGGACGGCTCGGGCCCGCAGGGCTTCTTGATCTTTGACACTGCTGGAAGTCTTTACGGCACCACCACGGCCGGGGGCGCTTACGGTGCGGGAACGGTATTCAAAATTGTCGGGACCACGGAATCTGTTCTCTACAGTTTCGGCAGGCAAAATGACGGAGCGAGTCCAGTAGCAGGCTTGGCGTTCGACACGGCGGAGAATCTCTACGGCACGACCTCCGCCGGCGGATCGAGCGGCAACGGCACGGTGTTCGAACTCTCTCCGCCGAGCCAGACGGGCGGAAACTGGACCGAAAGCGTGCTCTACAGTTTCGGCACCGGCGCGGATGGGGCAACTCCGGTTGGCGGCGTCAGCTTTGACGCTTCCGGCAATCTTTACGGCACAACGTCGGCCGGAGGCGCTTACACGTTGGGTACGGTTTTTCAGCTAACGCCAGGAGCTCCTTGGACAGAAAACAAACTCCATGATTTCCAGAACGCCGATGACGGAGCGGTTCCCTACGCCGGCCTGATCGCCGATCAATCGGGCAATTTCTATGGCGCTGCGACCGAAGGCGGCAAGAATGGTGGCGGCACAATCTTCGAACTGACACCCGCGAACGGCAGCTGGAATTTCACAGCGATTTACAGCGTGCCGGGTTGGGGCATCTCAGGTAGCTTCCGTAATGTCGTCTTCGATCCGTCCTCGGGCAATCTTTACGGCACCACCCACTGCGACGGCGAGTACAATTCCGGGACGGTGTATAAGCTGACCCCCTCGGGTAGAAGTTGGGATTACAATCTGCTTTACAACTTCAAGGGCGACCACGATGGACTCTACTCGTTCAGCAACTTGGTCTTAAATCAAGGCAAACTCTACGGTACGACCAAGTACGGCGGCACCAAGGGCAACGGTGTGATCTTCGAAGTCACGCCGTAACAGAAGTTTTTCGACATAAAAAACGCCGGCTGTCCTGGGAACGGGACAGCCGGCGTTTTTATTGGTGAGTGCTTGTTCTGCGCGTATGACCACAAGAGAACGCGGACGGTCATCGAACGTTGGGTATACTCGTTTCACCGGAGTCGCCCGCCAACGGAGCACTCTTAAAGACCTTTGAATCCGATAGGGAAGGTTCGCGATGAACGGCGCGGAAAGCCTGATCCGAACGCTGGTGGCTGGGGGAGTTGAGACCTGTTTCACAAACCCAGGCACTTCAGAAATACACATCGTCGCCGCGCTCGACCGGATCGGCGAAATGCGTTGCGTTCTCGGCCTCTTCGAGGGCGTCGTCACCGGAGCGGCCGACGGCTACGCCCGCATGGCGGAGAAACCGGCATGCACTCTGCTTCATCTCGGTCCGGGCCTGAGCAATGGCCTTGCGAATCTGCACAATGCGAGCCGGGCGCAGGTGCCGCTTGTAAATCTGGTGGGGCAGCATGCGACTGACCACCTGCGTTACGATACTCCGCTTACTTCCGACATAGAGGCCATTGCACAGCCTTGCTCGAAGTGGGTGCGCACATCTCGGGCACCTTCGGAAATTGGCCGCGACGCGGTGGAAGCCGTATTAGCTGCGCGCACGGCGCCCGGGCAGATTGCCACTCTGATCGTTCCCGCCGACGTTGCGTGGAATGAGGGCGGCTCGGTCGCATCCTTGCCAGCGCTGCGTAAGCCTCCAATGCCGGACAGTCAGGCAGTCGAGCGCGCGGCGGCGATGCTGCGATCCGGCGCACGAACCGCGATTCTGATTGCAGGAAACGGACTGTATGGCAAAGGGCTGCTCGCCGCCGGGCGTATCGCATCGGCAACGGGCGCCAAACTATTGGCTCCCTACCCTATTACTCGGCTGCAACGGGGCGCGGGATTGCCGCGGGTCGATCGCGTGCAGTATGTGCTCGAACCGGGAGTCGAGCAGTTCAAGGAATTTCGGCAGCTGATTCTGGTGGGCGCACAGGCTCCGGTGGCGTATTTCGCGTATCCGGGAAAGAGCAGTGTTTTCACTTCGCCGGAATGTGCGATCCACACGTTGGCGAAGCCTGGCGAAGATTACGTTGGCGCGCTCGACGCGCTGGCGGCAGCTTTGTCGGTACGCGGCGAAGATCGCACCGTGGAACAAGCGGAGCGGCCGACGATGCCTAGCGGGGAGATTACCTTGCCGGGACTGGCGGCGGCGGTGGGAGCTCTGCTGCCGGAGAACTGTATCGTGGTCGACGAGTCGATGACCTCGGGCCGCGGATTGATGGCGGCGACGAGTGGAGCGCCTCCGCATGACTGGCTGGCGAATACGGGCGGCTCGATAGGAATTGCCTTGCCACTGGCGGTAGGAGCGGCCGTGGCTTGTCCAGATCGCCGAGTATTGTGCCTGAGTGCCGACGGCAGCGGCATGTACACGGCGCAGGCGCTGTGGACGATGGCGCGGGAGAGTCTCAACGTTACGACGGTAGTCTTCGCCAACCGCGATTACGCCGTTCTAAAACGTGAGTTTACCTATTTGGGTATTGGCAGTCCGGGAGCTCGCGCGGCGGCGATGTTCGAGATTGGACGTCCCGATCTCGACTGGACACTGCTGGCGAAGGGCATGGGCGTGCCTGGTATTCGCGTGAATTCGCTGGATGCATTTGGGAAGGCGCTGCGGGCGGGTTTGGAAGGGGAAGGCCCGACGCTGATTGAGGTGCCGCTGTAGAGTTGGAGGTCGCAGCCCCCAAACGGGGCAGCAGTAGCGTATTCTGACCCGGCCGCGCGCAGGCTACAGTAAGACAATTCTGGTGCTCATATCCGCTTTCTTATTGACCCCTCGCGTGTAAGCGCGGACAATTGAGCGATCTCGACTGCGTGGAAGTTTTGCTTCCCCCAGCGGCAGGCGAGTAAGACCTTCTCCTGGCCAATGTTCATTTACAACTGAAGGAATTCCTATGAGACGCGCCTACGTTGTCTGCCTGATTCAGATTCTTATTCAGCTGTCTGCAACCACATTGCTGTTGTGTCAGTCGAATCGTGTGCCTCCTCTGAGTCCGATTGCGAACGGCGTATCGCCGATTAGCGTCCACGAGGCGCTTACGAGAGACGGCTCCGGCAAGTTCCCTCCGAGCTTCGAGGCAGGACAATGGCAACCCGATGGGTTGGTAAATTCACTGTCGTTCGCACCATGGCCGCCTTTTGGATCACGGTTGCACCCTGGAACCTCTTCGGGGGTTTTTCCCACCCAACCGCGAAACTCTCGGAATCGTAGAATCAAAGCACCTCGGGCAGCCGGAGCTTCGATTTTTGAGATGGCGGCGACGTATGACTCGGGCGGTGGGGCTGTGTCGGTCGCGGTTGGGGATTTCAAAGGTGACGGCAAGCTCGATCTGGTGGTGGCGAACGGCTCCTCCGACACGGTGGGCATTCTGTTGGGCAACGGCGACGGAACTTTCCAAGCGGTGGTGCCCTACGGATCGGGTGGGAACGCGACTTCGGTCGTAGTGGCGGACGTAAACGGCGATGGCAAGCTCGACCTGGTGGTGGCCAATGAATGTGGTGGCAGTGGCGATTGCTATGGCTCCATGGGCACGGTGGCCGTTTTGCTAGGAAATGGCGACGGAACCTTCCAGGCGGCGGTAACCTACAGTGCGGGTGGGCTGAACGCGACTTCGGTCGCCGTGGCAGATGTAAACGGGGACGGCAAACCCGATTTGGTGGTCGCGATTTGCCCCAACAATAGCGGCTTTAGTTGTGGCAACGGCGCAAGCGCTGCTGTCAGTGTGTTGTTTGGTAACGGCGACGGGACCTTTCAGGCAGTCGTGTCATACGCGACGGGCAGCCAGGATGCCAATTCCGTAGCCGTAGCGGATGTAAACGGAGACGGCAAGCCCGATATAGTGGTGGCCAGCGCGTGTGTCAGTAATCCCTACTACTGCGAACCGGGAGCAGGCGTGCTGAGCGTGCTGCTGGGCAATGGCGACGGAACTTTCCAAGCGGCGAGGATTCAAGATTCGGGCGGCCTGAACCCAACTTCGGTTGCGGTTGCGGATGTAAACGGAGATGGCAAGCCCGACTTAATCGTGGCTAACGGCTACTCGACTAGCGGAATAGGCGTGCTGCTGGGCAATGGCGACGGAACTTTCCAAGCGGCAGTGACCTACGGGTCGGGTGGCTATGAGGCCAATGCGGTAGCGGTCGCAGATGTGAACGGCGACGGGAAGCCCGATTTGGTGGTAGCGAATTGCGGTGGAAGCTCTGACGGTTGTAATGACGGAAATAATGCAGCGGTGGGGGTGTTGCTAGGCAATGGCGACGGAACTTTCCAAGCAGCAATGACCTACGCCTCAGGTGGTATATACGGCATTTCCGTTGCCGTAAAGGATGTGAACGGAGATGGCAAACCTGATTTGTTGGTTGTCAACCAGGATGCCTGCGGCTATGCCTCATGTCTAAACGGCTCTGTGGGGGTGTTGCTGGGCAACGGGGATGGAACCTTTCGGGCGGCGCCGATCTACGGTTCAGGCGGGAGCCCCACTTTTTCCCTGGCGGTGGGGGATGTAAACGGCGATGGCAAGCCCGACCTTGTGATGGCAGTCCGGTGTTCCGGGATCGGAGGCTGTGCTGACAGCGCGGTTGGGGTATTGCTGGGCAACGGCGACGGGACCTTTAAGACGGCGATCCCCTACGGCTCGGGTGGATACGATGCACGTTCGGCTGTGGCGGCGGACGTGAACGGGGACGGTAAGCTTGATTTGGTTGTGGCCAACGAATGCACCAATGACAACGAGCCTGTCCCCAACTGCAACAGCGTGGTGGGGGTGTTGCTGGGCAACGGCGACGGAACTTTCCAGCCAGCGGCGTCCTACGGAACGGGCGGCTACTATGCCGATTCGGTGGCGGTGGAGGATGTAAACGGTGACGGCAAGCTCGACATAGTAGTGGCCAACCAGTGCGCTGACAGCAGTTGCACGAACGCAAACGTGGGCGTATTGCTGGGCAACGGAGACGGAACCTTCCAGACGGCCGTGACGTACGGATCGGGTGGATACTATGCCACCTCGCTCGCCGTGGCAGATGTAAACGGGGACGGCAAGCCGGACCTGTTAGTAGCCAACGAGTGTGCGATTGGCAGCAACTGTGGGAGCAGCGGCAAAGTGGGGGTACTGCTGGGCAACGGAGACGGAACCTTCCAGGCTCCAGTGACCTACAGTTCGGGCGGGCAATTTCCGTATTCGCTAGCCGTAGGCGATGTGAACGGAGATGGTAAACCGGATTTGGTAGTTACGAATCTGTATAAAAATGGCGGGTCAACAAACGGCTCACTGGGGGTGCTGTTAGGCAATGGGGACGGAACCTTCCGAAAGGGTTCTACGACGATGATACCGGCCTACGGTTTAGGCGCAATTGTGTTTTCGGATTTCAACGGCGATGGGAAACTGGATGTTGCGTCGGGGGACGGGTATGGGGACGGGATCTTACTACTGGGTAACGGCAACGGAACTTTCCAGAGCTTTATGACTCTGGGCGCCGGTGGTTTCGGAATTGCGGCCGGCGATTTCAACCTTGACGGCAAGCCCGACCTCGCGGTCGGCGGGGTTGCTATCCTGCTGAACATCACGGGCGAGGCGACAACAACCACGCTGTTTTCCTCGCACAATCCGTCCAGCCTGAATCAACGTACCACCTTCACAGCCACCGTTTCGTCGCCGGTCGGAATACCGGCTGGCAAAGTTACTTTCATGAATGGCACGACCGCTCTCGCCACCAAGACGCTCATTGGCGGTGCGGCTAGCTTTGCCACCTCCAATTTGCCAGCGGGGATGAACAGTATTACGGCGGTTTATGGAGGCGGGGGCGAGGCGAACTTTGGCGCCAGCACTTCTGCGGCGGTGAATCAATCCGTGCTGACGCCGACTGCGACTACGCTCTCGTCTTCCGCGAACCCATCCGGTTATGGGCAGAAGGTAACTTTCACAGCGGTGGTAACTTCTGGCGCAGGCGCGCCGGCGGATGGAGAGACCGTATCGTTTGTGGAGGACTTGACGATACTGGCTTCGAAGAAGTTGAGCGGAGGTTCGGCTAGCTTCACGACTTCGGCGCTGCCGGTGGGTACTCACCTGATCACTGCGGTGTACGGCGGCGACTCAAGTCTCGCTAGAAGCGCGTCGGCATGGGTGAAGCAGGTGGTGAAAAAGGCAGGAGAGTGACGAAGGCGTTTCGTCGGCCTTCAGGTGCTGGAATGGCGGAGATAAGAGGGTTAAAGCAGCGGCGGGAAATCTAAGGTGTTGAGGCAACCGGAACCATCTTGGCCAGTTCGCTCTTGGCGATTTTTCCGGTGGGCGTCAGCGGCATTGACCGGACCAACAGAATTTGCGATGGCCGCTTGTAGGGGGCGAGGTGTTGTGCGGCGTGTTGCGCCAAGTCGCTTTCCGAAGCGCTCGCGAATGGCGCGAGTTGCACGTAAGCAACGACTTCCTCGCCGCCTTGGGTGCCCTCGACCGTCCGGCCAATGACCGCCGAGCGCGCGACTGCGGGGTGTGAGTTCAGCACGGCTTCGACCTCGGCGGGATAGACATTTTCTCCGAAGCGAATGATCAGTTCCCTGGTTCGGCCGACGATAAAGAGATATCCGTTTTCCAGACGAACCAGATCGCGGGTGTTGAACCATCCCTCGGGATTAACGGCGGCGGCGGTTTCCTCGGGAGCGCGATAGTATCCCTTCATGACATTCGGACCGCGCACCCAGAGTTCGCCGACTTCTCCATCTGGCAACTGCTTCCCATCGGGTCCAACCAGCTGAGCCTCCACTCCTGGGAGAATCCTGCCCACGGAGGTGTCGGTGCGGCGCTCCCCCACGACGGCCTGCGAAATATTGGGAGAGCATTCGGTGATGCCGTATCCGTTGTGGAGGGCCATGCCAAACAGATTCTCCACTTGCGCTTTGAGCGCGGGCTGCAGCGGCGCGCCGGAAGAGGAAATGATGCGCAGGTTTGGAAAATTGAGCTTCTGCCACCCCTTCAGCTTTGCGTAGTCGGCGCAAAGAGAGAACATCGAGGGCGCGCCGAGGACAACCGTCAGCCGCTCTTTCTCCAGCGTGGCAAGAGTTGCTACCGGATCGAAGCGCGACGCCAGATACAGAGTTGCACCGCTCAGCAAGGACCCTAGAAGCACCACGGAAAGGCCGACCGCATGCGACATCGGCAGGACACCATACAGGCGGTCCTCTGGATTTAGCGACCGGATCCTCGCCGAGACCGCCGCTACAAAGAGCAGGTTGCGGTGGGTCAGCATGACGCCCTTGGGGAGGCCGGTTGTTCCCGACGTATAAATCAACGCGGCGATACGTTGCGCGGCGTCGACGGCAACCGGTTCCGGTTCGACTGCTTGGTTAAGCGGGCCAATGGCGATGGGGCCCAGCCCAGCCGCGTCCTGGATAACCGCGCTATGCCGCTTGGCGTGCTCTCGGGCTTGCGCCGAGACGCTGGTGGTGTAGATAACTCGGCGGGCGCCGCAATGTTCGCGGATCTCATCGACTTCCCGAACGGAAAGACGTGCGTTTACCAACACCGGCCAGGCGTCGAGAGCGGCCAGCGCTAATAGGATCGCGACGGACGCTCGGCTATTTTCGCACACGATCATGACCCGATCGCCGGGGCGAACGCTTGCGTCGAGAAGCCAGCGCTGCGTATCGGCAACGGCAGTTGCGAGCTGCCGATAGGTCCAAGCGCCCGATGCTTCCACCAAGGCCGGCTGTTCCGGCATGCGGTCGCACCACGGCTTGATTACGTCGCAAATGCGCTGAGGCAGGTTGGCTAGAAGCGCGGCAACGCTGACAGGAGTCGTCTCTGGCATCATGGAATTCTGGCGAGTCGAGTCTGGGGAAATGGCCGACTTACTTTGGACAGGTTCCTTGCTGGCTTTGGGGCAATCCTATTGGTTTTCGCTGGACATTTTCTTGTACGGACGCCACCGCCGACAGTTTCGAGACGCCCGTCTTCTTCGACACGATGTAGCTCAACCAATTGCGGTAAATGGCGATCGCGGCGGAGAGCCATGTTCTTTGCAACGTCCTGGCCAACGCATCGTTGGGGAAAGCATCCATCAATTCTTCGCTATTATCGGAACCATGGCCGGTCGGCAAGTCTTCGCGAAATTTGTTCACCAGGCGTTCGCCGGCCGCGTCGAAGTAGCCTTTCGGCATTGCGGGATAGGTTTCCCGTTCCTGCTTGAGAAATCTCTTGATATCTCGACGGTATTCCTTCAGCAGAGTCTCGGCGCCATATTCGGGATGGCCCTGGAAATGGACAAAGAGGCTTTGTGTTTTCTTCTTGACGAACGTGTCCACACCACCCTCGGCCGATTGCGTCAGAACGAAATAGCCAGAATCCTTCAACGCATCGGCTTGTACCTCATTCCATCGGGAGTGGGGAAAACGCACACGCTCTGCCGTGCCGACAAGTAGCGGATGGCCGTCTTCCTTGGCGAAATCAAATACGCCAAACTGTTTGTCGGGCAAGCGGTGACGGGGGATACCGTCGCTGTGAAGCACGCTGGCGTGTGCCGCCAGACAAGAAAGTATCGCGGACACGGTGTTCCGTTCTGCCCAATCGAACACATCCGCCAAAACTTTCCAGTACGGTTCATCCCGCAGGTTGGGCTGGCGCGGCTCGGTGCCGGTGACGATCACGCCATCGAATTGGGTTTGCCAAAGTTCGTCGAGGCTGTAGTAGAAACTGTTGAGATGACGCTGTCCGCGATCGGTGCGCGGAATCCCGGTAAGAGAATAGAGCTTCAGGTAGATCGGAAGGTCGCCCGATGCTTCGTCGAGCAGGTCGAAGAACTGTAACTCGGTATCCTCCAGAGCGGCGTCGGGCATGTTATTGATGAGCGCAATGTTGAGGTGCTCTGTGGGCGTGCCACAGGCGCCTCCTCCATTACGGCAAGCCCCTTCCTGCGCCCAACGGGGCGGGATACGGCCGCCTTCAACAATCAATGGCATGTCACACCTCCCCACTCACGATGCGTGCCCGACTGTGGATTTCCTACTGCGTTGCATGGTCCAGCGCTTGTCCCAGGTCTTCGAGGATATCGTCGATATGCTCGATCCCCACACTGAGTCGAATCATCTCGGGAGTAACTCCGACTTTTGCCTGCTCCTCAGGAGTCAGCTGCCGGTGTGTCGTCGACGCTGGATGACACGACAACGATTTGGCATCACCCATGTTTACCATTCGCTTGAAGAGGCGGAAAGCGTTGAAGCACTTCCTGCCGCCCTCGTAGCCGCCTTTCACGCCAAATGTCAGCAACGAGCAGAAGTTGGTGCCCAGGTAGCGATGCGCCATCGGATAGAGCGGGTTGTCGGGAAACCCAACGTAGTTAACCCAGTCGACCAGGGGATGAGCACGCAAGAATTCGGCAACCTTCCGCGCGTTTTCGACGTGCCGCTCGACCCGTAGGGAGAGA
>Ga0302155_10001550_pt1 | contig 16608 bp, 17 predicted proteins | sample I_Bog_N3_1_FD_193508 | JGI IMG/M metagenome (GOLD analysis project Ga0302155, IMG submission 193508) | Peat permafrost microbial communities from Stordalen Mire near Abisko, Sweden - I_Bog_N3_1 | ecosystem: Environmental > Terrestrial > Soil > Wetlands > Peat | place: Sweden: Abisko, Stordalen...
AGGAGGTGATTAGTTGCGGTTTCCGATAGGACTAATGCAGCCCGGTAGGCAACTGAGAATAGATTTTGATCAAGCAAACTTATTGCTTAAATATCAGTGACATAGATAAATAACAGCCAGGTTATCCACAAGTCTTTCCACATAAACTGTGGATAAGTTTTAACTCCAAACGACGACTTTTCTCTTGCACTCAGTAAATTTTCTTAGACTGAAAATCCATTGATGTCATCCCAGATGTCGGCCACGGCATTATTTGTTTCAAAACTGTCTGCATAGCGGACAGCCGCCAATACCGACATCTGCTCATTGGTAATGTCCGGGGATATTTCATAGCTCTGGCCTGCTTCACCGATAGAACGCACTTGAATTTTGTTCTCGGGGTCAAACCTGCTCAACTCAGGAGAAAACGTCAGCATTCCCTGCGCCTTGCGAGCGAAGAAATGAGGGATTGACGTGGTTATCTGCTGGCCGGTAAGCAATAAGTCCCGATCCTGAAGGTTCATATTGGTGACCAAGGCAATATCATCCCGCAGACGAACAGATGAGTATGCCGGCGCTTTCAGTATGGATAAGATGCCTGTCTTCTCATCGTAATGAGCCAGAGTAGTAGCGTTCTTGACGCCGAATCCACCAATATTGACTTGAATTAGCATGGTCAGTAATACAAGCTCACGCGCAATTGGTCATTATCTGCAAGGTCATCACCCTGTGGATAGTTGATACCAGTGAACGGTTTGAGCGATGCATCTGCCTCTTTCTCATTCGCGGCGATTGCGCGGTCGGCCTCAGACTGAACCGGCTCACGCGCGATGACATTGTATTTTCCTGCGCTCTCGGCTTGAGCCTGTGCGTCCTCAGACTTCTCATCAACAGTATTCGCGGGAACTGGGCTACCGCCGTCATTGCGCTGCTGCTGATCGGCATCTGCCACCTCATTATCACGCTCAACCAATACCTTACTTTCAACGTGGTCGCCTTGATCAGGGGTAAAGAAATTTGGGTCGGCTTGATAAGCATCATCAAGCAATGGAAGAGTATCAAGCTCACTCTTAAGCTCGTCACGTTTCATCTTCACTTCAGTGATCTGCTTATCTAGCTCAGCATGCTTCTGCTGCAACAAGATTTCCATTTTTGGAACTGGGGTACGAATGGATGCTGGCAATTGCACTTTCTGACGAGTCAATTGCTGTTGAAAGCGCTGACGGCCGCTATCCATTGCCTTGACGATTTCAGCAATCGCTTCATCTTCACTTTCCTGAGCTCGAACTGGAAGCGATTTCCCGTTCAGCTTGACCGCGAATATGTCACCGGTCGTTGTAACGAGCAGTTCGACAACCTGGCCATCTGCAAATGTGCATTTAATTGGGCGATAGCTAACGCCCGAAGTGCGCCTAGCGCCGCCGGTTGCATCTGCCTCAATTTCGTCTTCGCCGTGCTGAGCGAATTTTTGCTTCAAATACTTCTCAGCAGTACCGTTATCCAGCGAATTAAAAGCTAGCTCTTGTGTCATGTTAAGTCCTTAAATCACATCCGATGTCGGAGTCCCCGGCGCTTCTGATGTGTGCCGATGTGAATCATCAATATTCTTGCCGTTGGCCGTTACTGAGCCTTCAAACGCCGTATTACCTTTAATGGTCATTGCCGCGCCGCCTCCCTCACCTCCAGATCCCTCCATTCCCGATTCAAAGGTGAAGGCCCCCTTGGATGTGAGCGTTCCATCAACCACTACATTTCCAGTAATCTCGGTATCCGTTGCCTGTATCGTAGCTTTTCCATCAACCAGAGTAACCACAGTTCCCCCAACCGTCAGTGTCATTTCCGATCCGGCGACAAGCTCCAATACCTGCGCTGCAATAGCTGCAATATTCGCATGCTGCCATTTACGCCATCCGTTGGCGTTTCCGGATTGTGGTGCGCGCCACCCTGTTACAAGTGGGTACCGTGGGTCGCCACCAATGAAATCAACCCAAACAGGAATGCCTTCATTAATCTGGATTTCGGTGAAATTGTAGTCGTCCCCAATGGAGTAACAAATTTGTGCCTCGGGCAGCAAGGCCGCGCCATCGGTCAGCCCAGGAATACTCACACGTACTGTGCGCCGCTGATCATCATACGAAGCAATAAATGCTGGGCACGGACTCATGTACTAAGCACTCCAGCGTAAATAGTCGAATCCGACATGGTTTTACCGCCATCTTGTCGAAAGTCATTGACGACCGTAATGATGGCGTGATTGATGCTGCCAACTGTGATTAAATCGCCGGCAGAAAGATCCGAAGCTAAAGAGGAAGGTATTTTCTTCCTTTGCACAAGAACTCTGGAGAGATTCCAAAGCGTGCGCTGATCCTGCCATGGAACAAACGACACCGCACGCACGTCATTGAGATTCCCGCCAACAAACTGTCCGGCGTCACTGATGGTGTAGAAAGACGGAATCTCATGCCGCTCCATAAATTCACTGTTTTGGCCGGTATCAGTGTCTGCCATTGCTGCCACTGGCGTTTGATTAAATAGCTCTGTCAGCCGCGTAATCATCAACTGACCATTTTTCACGACAAGACAACCGCACTCCTCCTGCAACGCGCGTGCAAGCTCAAAGCTTGGAATTTGTCCCTTGAGGCATGAGAACCGCGCCACGGGAAAATCATTGCCAATTTGCGCCGTTGCTCCGCAGGCTCGGAAAGCCTGCCCGAAGGTAGCCCCCTCCATAATCACGGCATTCGGACGGCGGTAACCTATCTGCACACAGCTAGCCAGATAGGCGTAGGCAGTCATCGCCGCCATCTGCCGGCTTCCTTGAACAAACGCAGAGGCCTGGTGTTTCACCACTTTGATAATTTGATATTCCAGATTCTCGCGGCCAGTCCAAAAGCTTGCGCCCTCGATCAGCTTGGCATCGAGTCCATCAGCGATCTGCACCGACAATTCCACGGTGCGAGGAACCGGCGCAAGATCAGAGCGCTGCACCAGCCTTATAATTAGGTCGCCGCGCAGCATCTGCTGCTGATTGGCTGCGAGAAATACGTTCACTGCAATGGCACCACTGGGTTGATCGGCGCGACGACACCGGAAATATTAATACCACCAATCACTGGATAGCCAGGAGGCACATTCGTTGTTCCGTCGTTGGCCTCTCCTGGAGCTGGCGCATCGAGAAACGGAAAGGTTGCATTCAGCTGGATATCACCAGCCAGCACAGTAAGATTTGGCTCACCCGTCGCCACCGAAAGCCACGATACTTGAGGACTATCGACCATAACCGGCATCGGAAGCTGATACTGACCCCACGTGAAATTAGCAGTAAAGCGTCGATTGCCGATGGCCCCGATAAACAGCGACAACTGCGCAGCCAATGCCTTAGCTGTCGGCTCATCCGATGCAAAGATGGCTGCCTGAGTTCGGACTTCGCCCATCGACTGACGATACCCATACACGCTGGCATTGGGATCATCCACTAGCGCTACCATTTGACGGTCTCCGACCTGGTGGCCGAACGCTTCCGCTACAGGCACCCACTCTTTAGCCATAGCGATCAAAACGATTGGAAAAAGCGAATTTGCACCGGTCAGTCCCATACTTGCCTTGCGGTATAACTCCAGCATTTTTTCCGCATCGTCAAGCATTCGTCCTGGCACGTACATAATCGAACGACTAATGCCTCTCGCCACGAACTCATCGAGAGAAGGCGTGCTGGCATACAGTCCAGAATACCAATTGGTCATGTATTTAGAGAGCGCCATCTTTACCGGCATCAGCATGCCGTCTTTACTCATTGCGAAACCTTATCATCTGGAATTATTGCGTCATCTCCGGCAGACGCCGGCATGAGGGCCAAATTACAATGGTTTGGCTGGCACCAATCGAGAAAACGACACAGCACACAACCCCAACGTTTTCCTGCATTGCGCGCCTTCGCGGACCTACTGCTGATTGTTTCTTCCGGGCTTCCAAAAAGTACAATCGAATTGGTCGCTAAATCCAACAGGATCAATATATTGATCAAGTAACGCTTCAGCGCGTTCATGGATAAACCCAAACAATTGCCTGCGCATCAGCAGCAGTAGCGCCATCCTGGGTGGCCAATGCGTTGATACTCGCCTCCAGTGCCTGCTTCTTCGCCATGCAAGCAAGGATAGATACCTTCCCATCTTGCCCAACCTGTTGAATTTGAGCGGCCGTATGTAGAACGTAGGCCCATTCACCAGCCGCACTCTCGCACCAAAAGGGAGTAGTCCAAGTTGCAGAGATTCCAGGCATCACTGAATCAAGCACTGAAGCCGTAAGGTTCTGCTGATCTTTTGTTTTTGCAGGATATGAATACGCCTCCCCTAGTGCAGACGATGTAAATCCCGCGTAAATCGTAGCTTGGCAATCAGCATCAATTTCAGCTATTTGTGCGGCAATTGCGGTAGTTAAATCAGGTAGTGGCGGCCAAGGTGTTGGAATTTGATCTTGATACACCTCTCCTGCTAAAAGATCATCCGCAGAATCAACTGCGCGCAAGCTTGGCGCAGTTGTGTTGATTGCATATCCCATATCAGCCCTTATAAATTATCTGTCCATCCCGCACATACGAGCACGCCATTACTTGAATCTGAATTGGCATAATATATATTTGCGCTTTCCAAAATCATTGAATTACGCATTGTGATTGGCGCTAACCCATATGAAGATATGCAGACAGCCATGGGCGGCGTATTTGCTACTGAGGTAGCATTTCCATATGAATTATTTGGCGCGCAAATTGCATGTGCGCTTGTATTTCCCGTCTTCATTACTAAGTCAATTTCAGTTGCAGTTGGAGGAACAAATGAACTCACTGAAACTGCTAAGTATGTAGGGGTATCTGGGGCACCGACTGCTCCGGACGACATCAGTGGAAGTGCCGCCACATTTGATCCAACCATACAGATATACTGATTCTTTCGACCAGTTTTTAATGTGTACAGTAAAATTTTGTTTGCATCAGTACGCGCAGCGCCGACCCATGCATACATCGTGTACCCTGCTGGTAAATTTGGAGCAACAGCAGAGAGAGAAAATACCTTACTAACCCCAAGCGCAATGCCCCAAATGATGTATTCGTAGTACCACGTAGAAGCCGCGACCACCCCCGTATCTAACCCGCCCGCACCAGAATTATTGATGCTTGCCGAGGCATTCACATTTTGAAGTAGATTTGCATTTCCATACGCATCTGCAACAACCAAAGTATTGGCAGTTGTAATACGGGTATTCAGAGGGAAGATCGTCAAAGCCACGCCAGATGCAGACGCTGTGGCCGCCGCTGATAAGGTCAGCGCGGCCCCCGCGACACCACTCAAATACGTTCCAGCAGGAATGCCAGAACCGGTGATGTACGCGCCATTTGCAACGTATCCAGCGGTTACACTTGCCGCCGTAATTGCCGTAGTTGAAGAAGTGGTTCCTGTCAGAGAAATTGGCGATGCTGCCACATTCTTTAAACCCGTCGCAATGCCAGGAACCATTGGCACCATTCCACTCGCACGCTGCGCTGCTTTTGTCATATTCTTACCTTAAATTCCGGCGTCAACTGAAGTCGTTACGTAATATCCACCACCACTTACTGCCGCCCCTGCGGTTGATGAAACCATGAGATTCGACGTATCAACAAAAATCGAAGACGCAGCGCTCCAAGATGCAGAGTTACCTACTGCCGATACGGTTAATGAGCCAGGAGTTGGAGCAATCCTCTTTGGTACCTTGAACGTTGCCAACGCAGCATAAGAAGTGCTCGCAGATGTATTGCCACAGAATAAAGCTCGGACGTTTGGCTCAAAATGTCGCTGGCAAAGCACCAATTCCAAGCCAATAGGTAAAAGCTCATATGGGGAACAAGCCCCCCCATTCTCAAGCTGAACGCCTGTTACATATAACGTAGCGCCAGCAGTACCAACGATATTTACTGAACCTGCAACGCTAGTGAAATTTCCCGTAGACCAAGCACCAGCAACCCCCTGGAAATTCGCGCCAGCACCAAGATTAAGTTGAAGTTGTAGGCCGCCAGCAGCTCCGCTCAATACCCATGCTCCACCGATATCACCAGGAATATTGCTGATATTTATGGTTGTCCATGTGTTCGCAGTCGGAACAATGAAAGTAAACGGGTAGCTTCTTGTACCAGCCATATTCGTAATGGCACCAGAAAACGTTCCAGTCAGGGAGGAATAAATCTGAAATTGAAGCGATACACCCTGCGCTTTCGCGGTTCCCCACGCCCACCCAGCAATGTTATTCGCCTCAATAGGATGTGCCAACGTAAATTGATCAGATGCAGTAACGGCATAGGCCGCTGCGGTCGTTATCCCAAAATATGACTGAAAACCATTTGGCGGCGCTACACTCCCGGCATTTTGCTGAGCAGTAAGCTTGCTAGCCTGCGTCATGTTCAGCTTCCACATATCGATGGTATAGCCGGAAGAAGCTAGCGTGATTGCCGCGCCTGAAAGGCGCTGATCAATTTTCATATCACCGTTGATCAACTTATTACGGAAGGCCGATTGAACCAAATCAGCGGCATCCATTTGCGCAAGTTGTAGTGTCTGAGTCATTTAAAATCTTCAAATTAAAATCAATCAAAGCATGGACAACAACGATTTCTACTAACTCCGTTGTCATTAGCTAAATAGAATTAGTACTTTACGAATCGGTTGACGAACACACCGGCTGCCAAGTTGGCACTCCCTCCGGTAAGCGATGTCTGGTATCCAGTGCCGGTCGAAATTGCGAAACTCGAACCGCCACCCGTATAAATCGTTTGACCACCAAGTTGATGTTGATGAGAGATGACTGAACCGACAGACTGTGAGCCCAAATTTGCACTGGATTGCAAACTAGCATAGTTCGCTGGGAACCATGGCATGCCGAATGTTGTACTTCCATCTCCAACACCCCAGGGCGCAACAACGATTGCAGCTCCAGTGCCAACAGCGGTCGTTGCCAGAGAAATCGTCAACGTTCCACTGCCGATAGCTGTGATCGTCGCTCCCGCAGGAATTCCCGGGCCGCTAATCGGATACCCAACTGCCATATTGACAGTCGAACCGACAGCTGAGATCGACGTGGCCCCACTCGCGTATGTCCCAACCGTCTGAATAGTCAATGCAGCGAAAAGGTTTGGGTACGTTGCACGCGAAATATTCGTCTGTGCTGTTGGGCATGCCAAATATCCAGCCGGTGCTGCTATTGCGGCAGATTCCAATATTGTTCCAGGAGGCATTGCAACCGCATCAACGTATTCTTTTGTTGCAGCACCAAGAGCAACGGTCGGATCTGCTGCCAAGATCAATGGACCGAGCAGTGTTCCTCCAGTGAAAGGTAACGCATTGGCCACTGCATATGGCTTGTAACTCGCAACTTGCAACAGATCACTTGCATTGATGAGAGTCGGATTGGTGAAATAAATCGTCGCGCCGTCAGTTGCCGTATAGTCCGTCAAAGACAAGTCGCTGCCATTGATTCGAACATCAATCATGCCGGGCGTATAGTTCCAAGGGATTGATGCCTGACCAGCAGTCAAGGTCGCTTCAGCCACTGTGCGAAAGCTAGTCGCATTAGCTACGTTAAAGGCTGACCACGACACGATACGAATTGACTCGCCGCCATTAAAGGTGCCAATCGGAAATTGAACAGTCGCACCATCCGCTGCGGTGTAATCGGCGTATGAGAGATCTCGCCCCTGAGAGAAGACATCAACCAATCCCTGCGTATACGATGCTGGCAACGATAATATGGCAGTCTTATTCGTTGCGGCCTGAGCTGCACTAATCGTATACTCAGTTACAGTTCGGGCTGCACTTCCTCCGGCCCCGCCAGAAATCTGGAAGGCTGCGCCATTGATTCCATCGTAGAAAAGCTCGTAAAGAGCGTACTGAGTGATGTCACCAGGATTCAGTAATGTGGTACCTGTTTTAGTAACAGCTTGAGCTGCTAAAAGGGTTCCACTTGGAAGCAATACCTGCGCGGTCACAGTACCGCTAGTATTGGTAAAAGCTGCTTTGAATACGAATCGCTGCCCACCTCCGTATTGAGTCACAGCCGTCTGAGTTGCTGGAAGCGCCAAAATCAGATTATTAGCAGTTCCGCCAGCAAGCCCGCACCAAACATTCTTCTCCGCATCAATCATGTCAGCGATTAGCTGATATTGCGGATGCGCATTGCTTGCGACTTCATGTCCTGTCAGCGCCGTCAAAAATGCAGACTGACCACCATCAACTTGAACAGTGACGGAGCCAGCAGGCAACTGACTGAAGTAAAGATCATTGAATAAAACGAAATTAACACCAGGCGTCTTGTAGCCCAGCGGGCTATTGGTACCGCCGCCGGCAGACCAAACCGCGAAAAGCGTTGTTCCTGCCCAGAACGCAACTTCATAAATTGCGCAGTTTGAAGTGTTGTCAGACCATACTGCGGACATCCGAATTTGATTTGGATTGACCAATGCGCCAGCACCAATCGTAATGGATGCAACTTGATTGACCAGCGCTGATTGCGCAAGGTTAGTAGGTGCGTAGTTACCCGTACCAAAAGAGATGGCGGTAATTGACAGCTGCAAGCCATTGTTTGCAGCACTGACCGCTGCGGCCTGCCCCGCCGTGGTAATCGTCGGGTTAAAAATAATCGGTGTCGTCATTCGCGTGCCATAAGGCCGGGTTAGCTGATGACACCGATTCTATGGAGCGAAACACCCCTCTCTTTTTGGTACTTTCCGAAATGCGTTAGCGCTGCCCGGCGAGATATGCAACGTTTGCCGCCCCCATATACAGAGGAGACATTCTTATCGACTCACTTCCCATTGGAACGCCGGGAGCAGCGTTACTCACTGTGCGGACAATTTGGCATGCCGTCATCACAGTCGCTGTTCCAGTCTCTGTGGCCATACTTGCCTTGACGCGCAATTCTAGAACGAATCGTGCGGCCAAAGTAGTGCGAAGCGATGTGAGAATCTGCACAGGCACATTCGCCGTCGTCGTCAGATCGACCCGAACACGACTTGTTCGCCAATAACTTGCCGGATTGTAGCCATAGTCAGCCATGTCATTGGTCGTGGCTAGGCTTGTTGGGTATGGGGCAGAGGTCTTCTGCCACAGCTGATCAATTGTGAAGTTATTTGGGTATAGCGTTTGCAAATACAGTCGTGCAAAGTGCAGCCCACGCCGTGGGTTGCGATATCGCCACGCCTTGAACACATACATCTGATCGGTATCGTTGTCTGTGTTGATGATCGTCAAACCATCTTGCTGAATGAACTTTTTCACCAAGTCGGCCGTGCCAAGATACGGCGCGCCATAGACGTTAATTGCATCCGCAGATGCCTTCAGGTTGTTAGTGTACAAATCAACCGTAAGTTGCTTCAGGTCAGACTCAAGCGAATTATTCGCCCAGCTGTTCTGAAGCGGAACCAATCCACTCGTCGTCATTGTGCCCACCCTCCATTCTGGAAGGTGGCCTGGGTAACCGTAATGGTCAAGCTGGTCAAGTCAACATACCGCCACTGCTCCGGCAGCAGGGTTGCAGTAGGGCTTGCAATGGTGACCTGAAAGTCTGCATAGGTTGCCTGCAATGCAGGCACATTGTTGTAAAGAAGATTCCACACATCTTTATACAAAGGCATGCTCTGTCCGCGCTGAGCGAAAGCTGAGGTTGGCCCGTAATTCTTTGTGATTAACTGACTGATTTCACTTTCAACAGCCGAAAAGTCGTAACTGGAAGATACTTGCGCGGCGACTGTTAGTGGAATAAAAACAGGGGTGACAGCTTTAAATATCGGCGTATATGAGTCATCTGCTGCTGCGATCAATGCAGAAATCTGACTTTGCAGCGTTGCCGTAGTTACACCTGATTGTTGGGCTGCGATGAACAAACAATTTATGTTATTCACACTAGCGCCACGAACCGACTCTTCCACTGCCTCATTCCAGACGCTCAAGAACTGAAATGCACCAAGATTTCTCCTCAGTAGGAAATCGAAATTTCCTAGATAAACAGCGTTTGTATCATAGATCGATGGAAAACTGCACACAGACCGAAGCGTGGCGGTATCCATTGGCGCTGAGCCAGCTGTCAAGATCGATGACAAAGAAAACGTCGCGCTTCGCTCTGTCGATGTGTAAGTGTATTGCAAGGCAAACGGCGATCCTACAGTCAGGGCCAGCGGCCCTCCCATTGTGCTCTGGTACGTTACCGTGAACACGTCGCCAGCAACAGGCTGGTAACCAGCGACACCAGAAACGCCGAGGGTGATATTCAACGCGCCGGTCTCATCACCTTCAATATGGTAACTGTAGGCACCGACTGCCACATTCACAAAATCCGGCGCGTATGCGTATGTGTTTCCGTTCGCGTCCACCATTGATATTCCGGCGAGGTATTGTCCCGCCGGCATTGCTGGAATAGCTATCTGATAAAACGGAACGGATGCAGAGCACGTATTCGTAAAGCTAACCACCGAATACTGCGTCACGTTGATCACGCCAGTTCCGCCCGCTGCAATGGTCGCACCGGTATCAACTATGTAGGGATTCCCCACTGCGTCATAAATGGTTCGACCGGTCAAGATAGGCAATGCATTGACAGTATCTGCATTGACTACCGACACCTGAGCCCGCGATGAGTACCCCCATGGAATCACTCCCTTGATAGAAGCATCAGCTAGTACAGTGATATCACGGGACTTAGTAAATGGCTCCATTGCGGCTGTATCAATCTCAGCCGAAAGCATCGCGAACATTGTTGCAATCGCATCGAGCTGAGACAGTAAGCGCGGATCTTGCGCTTGATAAAACTGCGCCGCCGTAGGGTAATTGGTAATTGAATTGGCGATAGCCGCCTGAAAATCAGATTTGAGTAGCATCGGTTAGCTCGTAGTGTTGCCAATATTGCCTATTGCCATATTTGATCCAGCAACTGAAATTACCAAAGTTTGCTGGTCAATAGTTCCCGCCTTAGTTTGCATGTACAGAGAGACGGAGCCATCTGGAAGTGCACTTAGGATCGGTACGTCAGATACAATTTTGTCGATCACCGCATCACTGTTTATCACTGCGCTCGACGGGTTTTGTAAAAGCTGCTTAATATCAACCCCGTAATCCGATCCTAAATATCCATTAGGCGGGGTGTTCAGATTGTGCGTAACCATGCCCATCAAATCGTTTGCAGTGATGACATTATCCGTTGCACTCATGCTCGTCCTCCCATGTAGTTACCCATACCACCAGTGGCTATCTGAGCGATTGCTCGATCATGCATATTCTGTCCAGCCTCTGCTGGCGCAGGCACAACTGTCACAGAACGCCCATCTCCACCGCTAGACGCAAGCGGCGACGCGACTGATGGTGGTTGTGCAATCGTTATCCCAGCAGCGACCGGTGTAGTATTGCTAGATGGAATCTGTGGTGGCTGCGGAGATGCCGCACTTGCCAAATTTGGTAGTGCTGATCCATAAGCGCCTGCCAATGACACTAAATCATTCTTTTCATTCGTTGCACGGGCGCGAGTGCTCTCTCGCACATCTGATGACGATTTCTTAAAAAGCTTTTCGTTATTTGCAGTTTTATAGTCTTGAATTGCCGCAACAATGTCTGAATCAGACATATTGGCGATGTTTTTTCCACTCAGTGCTTGCTGAATGACACTTGATCTACCTCCAAATTGAACAGAAGTAGACCAAATGGCATCCTGCACCGCTGCGCCACGATCAGATAGATCGATGCCAGCTTTTTTAAGCTTGGCCATTTGCGGATCGAAATGCGAAGACTTGATGAAATCGTGCTGAGCTGCGCCGAATTCAGGATCTTGTGCTGCTATTTGCTTCCACTTCGCATTGAAGTCTGCGCTGCCAGGAGTTAGCCCCTCGAATTCCTTGCCATATTTTGAAGATTTCAGAAAATCCTGCACAGTCCCCATTTTTGAAGAAAGCTGGTAGGTACCATAGGACATGCCGCCATGATCACCCTTGCCAGTAGATATCGTTCCAGCACCACGACCACCTGATTCGAATTTCTTCGAAGTCTGTCCCAGAACCCAATCTTTGGTGCTTTGGTAGGCTTTCGATACGACTTCCTTCGCATCTTGATAAGTCTCCTTGCTCGCCTTACTTACAACGTCGGCAGCTTTCTTTGCAGCATCAGTTGCAACTTCGAAGGTATCTTTCGCCACTTTGATTGTTGGAGATGACGCTGCCGTGACAGTATTTACGACATCCTTTGCTTTTCCTATAACGTTCTCAGCTATATCCTTTGCCTTATCGACATAGGGTGCAGCGGCATTTTTCAGTGCATCCCATCCTTTTGAAATCAGATCTGTGACATCAGTCCAAGCTTTGACAATTTGGTCTCCAATACCCTTCCAGTCAACGTCTGCAAGTTTCTTACCTACAGCCTCTCCAACCCAGTTACCAAGGGCCGCACCGCCCATGGTTCCCAGGGGTCCAATGAGTGGGTCAAGTAACGTGCCAAGTGCGCCACCAACAACGCCACCCACTGCACCGCCAACAGAGCCAAAGTTCTTTTTTGTCTTCTGCTCACGTGTCAGCGATTCATCGTTTTCTGTCTGATAAATTTCACCGCCGGCCAGTAATGCCGCCAGTGGACCTCCGAATTTCAAGACCTTACCCATGCGCCCCATTTTCGACATGCTTTTCCATCCGTCGAAACGCCCACCACCTCCTCCAATGCCACCACCTTTCCCGCCAAAGCCAAACAACTTTGGGATGAGGCCGAGAACTGCTCCCGCAAGCTTCCCTGGCAGCCCAAGTAACGATGCCGCAAAGGACGCTAACATTGTGAGAATGCCAGCACCACCTCTGCCGCCCCTGGATTCCTCGCGCTTATTGATATCACGCAGCTCACCCCAAATTCTGCGATACCACGGTACATTTCCCTTTTCCAATCCGACCAGTTTCTCTCCCAAGCCAAACACTGGAGCAACCAAGCCAATCACTTCTCTAGATGCAGCCACAGTAGGATCGAGTCCCTCGGTTAGATGCCCAGCCACCCCGACGACACCCTTAGTCACATCCTTGGTGTTGTTGTAGTACGATTTAGCTCGACCATCATCATCTTTTCCAAACTTACCTCGCGACACGCCCGAACTTCCAAGATCGGAAGGACTTAACGAGCCATTGGCGATGGCCTCTTTCTCGGAAGAAGTAAGAAAGCGACCGCCCGGCCCGCGCAGTTGCGCAGAAACATCTCTTTTTTTGCGCGAAGGGGTCGCAGCATTCACCGCCGCAACGGCGATATTTGCCATCGCCTGCATTTCGCGTTTATTACTGCTGGATGGGGATGCTGCCTTAACGAACTGCCCACGGTCATTCCTTTGCGGAAGAACTGCTGGGCCGCTACGCTTTGCCTTGAACACGGCAGAATTTGATGCCTGCTGCCCCGTCTGATGCGTCTTTACAATAGCGGCCTGACGCGAAATTGCCTGGCGTATTGCGGCTGTATCATTGCGGATATCCTGCCACAATGCTATTGACCTTGCGAACTCGCTTGTACCAATTGAAATCGGCGTGCCAGTGAGAAAACCATGTTCATCTGACTTGAGAGTAGCCATGGTTTACTTTCGGCCAACGTTGAACATGCGAGAAATTAAGCCTCGTCCAGCCGAATCGGCCTTGCGCTCTTCCGATTCTGGTTCGGCGTCGGTCTCCACCAGGGATAAAGACAGAAAGCGGTCCGCGCCAGCAAGGCGACCCGCATCGCCCAAATGAATGGCGGCAGGAGCTATCGAGTCAAACGATCTTTCTCGTTTTCCACAACCACTGGCAAGCATCGAAAGCATTTCTTCATTCTCCTCGTGCAATTGATGTAGCACCACGGCCTGTTGCTCGTACTCACCTTGCAGACGGTCATACATTTGATTCACTGCATCAAACATTTGCATACACTCAGCGCTGTCCAACAGCGCAAAATTCCGCTCGCCATTTACGCTGTCTAGAGCCACCTCATAGCCGCGATTGGTCGAGTAGTTTGGCTCCAGGACGTAATCGAAGCCATAGAAGGCGAACGGCATCGAAATATCTCCGCAACGCTTGGAGTCGATAGCGGAGCTGAAGCCGCCGGCTTTCGATTTAAATAGGCGCTCTGCGAGCTTTCCAGAGGGCGTATCAAGAAATTCTGATTCGTGCTCTATCGTACCGTCAGCCTTAGCGCGCAGCAGCGTGGTGCGGATAGCCGGCTCAAGTGCTACTTGTTTGCCATCCACGATGCCACCCTCAGTTGGATTCATGCCGAATTTGACGCGTGGCCAGTGGCCGTAATAGCCGATCATGTCCCCCTTTTTCACACGCTCTTGTATTTCTCCGCCATTGATCAAGCGTGCCAGAGCGGGGTTATCCAAGTTACGGTCAACGCCACGGAAACGACGGCCGCGATCATTCACGTTGTAGGTAATGACGCCTGTAGAGCTTCCCATCTTATTTATTCCTCATCATTTTCATGGTCCATCAACGCCTTATTTCCCCAACCGCCGTTCTGGTCATCATCTGAACCTGATGCAGAAGATCTTGCTTGCTCAATTCCATCTGCATAGAGGTCTGCCGTATCGTTATCAAGAGCCATAGAGTTCGCCAGAAAATGTTGATTCATTTTCTTTTTCATACCTAAGTTCTTCAGCTGCTCAAGCACGCCAAGCGTAGCCAAGGCTGCGTTATTGGCCGTTTCTCTGGTGTGTTGCTGTTCAGATTCGAGCGCACTGATAGATCCATAGAAGTTGACCTTATACGGCCTACTGCCTGGATCAAACACATATCCGTACTTGTTTAGCGTGTGAATATCCACGATCCAGTGAAAGAAATCCGTCAGCGCCCCTCGAATGATGCGGCTACGTTCCGCCGCTTGCGCTGAGACACGAAAGAAGCCCCCGTCCCCCAAACCACCAGACAACTGATCCGCAAAGCCAAGCATCGTCAGATCGATTCCCAGCGCGCCGGCCAACATCCGTGCGTGCAGGAAAATATCTTCAGTTGAATAGTTACCATTGCCGCCCTCGCCTCCGCGCAAGCTGCTGACACTGGTTACCTGCTTTTCGGCGTTGGTGGGCATGACGTGCCAGAATCTCTCCAGCACTGGCTTGCCGGCCTTCACCGCCTCCTCAGTCCGCTTCTTGGAACTGGTCAGCATGTTTTTGATGCCGCTCATGGTCTTTTTGCGCTGATCTTCCGTCATGCCGTCCATGTTGACGCCAAGCAGATTTTCATCAATGGATGACATTACACGCTGACCGACAACACCTTGTAAGGCGAAGCTCATGTTGTCGTAAGGCTCTTCGGCAGAATCCAGGAAGGAGCCACCCACCAGAGACGGCATGATCGGCAACTGGTCAATGTCATCCTCTTTCAATGCGATCCGTGCGGCCTTCTCTAGCACGCGCATTTGCGCTGTGTACAGCATGCGAGGCATTTTCATCCGCGCCATCTGCTTGACGGTCAGACGTTCATTGAATCTCTCGCCAGTAGAGACGACAAAACCAACCGTGCTATTCGCCTGCTCATACGGTTGAACCAGCGGTGGAAATACCAGCTCATCGGTGTACACATCAACTACACCAACACCTGGCTTGCTGTACACGCGGCCGTATGCATCACCAAACTCGGCAGCTTTAAACGCGACTGGGGCCGCAATGCGATTGAAGATCGGCCCTAGCGACCGCTGCAACTCCTCCACGATGGCGTTCATCTTGGTACCGGCCTTACCATTAGTATCGGCGCTAGGCTCGATAAATACGACATCGCCGGTAGTCTCATGTCCGCCAAGCGCCTGGGTTACATGCAGGCGCAATGCGCTGGCAATAATGGCGTCACCAGCCATGTAATGCCATTTTTCATAAATCTGGAATCGGGACCGCGCATATCGCTTGCCCGTCCCAAGCATCATGGAGACGGTTACACCATCCCAGGCATAGTCGTATTCGTGGATTTGTTTGCTTTTGTCGTTGGTCTTCTCCCAACTTGCCGCCGTCTGCGTGGCCCTCTCAAAGAGACCTTGCTTCTTGTTAGGAGCGACCATTGCTTACTTCCTTGCTTATTCCGGCATCTTTACTTTTGGCCTCAGCACAATAGAATGACCACCACATCAAGAACAATATTGAAGCGGAGACTGGCGCAACAAATGGCCACAAGAAGCTACCGGCGCAGCCAAATTTGAGAATTATCGCCTGGCAATCTGCAAGGGCGAAGTCCAATCTATTGTCATAGCGAAGCATCAGCGCGCACCAGCCGACGACGACCAGAAACCACACTGGCACGCCGATCAAATACGCGAGTAGTAAATTTGCCGTCATCATTGCCTATCCGTGAATATCCGCAGACAAGCATATGTCTGCGGAATGCAGTGGCACGGCGATACTTTCCGATAGCTAGGAAGCTCCACCAATACTGATGCGGAGGAAAAAAAGCCCGCGAGTGCGGGCGCCGGCTAGCGAGCGCGGGAAGTGGTAAAAACAACAGCAGAAGGGCGACGCAGAGGATGAAGGCGGCAAGTCTGTGCATGATGCTCCTTGATCAAAGTGAGCCACATTTTCCGATGTTCTAGCTGGCACCAGACCTCAAATCCGGCGCTATTTCCGAAAGGATTTAGCATGACAGAA
>Ga0302155_10001555_pt1 | contig 16582 bp, 13 predicted proteins | sample I_Bog_N3_1_FD_193508 | JGI IMG/M metagenome (GOLD analysis project Ga0302155, IMG submission 193508) | Peat permafrost microbial communities from Stordalen Mire near Abisko, Sweden - I_Bog_N3_1 | ecosystem: Environmental > Terrestrial > Soil > Wetlands > Peat | place: Sweden: Abisko, Stordalen...
CTGGGCATCGGCAAACTTCAGATTGACGCCTGCATTCTTGGCCGCCTCCTTGATCGACGCGGTATTGGCAGTGCGCCATTCACTCTCGGCACCGACTTGCGAAAAACCGATGGTCAGCGGGGCGTCAGCCATGGCCGTACTCATGACACCCCATCCCAAACCCAGGGCCATGGCTGCGCCCAACAAACTTCTGCGTGTCATTTTCATTGCTAGTCTCCGTTATGTTTATCAACACAATATTGTGTTATCGCCTCTTGGTGCGTAGCGCAAGGCCGCGCTGAAAAGTCTCCCGGCGCTCATTGCCTCTTCGTCCAGCAATTGCAGCCGGTGAAATTCGACGGTCCCATGGTAGGAGGAGAAAAATGAATTTTCCAATGAATTTTTAAGCCGTCCCGATACCGTTTCCAAGATGCGTGCAAAACGGCAACTTCTGCACAGACAACTATCATTTTTGATATCAATCTTCACTATTTTTTCATTATTCAGCATCGATAGCGACTGCTAGCATCCCCATTCCAATTTGCGTCAGAGATGACGTCAATCTTTTATAGTGTTAGCAGGCGGAGCAGATTACAAGGCATCCGTCCTTACCAGATGAGACAGCGCCAGGCCATGACCCACTTTTCCACGACCACCGCGCTCATTGCGCTCGACTGGGGAACCTCGTCGTTGCGCGCCTACCGCTTCGGTCACGACGGCCAGGTACTGGAGCGGCGTACGCTGCCATGGGGCATCATGCAATTGCCACCGGCACCGACCGGACAAATCGATGACGATAGCCATGCCGGCTTCCGGCGCGCCTTGCAAGCCATCTGCGGCGATTGGCTGCAACAGGCGCCAGGCGCTGCGCTCATTGCCGCCGGCATGATCGGCAGCAAACAAGGCTGGTGCGAAGCGCCTTATCTGCCAACGCCACGGGCAATCGATGCGATCGGCACCACCCTGACGGTGCAGGACACCGGTCTGGGCACGCCGCTGCATATCGTGCCGGGCTTGCTGCAAAACACCGCGCTGCCGAACGTGATGCGCGGCGAAGAGACGCAGGTCGTTGGCATGCTCGATCTGCTGCAAACCGATGACATGCTCATCGGCTTGCCCGGTACCCATTCCAAATGGGTTCGTGTGCAAGCCCGCAGCATCATCCATTTTGATACCTTCATGACCGGTGAAATGTATGCCGCGCTCTCGAAGCACACCATCCTGGGACGCACCATGCAAACGGATGGCGGCAGCGATGATGAAGCCTTCCTGCGCGGTGCAGCCGTCGCGCACAGCGCAGATGGTCGCGCCGGGCTGCTGTCAAACATGTTCAGTTGCCGCACGCTGGGCTTGACCGGCGCGCTCTCGCCGTCGGCCCAGGCAGATTATTTATCGGGCTTGCTCATCGGCCATGAAATTGCGGCCCTGCTCACACTGAGCCAGGACCATGGCGGCCTGCCGCAAACACTCGCCCTCATCGGCGAGGATGCCCTCTGCCAACGCTATCGCCTGGCACTCGATTTATATGGCGTGGCGCACGTCGAGATCGTCGCCAACGCCACCGAACGCGGCCTGTGGAAGCTGGCAAGCCAAGCCGGCTTGCTCGCGCCTGTGTCGGCCTGACCCTTTTTTTACTGAAAGTCTTAGCATGCTCAACAATATTTTCCAGCACGCATTCCAGCAATGTGGCCTCATCGCCATTTTGCGCGGCGTACGTCCCGAAGAAGTCGAAGCCATCGGACTGGCCTTGTATGAAGCCGGTTTTCGCATCATTGAAGTGCCGCTTAACTCGCCCGATCCGCTCATCAGCATCGCCACCCTGCGGCGCAGCCTGCCGCGCGACTGCATCGTCGGCGCAGGCACCGTGCTGCAACCGGCGCAGGTCAGTCAGGTGCAAGCTGCAGGCGGCGAACTCATTGTCATGCCGCACAGCGACGCGGCTGTCATTGGTGCGGCCAGCAAAGCCGGGTTGTGCTGTGCGCCGGGCGTGGCCACCATCACTGAAGCCTTTGCCGCCTTGGCCGCCGGAGCGGATGTATTAAAGATGTTCCCGGCCGAACAGCTTGGTCTGCCGGTCGTCAAGGCCTGGCGTGCCGTCATCCCGATGTCGGTGGCATTGCTGCCGGTGGGCGGAATCAGCCCGGCCAGCGTGGCGCCCTTTATCCGCGCCGGGGCATCCGGTTTCGGACTCGGCTCGGCCCTGTACAAACCCGGCATGAACGCGGCCACAGTCGCCGACAACGCACGTGCATTCGTGCGCGCCTGGCAAGAGCGCAACAATAGTTCGCTGCCGCATTGATGTCCGACTTTTTACGCACAACCGGCCCCTTCCTGCAGGGGTCTCTCTATCAGAAACGGATTACCTTCCGATGAAAATTACCAAACTGACCACCTATATCGTGCCACCACGCTGGTGCTTCCTGAAAATCGAAACCGACGAGGGCATCGTTGGCTGGGGCGAACCGGTCGTTGAAGGACGGGCCCACACGGTGGCGGCGGCCGTCGAAGAACTGGCCGACTACCTGATCGGCAAGGATCCGCGTCACATCGAAGATCACTGGACGGTACTCTACCGCGGCGGCTTCTACCGCGGCGGCGCCATCCACATGAGCGCACTGGCCGGTATCGATCAAGCACTCTGGGATATCAAGGGAAAAGCATTGGGCGTGCCCATCAACCAGTTGCTGGGTGGCCCGGTACGCGACAGTATCAAGGTCTATTCCTGGATCGGCGGCGACCGCCCGGCCGACACGGCGCGCGCGGCCAAGGAAGCAGTGGCGCGCGGGTTTACTGCGCTCAAGATGAATGGCACCGAAGAACTGCAATTCGTCGACAGCCATGAAAAGATCGAACTGACATTGGCCAATGTCGCTGCCGTGCGCGAAGCCGTCGGCCCCCATATCGGCATCGGCGTCGATTTCCATGGCCGGGTGCACAAACCCATGGCCAAGGTGTTGATCAAGGAACTGGAACCGTACAAGCTGATGTTCATTGAAGAGCCGGTGCTAAGCGAAAACTATGAAGCGCTCAAGGAAATCGCACACCTGACCAGCACCCCGATTGCATTGGGTGAGCGGCTGTATTCACGCTGGGACTTCAAGCGCATCTTGAGCGAAGGGTATGTCGACATCATCCAGCCCGACGTCTCACACGCCGGGGGCATTACCGAAACACGCAAGATCGCCACCATGGCCGAAGCCTATGATGTGGCGGTGGCCCTGCATTGCCCGCTGGGACCCATTGCGCTGGCGGCCTGCCTGCAAGTCGATGCGGTGTCCTACAATGCCTTCATCCAGGAGCAAAGTCTGGGCATCCATTACAACGAAAGCAATGACTTGCTCGACTATGTGACCAAGCCGGATGTGTTCAGCTATCAGGATGGTTATGTGATGATTCCACAAGGGCCGGGGCTGGGCATCGAAATCAATGAAGAGTATGTCAAGCAGCGCGCAGCGATGGGGCATCGCTGGCGCAATCCGATCTGGCGACATAAGGACGGCAGCTTCGCCGAATGGTAATACCTGAGCAGGATCTTACCGCGAGGCCGCGTGCCGCTGCCATGCAGCCTCGCGCTACAGATCCTGCCCAGATTTAGCGCGCCGAACAAAATCTCCATGCGCAAGATGCGCCAACGCAAATGGCGCACGGCGTCTTCTTGACTTCCATTGATCTCCGCATTTTCCGCACACTTTTCCCGAAAGCTGGCTGCGCGCTGCGCAATGGGCGACAGCAACGTAAAATAGCGTTTTCCCCCTCGTCTCAGTCCAGGATTTTCCAGCATGAATTGGCCCCTTTTCGCCCTCGCCGTCGCTGCCTTTGGTATCGGCACCACTGAATTTGTCATCATGGGGCTACTGCCAGATGTGGCGCGCGATCTTGGCGTGTCGGCACCGGCGGCCGGCATGCTGGTATCGGGTTATGCCATGGGTGTGGCCGCCGGCGCGCCGCTGCTGGCGATCCTGACAGCCAAGTGGCAACGCAAACGCGCCCTGGTGGGACTGATGTGTTTGTTCATTCTCGGCAATGTGCTGTGCGCACTGGCACCGTCCTACAACTTGTTGATGGTCGCGCGCGTGGTCACGGCGTTCTGCCACGCCGCCTTCTTCGGTATCGGTGCTGTTGTGGCAGCCGAACTGGTGCCGCATGAAAAACGCGCGCAGGCCGTCGCCCTGATGTTTACCGGCCTGACCGTGGCCAATATTCTGGGCGTGCCGTTTGGCACTGCGCTCGGCCATGTCGCCGGGTGGCGCTCGACCTTTGCCGCCATTACCTTGATCGGGCTGCTCGCCGTGATCTTGCTGTGGCGCTGCCTGCCGCAGAAAATCGCCATGCAGGGCGGCAGCATCTTCAAGGAATTCCGCGCCATCATTCATCCGCAAGTCCAGCTCGCGCTGCTCACGAGCACGCTGGCATCGGTGAGCATGTTTACGGTGCTCACTTACATCGCCTACATCCTGCTCGACGTCAGCGGCTTCACGGCGCATCAGGAAAGCTGGGTATTGTTGCTGTTCGGCGCCGGCATTACCGTCGGCGGCCTGGTCGGTGGACGTTTGGCCGACTGGCGGCTGATGCCGACCTTGTTGACACTGTTTATCTGTATTGCACTGATCCTGGTGCAGTTTTCATGGAGCAGCCACCATCAGTGGGCGACCCTGATCACCATGTTCGTCTGGGGTGCGTTTTCATTTGCCGTAGTACCGGCAACGCAGATTCGCGTGCTCGACAAGGCCAGAAAGGCCCCCAACCTGGCCTCGACCCTGAATCAGGGCGCCTTCAATGTCGGCAATGCCACCGGGGCCTGGCTAGGCGGACTGGCCATTGCCGCTGGCTGGCCACTGACCGACCTGCCACTGCTGGGAGCGGCAGTGTCGGTGCTGAGTTTTCTGACGGTATTGGGTTCGGCTTGGCTGGACAGGCGTGCAGCGAGCAAGCAGACTTGCGTCTCAACCATTCAGGCATCGCAAGTCTAAGCGCACCGCGGAGGAATATAGAGCACCTCGACTGACTCGGCCCACGATACTGATTTGCCAACCTTCGTTCGCAGGGTGTTATTTTGGCTGAGCGTCTTGCGCAAGGAAGAATGCAACGCCTCACCCGGCGGGCGGGCCAGCTTGACGCGCGGCAGTCGGACTATCCCGATATCCCTTTTCCGCAATAGTTGCTCATTGACCGGTGGGTCAGTTTTTGCACTCTGTTCTTCGCTCGGCAGCCGCCCCAACTTGACGCGCGGCAAAAATGATATCGCACCGGAAATCTTGAAAAGCGGCGCTGGATTGCCTGGCGACAAGCCGGTTTTTACGCGTTGTTCTTCGCCTGACGAGCGCGTTTTAGCTTTTCTCCAGGCTAGCCCGCTATCGTCTGGCTTGCCAGTCTGAACTGCAACAGATGGAAACACGCTTTTAGGCTCAATGTAGCGTGCCTCATTATTGATCATTTCGTTCTGGCCACTTGATGCAAACGTATTCCCATCCAGGCTTGCGTTGTTCGAGAGGAAATATTTTTGCGTACTCCGTCTACGACCAAATGGCCGTGTGACGACACGAACGATGTGCCGCCACACTTTGACGAACACAACCGCTTCCTTGTCGGCGCTATGGATAGGTGGCGTTTTAGATGTCCCGGAAATATTGCGCACCTGCGTTGCAATCGGCATCGAACAGGACGTTTTTTCTGCGGGCATGATCAGCGTGACACTCGACAATATCCTGGTCATGGATGGATCAATGAGGGAAGACATGCCTATTTCTTTTATTGAGATTGCAAGTGATTAACGCTGAAAAAGCAGGTGACAGTCACCGACTGGCCTAGACAAACTCACATATGTTGGCATACTTTATCTGAGAGTCCGGCTTCGGCACTTCGCTCAACTCGATAATCTTGACGCCCTCAAAGTCAGACTCTTTCTGCACGTTCTTCGCAGTTTCCTGATTTACTACGAAGATTTTTTTCATCGTCCCGAACCCGCTATGCGCGGAACTGGCGACAGAATCGGACGTGTTTGTTTTGACCTTTATAACGAACTCGCCCATCGTCAACGGCATGGATTGTCGCGATTGCGTTTTTTCCGACGGCGGAGCTTTTTCGCTAGTCTTAACGATTGTTACTTTCTGAATAAAATTTCTCCATCCTTCAGAAATATAGCATTTAAATTTTGCGAAATTTTCTGGCAACCGATGAAAAAAATTTAATCCCGCACATTTACCAAAGCATGAAGCGAACATTAGGAACTTTCTACTAGTCAGTATCGATTGTGAAATTTCAACATTAACCTACCTCGATCCGATATCAAATTCCAAACGACAACTACCGGTCTCACAGGGTATTTCGCAGCATCTGAGCCGCTACTGAGATCCTCTGCTGAGGGTTCCTTCGAGTATTTGAAAATGGCCAGTAACTTCTGGCCGGTCAAGGTGACAGGTCTTGTTGCTGCTGTACTGCATAAGCTGTGTGTTCCGCTGCGTCGATTATGTTCGGAGCCGGCATCACAGCCAACGGACATCTGGCCGACTGGTAGCGGACAATCATCAATTGACGGCTTGAACCCAATTTTGTCCATTGCCCCTGCAACTAATGAGACACGGTATGCGCAAGTTTTGCGCTTGGTTGATGCCACCACATTGAGCAAGCGCGAGTGTTATTTTTTAGTTCGATCAAACGTAGTATGGTGATTTACGCCACTGGCCTGATCCACGGGATACAAGGATCGATGTTGCGCATGGAGCGCGGCAAGGTTCTGTTCAGCAGTACGAACAATCACTCGCGCCTGATCCGCATGCAACCCGGTATTGGCGGCAAGCCAATAACACGATGGCCGCAGGCCATTGACCGAGTGTTGTTTTTTTCTTGCCGCACCCGTTTGCGGAACACGTGGCAAAGAGAATTTTTCCTTGTAATTCGCTAAATCAGTCCACCGCAATGGCGTGCGTCCATGTTCTTCATCGTTGATCGTATGCGTGAGTTTGGCACGCGGAAATAATTGATGATCCGATGACAACGGAAGATCTGCGTAGGAATAAGGAGGCGGATCATTTTCAGTTAAGTAGTCGAGCCATCGCGATGGATTTTTCACGACTTGCTTACCGTTGTTGATCAACCTGGCACGCGGAAATAGTCGATTTTCAGGTAACAGGTTCAGATCGGCATAAGGATAGGAGGACGAACATTCATCTGAGCTTGAACACGGTGTTTGCTGTGCAGCGACCGTTTTGTCGGCGTCGAGCACACCGACACTTTTGAGATGTTGCGCCAGCGTCATGGGTTTTTCTCTCTTGCTGCCGACATCCTTACCTGGTGGCGTTTTGGCTGTTCCAGAAACAGATTTCAGCAGTTTATGAAATTCATTCGCAACCGATTTTTTTACCTGAGAAAAAACCCCGGGCAAACCATGCAAGCGACTCGCCAAGGATGATAGTAACGATATTGAATGCATTACGCCCCCTTAAAATATACGTACCAGAATGCTCAAGTTTATCCGCAAGAAGATACTACTTGTTATCAAATAGCGAGCATCACCGACACTTCGAATAACAGGAAAATTGTTTCTTCCATCGAAAAAAACGCCCCGCAACAATCATGTCGCGGGGCGTTTCCAGATAGACAAGACCATCAGGCGATGCGCTGCTCCGTAGCCGGATCAAACAACAATGTTCTGGTTAGTGAGCCTTATCCCGAGTAGCTACTTTGCGGCGTTCCAAAGACATTTCCTCCTTTACGAGATCCATTACCGAGGGTTCGCCCTGGCTTTCCACAATCGTCTGCAACTTGGTGCGGACAAGGCAAGTTCTGGCAGCGCCAGGATTGCGGACCCGATGCCCTGACATCTGATTTTTGTGCAGCGCCACGGTAGTAGTGCGGCTTTGCGCATCCACTTGGCTGTCCAGCCACAATTGACGTGCCACAAACTGCTGTTGCGCCATACGTGCTTTCTCGTTCTCTGTGGAATCAGGCTCGGTGACAGCATTTCGGGTTGCCGTTACGCCAGGTGCCTGCATTCCGCCGTACATCCAGCTGGTTTGCACATCGTGAAGATCGACATCATTTCCAGAACAGACGCTTTTGAATGCCCCCCACAATGCAGGCACTATATCTGCAGTACGGGAATACACAGGAACGGATGCCACAGACGATTCATGCGTTCTGGTAGTACTTTTCACGTGCACGACACTGCGTCCGACATTGACGATGTTTTCCGTCAGAAAATTGCGCGCATTGGCAAAGGATTGCGTAATCGGATAAAAAAATTGCCTGATATTCGAAGTAACACTCATAAAAATCCAGAATTTTTATTGAAGAAATGAAAATTCAATCTAATCCCGTCGCAGTATGAAATATATCAATTTACACACATCCCACCACTTCTATCGTTGCGCCTCCCCACTTTTTGTGCCTGAGAACGGGAGAGAACATGCCTCGCAGGAGTCGTGCCACAGGGTATTTTCCCAGACGTGTAAAGCGTAGGTGGCACACGAACCACGAACGAGAGGTGAGTCAATCACGATGCATAATTATTATGACAAAACGTCCGCCATCGCATTTCAGAAATTTACCCAGATCAGAGGCGTCATATACAAACGATCAGATCACACCTTTCAAAGGCCCAACATCACGATTGCCTCAACGCATACACGAAAATTGGCAAAACCGTAGCCTCCATTGCAAAAAAAAACGCCCCGCAACAATCATGTCGCGGGGCGTTTCAGATACACAAGACCATCAGGCAATACGCTGCTCCGTAGCCGGATCAAACAACAACGCCTTGGACAGATCGAAGGCCAGCTTGAGCGGCTGCGCGGGAAGTGCGCCGGCGCGCGGATGCGTGCGGCAAGTCACCGGCGCATCGTTAAAGCGGGCCACCACCAGCGTGTCCGGTCCGGTCGGCTCGGTCAGCTCGATGATGCAATCAACCTCGGTCGGACGGTAGCTGCCTGTGCTGGCCAGGGCGTCACCATTGCGCGCGCTCATGGCATCGGTGATGTGCTCGGGACGAATACCCAGCACCACATCGCGGTCCAACCATTGTGCAATCGTGTCGGCATTCCCGTTCAAGGGCAGACTCAGGAGACTCTTCTGGCCGCCATGTTCTAGCTCAAAGGCGGCACCGTCGCCTGCGCGGATCAATCGGCCGCGCAGGAAGTTCATCGACGGCGAGCCGATGAAGCCGGCCACGAACAGGTTGCTCGGTTGATCATAAATCTCTTGTGGACTACCGAACTGCTGGACCACGCCATCTTTCATGACGGCGATGCGGTCACCCAGGGTCATCGCTTCGATCTGATCATGCGTGACATAGACAATGGTGCTGCCCAGGCGTTGGTGCATGCGTTTGATTTCGGCGCGCATTTCCACGCGTAGTTTGGCGTCCAGATTCGACAAGGGTTCGTCGAACAGGAACAGCGACGGGTCCCGCGCAATGGCGCGTCCCATTGCCACCCGTTGGCGCTGCCCGCCCGACAGCAGCGCCGGTTTGCGATCCAGCAAATGGGTAATTTGCAAGGTGTTGGCGACGCGCTCGACGATCTCCTGTTGCTCGGCTTTGGGAATCTTGCGAATGCCCAGACCGAAGGAGATGTTTTCCCGCACTGTCATGGTCGGATACAGCGCGTAGGATTGGAACACCATGGCGATGTCGCGTTCTTTCGGTGCGACATTGTTGACGACCCGGTCGCCGATGATGATCTCGCCTTCGGATACGCTTTCCAGCCCGGCGATCATGTTGAGCAGTGTGGATTTTCCGCAGCCGGAGCCGCCCACCAGAATCAGGAACTGGCCGTCTTCGATCTCCAGGTCGATGCCTTTGAGGACTTCATTGCCGTTCGGATAAACCTTGCGTACGTTGCGAATTGATAAGCTTGCCATGCGATTACATCTCCAATAGATTCTTTTAACCCTTGACGGCGCCGGCAGTCAGGCCGCGCACAAAGTATTTACCCGCCAGCACATACACCAGCAGTGTCGGCAGCGCAGCAATGATCGCTGCGGCCATGTTGACGTTATATTCGGTCACACCGGTAGAGGTATTGACCAGATTGTTCAACGCCACCGTGACCGGCTTGGCGTCAGAACCGCCGAACACCACGCCGAACAGGAAGTCATTCCAGATCTGCGTAAATTGCCAGATGAAGCAGACCATGAAAATCGGCAGCGACAGCGGAAAGATGATCTTGCGGTACGTCATGAAAAAGCCGGCACCATCAATGCGCGCGGCCTTGACCAGCTCTTCCGGCACCGTGACATAGTAGTTGCGGAAAAACAGCGTGGTGAAGGCAATACCGTAGACGATATGTACGAAGATCAGCCCCGGAGTGGTATTGGCCAGATCAAAGATGCCCAGCAAACGCGCCATCGGCAGGATCACTACCTGAAACGGAATGAAACAGCCGACCATCAATCCGGCGAACAAGATTTCCGAGCCGCGAAAACGCCAGTGCGCCAGCACATAGCCGTTGAGCGAACCGACCATGGTGGAAATAAGCACTGCCGGTATCGTCATCTTGAGCGAGTTCCAGAAGTACGGCGCCAGACCACCGCAATCGACGCCGGTGCAAGCCGAGTTCCAGGCTTTGCCCCAGGCGGCGGTTGTAACCGTGTGCGGCAGCGCCAGCAGATTGCTGGTGCGGATTTCATCGAGCGACTTGAGCGAGGTGGTAATCATCACGTACAGCGGCGCCAGGTAGTACAGCGCCACCAGCACCAGCAGGACGTAGATGGCGATGCGGCCAAATGTGAGCGGCACGCGCTCCTGATTGACGGCGTGCCCAGAAGTATCAGCGGCCATTGCGGGTTCCTTTCGTTTCCAGATACATCAGCGGCACCAGTACCGCCAGCACGGTAGCCAACATCATCACGGCCGAAGCGGCGCCCAGGCCTAGCTGTCCGCGCGTGAAGGAAAATTGGTACATGAAGATGGCAGGCAAGTCCGAAGCATTGCCGGGGCCGCCTGCGGTGAGCGCCATGACCAGATCGAAGCTCTTGATGGCGATGTGGCCGAGCACCAATATTACGCTGAAGAACACCGGACGCAAGGCCGGGATGACAATGCGGCGATAGATGGTCGGCAAGCTGGCGCCATCGACCATGGCGGCCTTGATGATGGCGTCGTCGACACCACGAAGTCCGGCCAGAAACAGGGCCATGACGAAACCCGAGGATTGCCATACGCCGGCAATGACCACGGTGTAGATCGCCATGTCGGAATTGACCAGCCAGTCAAAGGTGAAGTGGGCGAAGCCAAAGTCATGCATCATCTTTTCCAGGCCCAGGCCGGGATTGAGGATCCATTTCCAGGCCGCGCCCGTGACAATGAACGACAGCGCCATCGGATACAGATAGACCGCGCGCAGCGCACCTTCCATACGGATCTTCTGATCGAGCAAAATGGCCATGAACAAGCCGATTGCCAGACACAGCACGATGAATAAACCACCGAAGATGCCCAGATTGGCTGCCGCAGTCCACCAGCGATCCAGTCCGAACAGGGTGGTGTATTGATGAAAGCCCGCGTATTCATAGTTGGGCATGAGGTGTGAATTGGTCAGCGACAAATAACCTGTCAGACCAATGAAACCGTAGACAAAAACCAGCGATAAGATGATCGTCGGCGATAGCACCAGGCGTGGCAGCCAGGCGTCGGCCAGCGCCGCGAATTTCCCGCCGTGGCGAGGCACCGGCTTGGCAGTGCCGCCGGTACCCGCAGACGGCAGGGAAAGTGAAGAATTGGACATGCATGTCTCCTGAACCAGGGGCTTAGCGTCGCCCAGCCTGTGGCTTGGCGCAACGACGGCAGCAAAGCCGTCCCCGTCAATGATTCGGGCGCAGCCTCTTGCAGGCCGCGCCCGGATCGTCTTTTTTACATTGTTACACATGATGGCCTGGTCGAACCTGACTAGGCTAAGACGTGCTTACTGAGTCTTGGCTGCTTTGGCCAGTGCTTGCGCGGCTGCTTGCGAAGTCATGTCCGAGTTCATGAACTTGGAAATCACGTCAAACATTGCGCCCTGAACCGCCGAGCTCACTGCCATACCGTGCGCCATACTTGGTTCGAGCGTGTTGGCCTTGCTTGAAGAAGCAAAATCATCCATCGACTTGATTGCACAGCTGTCAAATTTGCCGCGTGGCACGTCTGGACGCACTGGAATGGAGCCCTTGTTCAGGTTGAACACTTCCTGGAATTCCGGGCTCATGATGGCCGTTGCCAAGGTCAGCTGGGCCTGTTGGGATTCGACATTCTTGACCTTGAACATGGCGATCGAGTCGATGTTGAAGGTGTAAGATTTTTCGGTCCCCGGTGCTGCTACGCACAGGTAATCACTGCCAGGCTTCTTGCCGGCGGCGCTGAATTCACCCTTGGCCCAGTCACCCATGAACTGCATGCCGGCCTTGCCATTAATGACCATGGCGGTAGCCAGATTCCAGTCGCGGCCTGGTGCATCCTTGTCGATGTAGGTCTTGATCTTGGCCAGTGTGTCAAAGGTCTTGATCATATTGGGACCAGTCAAAGCCGCTTGATCCAGCTTGACCAGTGCCTTCTGGTAGAAGTCGGCGCCGCCGGTACCCAGGGCTACGGTTTCAAAGATGGTAGCGTCCTGCCATGGCTGACCGCCATGGGCAACAGCGACGAAACCAGCTTTCTTGATCTTGTCGGCAGCGTCGAAGAACTCAGGCCAGGTAGTCGGCGTCTTGGCACCGGCTTTTTTCAACACTTCCGGATTGATCCACAGCCAGTTTACGCGGTGCACGTTGACCGGTGCTGCCACGTAATGGCCTTGGTATTTCATGACGGAAGAGACCGACTTAGGCAACAGCGAATCCCATTTGCCTGGGATGGCAGCCGCATCGATATTGGCCAGCACGCCTTCCTGACCCCATTCCTGAATCGCTGGGCCTTTGATTTGCGCCGCTGTCGGTGGGCTACCGGCAATCACGCGTGCTTTCAATGCAGTGGTCGCATTTTCACCAGCGCCGCCGGCGACAGCAAAATCCTTCCAGGTCACGCCCTTGGCTTCCATGATCTTCTTGAGTTCGGCCACTGACTTGGCTTCGCCACCCGAGGTCCAGTAATGCAACACTTCGACTTCAGCAGCTTGCGCCACTACCGCTGCGCTCGACGCTGCAACCAGGGCAGAGACGATCAGCGTGGTTTTCAATACGTGCGAAATTGGGTGCTTCTTCATTGTTTATCTCCTATGTTTTTAAGATTGCTCGCAGTATGCACTGCGGCAACATCTGCGCTCTCATGTTAGCGAGAACTGTTGCATCACCACTGGTGCCTTGTCCGCTACTGCCTGATGCGAAACAACACTCTTGAAGGACCTGCCATTTTAGTAAAACTACAAAATATCACCGCGAACTCTCTTCGCTCACTTGTAATTGTAGTAATGCTACAGTAACATTGCAATATAAGTTTTGTTTAATTACATACAAATTTCAATGCAAGCAGAGACCTTGTTCAATTTCGTACTGTTCGGTGCTACCGGCGATCTAGCCATGCGCAAAATTTTGCCAGCACTGTTCGCCGCACATCTTGATGGCAAACTACATCCCGCCGGGCGCATCATCTGTGTTTCCAATCTGGCGCTGGATCAGGACAGTTATCTGGACTGGGTTCAAAAACAGGTGCCGGCACATCTGCCCGGCCAGGGTGAAGATGCTGATCAGCGCATGAGCTGGGACAGCTTTCTGGCAAGAATAGGCTATGTCGCGCTTGACGCCACCCACGCAGCCGACTATGCCTTGCTAGGTCAACAATTGAGCGCCGACGCCGTCACGGTCTATTACCTGGCCACTTCGGCACGACTGTTCGAACCCATCTGCAATCACCTGGCAAACAGTGGCATCTCGCTTGCGCAAGCGCGCGTGGTGCTGGAAAAACCGCTGGGCTACGATCTGCGGTCCTCGCAGGCAATCAACGATGCGGTCGCACGGGTCTTTGCCGAAGACCAGATTTATCGCATCGATCATTACCTCGGCAAGGAATCGGTACAGAACCTGTTGGCGCTGCGCTTTGCCAATAGCTTGTTTGAGCCGTTGTGGCGGCGCGATTCAATCGAGCATGTGCAATTGACCATTGCCGAGCAGCTCGGCGTGGAAGGTCGCGGCGATTTCTACGACAGCACGGGCGCCTTGCGCGACATGGTCCAGAATCATCTGCTGCAGTTGCTCTGCATGGTCGCCATGGAGCCGCCAACTTCGCTCGACGCCAATGCCATACGCGACGAAAAAGTGCGGGTCTTGCGCGCGCTCAAGCCATTTAGTCCAGATGATCTGGAAAACCGCGTCGTGCGCGGCCAGTATGCAGTTGGCTCAATGCGCGGCCAGCCAGTGGCGTCATTTCACCAGGAAGCCGGTATCGCGCCGCAATCGAAGACCGAAAGCTTCATCGCCCTGCATACCGAGATCAACAACTGGCGCTGGGCCGGCGTGCCGTTTTTCTTGCGTACCGGCAAACGCCTGGCCGAACGCACGGCTGAGATCATCATTACATTCCGGCCGATTCCACATGCCATCATGCCCATGCCCGCCGGTGCCGGCGTAAGCAATCGCCTGGTGATCCGCCTGCAACCGGAAGAATCGATACAATTGCATTGCTTTGCCAAACAGCCCGGCGACAGCATGACGATTCAACCGGTGGCGTTGGATCTTTCGTTTGACCAGGCCTTTAAACAAAAACGCGCAGACGCCTACGAGCGCCTGTTGCTTGATGTCATTCGCGGCAATCTGTCGCTGTTCGTGCGGCGCGATGAGCAGGAGGCGGCATGGCGTTGGGTCGAGCCGCTACTGAACCATTGGCAGAACACGGCGACATTGCCCAAGTCTTATCTGGCTGGAAGTTGGGGGCCCAGCGCATCGGCGGCGATGATGTCTCGCGCCGGCGCGCACTGGCCCGAAGACCGGTGAAACGAGATGCCGGCAAAGCTGTGCGCAACTTTGCCGGCATCGTCAGCAATGGGATTGATGCAAAGCAGCTACACTACGCCACATTATAAAAATGCCTAGTGCGCCGTCCCACCTCACCGATACGCATAACCGTTTTTTTTCGGAAAGTTTTATCACATGTCTGCAACGCTCATACCCGGCAGTCACAGCCCTTCGAATCCGTTCATGGACGGACCTCGCTTGCTGGCAGATATTGGCGGCACCAATGCCCGTTTTGCTTTAGAACGCGCGCCTGGACAAATCGACACCATCCAGACCTTGCGTTGCTCCGACTATGCCGAATTTGCCATGGCCGTGACTACCTACCTGGAGCATAATCAGGACGTCCAGGTCCGCCATGCGGCCATTGCCATTGCCAATCCGGTACAAGGCGACCAGGTCAAGATGACCAACCATCACTGGAGCTTTTCGATTGAACAGACACGGCGTCTGCTCGGTCTGGACACGTTGCTGGTGGTCAATGACTTTACCGCCTTGTCGATGGCGCTGCCGCATCTGGAGCAGTCGCACTGCGTGCAGATCGGCGGTGGCAGCGCACTCGAAGGCGGCGTCATCGGACTGGTCGGCGCCGGCACCGGCCTTGGCGTGGGTGGCCTGATTCCCAGCGAAGGACGCTGGATTGCGCTCGGCAGTGAAGGCGGACACGCTTCGTTCTCACCGAATAATGAACGTGAAGCGGCGATTCTCCAATATTGCTGGCGCATCTACACCCACGTCTCCGCCGAACGTCTCATTTCCGGCCCCGGTCTGGAAACCATCTACAAGGCCCTGTGCCACATCGACCAGGTCGCTCAGCCCGACGAACTGACGGCCGCGCAAATCGTTGAGCGCGCACTCAAACAGAATGATGCGCTCTGCCTGGAAGTCATCGACTGCTTCTGCGGCATGCTCGGCACGCTGGCTTCCAACGTCGCGGTCACGCTAGGCACGCTGGGCGGCATTTACATTGGTGGTGGCGTGGTGCCGCATCTGGGCGACTATTTTGCGCGCTCGGTGTTTCGTACGCGCTTTGAGAGCAAGGGGCGTTTCAACGCCTACATGCAAAAAATTCCGACCTTTGTCATCACCGCCCCCTATCCGGCCTTCGTCGGGGTTGCCGCCATCCTCGCGGAACGGCTCGGCGGCGGCAATGCCGTGCCGTTTCTGGAACGCATCCGTAAAGCGCGCAGCCAGTTTTCACCCGCCGAAGAACGGGTGGCCGGACTGATCCTGGCACACCCGCGGGCGGTCATGAGCGAACCGATTTCAGAGATTGCGCGACGCGCCAATGTCAGCCAGCCAACAGTGATCCGGTTTTGTCGCACCATGGGCTGCCAGGGACTGGCCGACTTCAAACTCAAGCTGGCCTCGGGCGTAACTGGCACGGTGCCGGTCACACACAGCCAGGTGCATATTGGCGACTCGTCGCTCGATGTGGGCGTAAAGGTGGTCGACAACACCATCGCCGCCATGATGGAAGTACGCGACAGCCTCAATGCCGACACCCTCAGCAAGGTCATCGACGTCTTGAGCCAGGCTACCCGCATCGAATTCTACGGCTTTGGCAGTTGCGGCCTGGTAGCCGAAGATGCGCAGCAAAAATTCTTCCGCCTGGGCATTCCCTCGACTGCCTATACGGACCCACAGTTGCAGGAAGTATCTGCGGCAATGCTCAAAAATACCGACGTCGCAG
>Ga0302155_10001570_pt1 | contig 16485 bp, 19 predicted proteins | sample I_Bog_N3_1_FD_193508 | JGI IMG/M metagenome (GOLD analysis project Ga0302155, IMG submission 193508) | Peat permafrost microbial communities from Stordalen Mire near Abisko, Sweden - I_Bog_N3_1 | ecosystem: Environmental > Terrestrial > Soil > Wetlands > Peat | place: Sweden: Abisko, Stordalen...
CAAAACGCGGATATCCGCAGTCAATTACCGGCGGGAACACCCACAGGCCCTATGGTGACTCAGGTGGACCCTCAAGGACCGGCTGCGGCGTCGGGATTACAGCACGGGGATATTATTCTCAAGCTGGGCAACTCGCCGGTTGTTTCGTCAAATCAATTAACGGTTCTTTTAAAGAAGAGTGATTTGAAAAGCGGAGTCCGGTTGTTTGTCTGGCGGAACGGCGAGACGCTTTATACTATTTTGCAGAGCGGCGATGAATAACAGAAAAAGAAGTAACGATGTAATAGAAAGCCCTGGATCAACCCTGGGCTTTTTTTATGCGAACGGCTTTTTTAGTGTTAGGTGCCCAGGTAAAAATCGATTTGGTAATTGGCAATAAGGGGTGATCTAAAACCATCCGGCCGAAAAAATCCTCATGTTCTTGCTCGGTTTGAGCCATTTTTAATAAGTCTTTTTGATATTTTTTTAAACTCAAAAATCCCGCATGATGAGCCGCTGTGTCATATTCTTTGACGTTCGTGTGTTCCAACCGCCCCGCGAAATACATAGGGAAAAACCAGCCTGTTACATGACAAAGAAAACCAATTGTTCTCCCGATGCAACCCATTTTAACTTCTCTAAACCGAACTGGTTGGCGGCCCAATTTTTTTAGCATTTGGCCCACCGCTTTACGGTGGCACCATTCTTCTTCCTCGATTTTTCGAATACCATTTATTTGATCAGGCGCTTTTAATGATTTCCAATGGCCCCGGTAAGCATAAGCCGCAGCCAGTTCTCCCGAATAAGCCATCAGCAAGATATGAATCAGTTGGCTGCGGTGAGAATCCTTATTCATATAAAAGACCTTTTAGATGTATTCGTATCATTGATTAAGTTTATTATGGCAAACATGGTTAAGAAAATCAGTCTTAGTATCATGACCGCGTTTTATTTTTGGGCGGGACTGAATCATTTTTGGCATACGAGCGACTATCTCCGGATCATGCCGCCTTACCTACCTTATCCGCTTTTGCTCGTTCAAATCAGCGGTTTGGCCGAATCTTTTTTAGCGGTTCTTTTACCCTGGCGAAAAACCCGCCGATGGACTTGCTATGGAATCATCGCCCTTTTAATCGCTGTTTTTCCCGCGAACATTTATATGCTCACTTCAGGCGGGGCGGGGACTACCTTTCCTCATTGGGCACTCGTAGTTCGTCTTCCTTTACAGACGGTTCTCATTTTGTGGGCCTATTGGCACAGCTTGTCTGACAAATATCAAAAATAAATTAAGCACCAAGATCTTCAATCATCTTGCCTTCCCAAATATGAACACCCTGTAATTTATTGTTCGCGGCGTTCACCATGCCACGCGCGATAATTTTACCGGCCATGGGTTTATATTTGCGGATGGGGCCGACAAACAAAAAGCTTAAAGGTTTTAAAAGCCCTTCCAAAACCGCTTCCAAAGGACGGTGTTCTCTGCGGTCGCTTTCTCCCAGAATGAAAGACGGACGGAAGATGTGAACGGCTTTAAAAGGCAGAGAACTAATGACGTCTTCAACTTCCCCTTTAGTTTTTAAGTAAAAGTACGATGAGCTGGAATCCGCACCCACTGAAGAAACGGTTAGAAATTTATCCGCTTTATTTTGAGAAGTAATACGGGCTAATTTAAAAGCGTATTCAAACTCAATCTTTCGATAAGCCTCAGGGGTAGGAGACTTTTTCCGCGAAGTCCCCAAACAACAGTAAATATCGTTCGCTTTTAACTGCTTTGAGAATTTCTCTAGATGATCGAAGTTCACGACGAGCTGTTTGAGTTTAGGATGTTTTATTTCCAGGAGCTTACGGACTAAGACCAGCACCTGGCTATATTGGGAGTTTTTCAATAATTCTTGCAGGCAAAAGCCTCCGATTAATCCGGTAGCGCCAACCACAATGGCCTTCTTTTTCATGATCCTGACCCTTTCAATATCCGTTATGGAGAATCTATATATAATAAGCCCGTCTTAACCGCTGTCAGGTTAAAGTCTTCGTTATATTACTCAGATAAGGTTTGAATTGAATATTCTTCACGTTTTAAGCGGGGATTTTGTGGCGGGGTCTGAAACCTCGACCGCCGCGCTCATCGAAGCTCAAATCCAAGACGGCCACCGGGTTTTTATCGCTTCGGGCCAGTTTACCCACCCGACCCAGGCCAAACACTTTTCTATACCCGTTTACGAACGAGGTTTATGGAGTCGATTTTCGAACATCCTTCAACTGAAGAGGATTATTCGCAATGAAAAAATCGACATGATTCACGCTCATTCGCGCGCCGCCAGCTGGGTGAGTCACTGGGCGGCCCGGTCGACTAAAACAGCCTATCTTTCCACGTTTCACGGTCGTCAACATCTTCACTTCTCTAACAAAAACTTTAATATCTATGGCCCTTGCTGCGCGGTGGTTTGCGAGAATATCCGCGAACAAATGCTGAATGAAACGAAAGTCTTTCAACCTGAACAACTGGTGGTCGTGCGTAATGGCCTCAAACTCTAAATTGACAATTTTGATTGTGGGCCGACTTTCGGGGCCAAAGAACCAGGTAATTCTCAATATTCTCCGCCAAACTCCGGCCATTTTTCAGTCCTTTCCGGGTGCGCGGTTTCAGGTGGTAGGAGGGCCGGTCACCGACGAACACCGCCGTCTGGAAAGAAACCAATCTGCCATTCATTTCGAAGGCCATCAGCCCAATTTAAAAGTCTTCTATCAAAAAGCAACTGTGGTAATCGGTGCGGGCCGAGTGGCGCTGGAGGCGATGAAACTTAAAAAACCGGTTATCGCTATTGGGGAGAGAACTTATGTAGGACCCTTGCGGGTCGCTAACATTGAAAAAGCCAAGGCGACCAATTTTGGAGACTGTTTTGAGACAGAATCCTTTGATTGGGAACAACTGACTAAAGATATTCTTTATTTACTTCGGGATGCCAAAGCGCGCACCCAGGTGGCCCAGACAGGCTATGAATTATTGAAAGCCGAATACGACATGAAACGGGTTTATCCACAAATGAACGGCCTGTATGAAAAAGTCATGCTTGACCATAATTTATCTCAAATCCATGAATTACCCATTTTGATGTATCACCAGGTTTTGGATAAACAGCCGGCCCTGGCCAAATTCAATTTGCATGTCTTGGCCGCTGATCTTGAAAAACAGCTTCAATTTTTAAAGGATCACGGCTTTGAAACCATTGTGTTTGAGGATCTTTTAACCAAACGAATTCCAAAAAAACCGATCATTTTGACTTTTGATGACGGTTATGAGAATAACTATCGTTTTTTGTTCCCACTTCTCAAAAAACACCGGATGAAAGCGGTTGTTTATATTCTGGCCGACCGGAAGCATAAAACCAATTTTTGGGATAAGCCCCTGGGTGAAGCCGAACACGCTCTTTTAAAACCAGCCCAAATTTTGGAGATGCAAAAGAGCGGATATGTTGAATTTGGCTCTCACACCTTCAATCACACGCGATTAACCCTGATCAAAAAAGCGGAACAGGAAAAGCAAATCGCCGGCTCCAAAAAGGTCCTGGAGGCTTTTTTAAAAAAAACGGTGCATTCTTTTGCCTATCCTTATGGAGTATTTGACCCAGAAATTAAAAAAATCACTCAGGCGGCGGGATATACTTTTGGTCTGGCCGTCAGTCATGGTCCGACAGAATTTCAGGGAGACTTAATGGAAATCAAACGGGTACACATGTTTCCTCAAACGTCGACGTTTGATTTTTTCAAAAAAACCAGCGGGTTCTACCATCGATACCGCGCTTTGCTAGGAAGATAAGATGCCCTCGTCCCTAACTCTTTCGGTTGTCATTATTACCCTCAACGAGGAACGAAACATTGCCCGTTGTTTAAAGAGCCTGCGGTTTTCCAAAAAAGTATTTCAGCAAGTCGAAATAATTATGGTGGACGCTCAAAGCCATGATAAAACCACTACTGTCGCCAAACAATTGGGCGCGAAAGTGTTTACCAGAGCCTGGAAAGGCTATGGGGATCAAAAGAACTGGGCTTTGGCAAAAGCTAAAGGTAATTGGATTCTTTCTCTAGATGCGGATGAGGAATTGACCGCCCCGCTCATTGCCGAAATTGAAAAGGCTTTAAAACAAAATCCCGAAAGGGTTGACGGTTATTTTATTAAGCGCAAAGCTTTTTTTCTTGGCAAGTGGATACGCCACTGCGGCTGGTGGCCTGATGCTCAATTGCGTTTGTTTAAAAAAGGGAAAGGTGCTTTTACGTCAGAGCCGGTTCATGAAGGTCTGGAAGTGATGGGAGAAACAATAGAACTGAACGAACCCATGAACCATTACACTTATGAATCCATTCACCAATATCTCGATAAAATGAACCGTTATTCGGATCTTTCCATTCAAGAGATCAAACAGAAGAAAAAGACTTTTTGGATGTTTTATTTAACGGTGGCCCCATTCTTACAATTTTTTCGAATGTATATTTCCCGCAGGGGTTTCTTGGACGGCTGGCACGGGTTGGTGGTTTGCGGCCTCTCGGCATTTCATGATTTCTGCAAATACGCTAAACTTTGGGAAAAAGAAGTTTTAAAACGGAGCCATCATGGATGACGTCAAAGAAATCACTGTGGACAAGGCCCGGCAGTTATTAGACTCGGGAGCCGTGGTGGTTGATGTCCGTGACCCGGCCTCCTACGAAGCGGCCCATGTGCCGGGGGCCCATTACTTAAGCGACGCGAACATTGAAAAATTTGTGTCCAACACGGACAAAGCCAAGCCCGTTGTGGTTTATTGTTACCACGGCCATACCAGCCTGGGTGGCGCGGCTTATTTGATGGATCAGGGTTTTACCGAGGTTTATAGCCTCATCGGCGGGTTTGAACGCTGGCGGCAGACTGAGAAAATTGAAAGTTGATTTGGAAAATAGCGCTATAAGGCGGAAAAAATGGGCGTATGGGATAAAGAATACAGGCACTGGCTGATGAAGGCCGAGCCGGACGTCTATCCGATCGAGGAATGGAAGAAAGACAAGATTACATTTTGGGACGGCGTGCGTAATTACACAGCCCGCAATTTTATGCGCGACAAGATGAAAAAGGGCGACGGGATGTTTTTTTATTACTCGGGCGGCAAGCCCAGCGGCATCGCGGGAGTAGGCGAGATCACGAAGGAAGGCTACCCGGATTTCACCGCCTTTGACTCCAAAGACGTTCACTTCGACCCAAAGAGTGATCCCCAAAAGCCTTCCTGGTACATGGTGGATGTGAAGTTTGTCAGGGCCTGTAAAAAGATTATCCCGCTGGACTTTTTGAAAAAGGTCCCCGGCCTCAAGAACATGGCCCTCTTCAAGTATTCCCGTTTGTCGGTTCAACCCGTCACCGAGGCGGAGTGGAAGATCATCACACGGCTGATCGATAAACAAGATTTAAAGTAACAACAACTATTTTCAATAACCTAAATCAAAAAAACATTTTCTGTTTGTTAAAAAGATTTAGTGATCTCGAACCCTTCGGAGTATGGTTTTTTCTTTCTAGTTCCATAATTTTTTCCTGCGTCAAAACGTTCGGAAATTTAAGAAGCGAGTCGGCGTAATCATCCCATTCTTTGATCCATAGCCAATTATGTTCTCCGGGACCAATCCACTTTAGTGAAAAATTTCCCTTGAGACGGTCTCCAATTACATAAATCCGTAAATTTCCATGCGCGAGTTGATGGATCATACTCTTTTCGCCTAATACGCGAAAAACACCTTTATCCCATATAGCCGTCGGTCCGGATCCCGGTCGGCCTGAAGGAATAATCCATTCATTAAACATATACTTGCGGTCATGATCATTCGTGCGATCAATTTTTAAAGGCCTGGTTGGATCTAAATTAGGCGGGAACTTTGATGCAAATGAAAGAACTCTTTGTCCAAAAATAGGAAGCCGCCAATCCCAATGGAGCCAACTAGCTAAGTGTTCCTTGATAGCAAATGGGTAATCTCCGAAATGAATATTTTGAGACATAAACACCTCCTAAATTTTGGATAAATTTTGAAGTGAAAGAGGAGTTGTTTGTATACGCTTGTATACCTTAGACAAATGAAAATCAAGTCAGCCGCATATTGTGGAGGGTAGATTGATATGCCCCCATAAGCAGGGGTAAACGGTCTCAAAAAAGACCAAATTATTTTATGGCTTTAAACCGGAGACGCACATAATCAGCAGTCCAATGGCCCCGGGCGTCGCAAAGCTTAGGACGCACTGCTTCTTGCACTTCTTCCAAAAATAACGGCACGTCGGCAGGATCGAGTTCTTCCACATAACTTTTGCGGAAAGTGTGGAGCCAGGCTTTGGCATCTTTCGGCAAGGGAGTGGGACGCTCAAAGAGGTTAATGTATTCGACTTTGAAACCCTGTTTCGTTAACAGGTCACCGTATTCTTCAGCGGTGGGGTAATAGTTCGGCTCCGGAATTTTTTCAAGCAAGCCCCTTTTGGCTAAGGCCGCCCGGCAGGCTTTCTCAAAAGTCTCGATGTTACCCTTGCCGCCCATCTCGGCCACAAAACGGCCTCCGGGTTTCAAGGCTCTATAGACACCCTCGCTGACTTTTTCTTTTTGTTTCATCCAATGAAGAGCGGCATTGCTGAATACTGCGTCGAACTCTTCTGTAAACGATAAAGCCTCGCCATTCATCAGGCGGCCATCAAGACCTAAATTTTTAGCCGATTGAATAAAGTCAGGACTGGCATCCGCGCCCACTATTGAACAGCCGAGATCAGCCAGTTTTTTGGTAAGAACACCATCGCCACAGCCTAGGTCCAGAATGTGCTCGCCGGGCTGGGGTGCCAGCAAATCCATTACACCCATTCCCAGGTCGGTCACAAACCTGGCGTTCTGTTCATAATCTTTTGAATTCCAGGTTTGTAGAGCCATAGGCCTCCCCAAAAGCTAGTTAGAATCCGGCGACGTAAGGCAGTTTTTGGGCGACAGCTGCGGTTTTATCAGCATTACCGAGCAAAAGCCTGGTTGAATCCCAGGTGCCGTTCACCAAAGCGTTCCGTTTGGATTCATGAATCTCGAAATTCAAATGTTCTTTTCCTTCGGTAAACAAAACCTTTTTGTCCAAATCCAAAGTGAACTTGATTTCGGGATTTGCTTTTACCATAGCCTGAAGTTTTTGCATCTCAACCTGGCTGACGGTCGCTGTCGGAATGCCTAGCATGGTGCAGTTGCCCGCGAAAATCTCGGCGAAAGACTCGCCGATGATGGCCCGGATGCCCCAGCGCATCAGCGATTGGGGAGCGTGTTCCCGGGAAGAGCCGCAGCCAAAATTTTGGTTCACGAAGAGAATATGTGAACCCTGAAACTGAGGCAGGTCAAAGGGATGGCCCTTGGGTTTGCCCTCGGCATCAAAGCGCTCGTCGTAAAAGGGGTATTTACCCATATTGGTAAAAGTAATTTCTTTTAAATAACGGGCGGGAATAATCCGATCCGTATCAATATCATTACCTTCAACCGGTACGGCTTTGCCTTCGATTTGATTGATCTTGCTCATTTCAATACCTCCCGGATATCGGCCACTTTGCCTTCTACCGCCGCCGCGGCCACCATGGCCGGGCTCATCAGCATGGTTCTACCTGTTTTGCTTCCCTGTCGGCCGATGAAATTGCGGTTTGAGGATGATGCTGAAATTTCATTGCCCTGCAGTTTGTCAGGATTCATGGCCAGGCACATGGAACAGCCGGCCTCGCGCCATTCAAACCCCGCCTCGGTGAAAATTTTATCCAGGCCTTCTTTTTCCGCCTGGATTTTTACCTGCTGGGAGCCCGGCACCACAAAGGCCCGGACGCTTTTGGAAACCTGACGGCCTTTCGCGACCTTGGCGGCCTCGCGCAAATCCGAAATGCGGCCATTGGTACAGCTCCCGATAAAGGCCACGTTGATCGGTGTACCCTTGATGGACTGGCCCGGTTTGAGTTCCATGTGCTTATAGGCCATCTCGACGGTTTTGACTTCGTCCGCAGAAAAGGTAGCGACTTCGGGCAATTTGTCATTCACACCCACTGACTGATCGGGAGTGATGCCCCAGGTGACAATCGGCTCAATATCTTCGCCTTTAAAATTCACCACGTCGTCGTACTCGGCATTTTTGTCTGAAGCGATGGATTTCCAATAAGCGACAGCCTTATCCCATTTGTCGACGGCGGGAGAGTACTTGCGGCCTTTCAAGTAATCAAAAGTAGTCTGATCGGGGTTCACATAACCAATGCGGGCGCCGCCCTCGATAGCCATGTTGCAAACCGTCATGCGTTCTTCCATGCTCATGGCGTCAAAAACTTCTCCGCCGTACTCGTAGGCGTAACCAATGCCGCCTTTCACGCCCAGTTTCTGAATGATATAGAGAGTTACGTCTTTAGCGGTGACGCCCGGGTTCAATTTACCAGTTACGTTGATCTGGCGGACTTTTAAAGCATCCATGGCCAGACACTGAGTCGCTAATACGTCGCGAACCTGGGTCGTGCCGATGCCAAAAGCTAAAGTGCCAAAAGCGCCGTGGGTGGAGGTGTGGGAGTCGCCGCAAGCGATAGTCATGCCCGGCTGGGTGAGACCCATTTCGGGGCCGATGATATGCACAATGCCTTGGTTGCCCGACTCGAAGTTGAAAAATTGGACGCCGAATTTTTTGACGTTTTTTTCAATGGCGCCCATCATTTGCTCGGCTTCGCTGTCCTGAAAGGGGCGGGCCTGGCTCTTAGTCGGCACAATATGGTCGACCGTGGCGAAGGTGCGGTTCGGATAGGCCACCTTCAAGCCTTTTTCAGCGATCATGTCAAATGCCTGGGGGCTGGTGACTTCGTGAATCAGGTGAAGCCCAATAAAGAGCTGATATTGGCCTGTGGGCAGTTTATCCACCACATGGGCGTTCCAGACTTTGTCATACAGAGTACCTTTTGACATATTCGACCTCGTAAAAACGGCTCCGCCGTTGTTTGATTTGATTAGGGGAATATAGGCCCGAAAGAGTTATTTGTAAAAGATATAGTTTCTATGGTATTCATAGTTAATAACTATGGAAACCCATCAGATTCGTTATTTCTTAGCGGTGTCCCAAACGGGCCGTTTTACCCAAGCGGCTAAGCAATGTCATGTGTCCCAACCTTCTCTCAGTATTCAGATCGCCAAACTGGAAAGTGAATTGGGCGGACCACTGTTTGAACGCACCAAAAAAGGGGTCACGTTAACCGCAAGAGGAGAAATGTTTTTACCCAGGGCCAACGCGATTTTAGGCGAAATGGAATCAGCGCGAAAAGAAGTGGAAGCTCTTTCAAATCTGTCCATGGGCTCGGTGACACTAGGTTGTCTCCCAACGACAGGCGCGCACGTTTTGCCCCAAATACTCACGACTTTTCGAAAGAGCTATCCTAAAATTTCCGTTCAACTCAAAGAAGAGTCTTCACCGGGGCTGGCCCGTAATTTGGAGCAGGGCGAGGTGGAACTGGCGATTGTGGATGAGGCGGGGCTTAAACCCGCGCTGGAGCATGTGGTCTTATTAAAAGAAGACCTACTTCTGGCATTACCGCCTCATCATGCTCTTTCTCAAAAAAAAAGTTTGACGCTGAAACAGCTGGCCGATGAACCTTTTATTTTGATGAAGTCAGGGCACGGCTTTCGGCAAATTACGATGGATCTTTTTCGCCGGGTAGGACTGACGCCCCATGTGGTATTTGAAAGCGATGGCATTGAAACAGTTCAAGCTTTAGTAGCGGCAGGGTTGGGGTTTAGTGTGGTTCCGCGGATGGTCGCTAAAGTGTCTAAAGTGGTTTATGTGGAGTTAGCCCAGCCGCAAGCTTCCCGCACCCTGTGTCTGGCTTGGCGGAAAAAGTCTAAACTCTCGCCGGCGGCCCAGGTTTTAAGCCGGGTGATTCAAGAAACCTTTAAAACAAATTAATTTGAATCGACAGTATCTTTAAAGATACTTCCTACCCTTTTTGTTTCTACTGTCTATCCACCGGTGTTCTTCCTACTGTAAAGTTAAGTAGATGGTTGAAATTGAAGGGGAGGCTGTTATGAATATCGCTTTATGGGTTTTGCAGGGTTTGTTAGCGTTTGCTTTTGGAATGGCAGGAAACATGAAAGCTTTTTCCTATGAAAAGTTCAAGAAACAGGCTGGGGCTCACGCGCCTTCCAAAAATCTGGCTTTATTCATCGGCTTGTGTGAAATCGCGGGCGCCATTGGGTTAATTATTCCCTGGGCAACAGGAGTGGTTCCGGTACTGACTCCGGTAGCCGCGTCGGCTTTGGCCTTGGTGATGATTTTAGGAGTGGGCTACCATCTTCAACTTAAAGATCCCTTTTCAAAAGCGGTTCCCGCTTTGGTTCTTTTCATTCTGAGCGTCGTGGTCGCGGTCGGCCGGTTTTAAAGGCTAAATTTAAGGTTCTTTCTTTTTTCCGTTGGCGGCGGACTCTTGCCAGAGTTTTTCGACCTGTTGGTAAGCTTCAAGATCGGAAGTCAGTTTTTGAATCAGCCGGGGAAGACTATTGGGGCCGAGAACCAACCGCAAAGGCGGCTCGTCCATTTCCACGGTTTTCAAAATGACTTTGACGCCGGTAGGCGTATCGCCCAATATAAAATTCGTCCGATATTTTTCCATTTCGTCGTGGAGAAGTTGGTATTCGGGCATGATTTGAGCTATCGCGATAGATCGGCTGGAAAAGTCCGTAGCGAACCCACCCGGCTCAATGATAGTGACCTTAATTCCGAACGGTTTTAACTCGCCGGCGAGAGATTCAGAAATCCCCTCCAGCGCGAATTTAGATCCGTTGTAGATTCCCATCGTCGGGATGCCCAGACGTCCGGCCAGGGAAGAGATGTTCAGGATATGTCCCGAACGTTGTTTTCGCAGGATAGGAAGAACGGCACGGGTAACATTTAAAAGGCCGAATACATTGGTTTCAAATTGATCCCGAATTTCCTTGTCGCTGACTTCTTCAATCGATCCGGTTAAGCCATAACCGGCATTGTTGACCAGCACGTCAATCCGTCCAAAAGCTTTGAGGCTTTCTTGAACGGCGTTTTCTATCCCAGCTTTGTGGGTGACATCCAGTGTCAGTGCTTTGGCGGTTTGGGGATATTTTTGTTCTAAGTCTTTGATTTGCTCAATCTTACGAGCAGTGGCGATAACTTGGTCGCCCTGGGCCAGGGCTTGTTCAGCGATCACCCGGCCGAATCCAGTGGAACAACCAGTGATCAGCCAAACCCGGGAAGTTCTTTGAGTCATTAGGAATCTCCGATAACTTTTATTTTATTCAGAAAACTTAGTATGGGGCTGCGGGCAGCTCAAATACAGAGAGGTATGAAAAATTTAAAACTGGTTGTGTTAATCTTTTCCGTCATTAACTTGGTTATTACTTGAAAGTCCTAAAATGAATTCAAAATATAAAAATCATCTTATTATTCTGATCTTAGGGGCACTCACCACCATCAGTCCCTTTTCGATTGATATGTACTTGCCGGCTTTTCAAAATATCGCGGATCACCTGGGCAGCACTACGGCTCAAGTTTCACTCTCGCTTTCCAGTTACTTTGTGGGGTTGGCGCTGGGACAGGTTTTTTACGGACCTTTCTTAGACCGGTTTGGGCGCAAAAAACCGATTTACTTTGGATTGGTGCTTTATGTTTTGGCTTCGTTTTTTTGTTTGCTATCAACCGGCGTGAATGGGTTGATCATGGCGAGGTTCTTTCAGGCTCTTGGCGGATGCGCGGCTTCGGTGGGTTCGACCGCCATGGTTCGGGATTTTTTTTCACCCGAAGAAGGTGCCAAGGTTTTTTCGAAACTCATGCTGATTTTGAGTGTATCGCCGCTTTTCGCTCCCACAGTGGGGGGATGGATTGTCAGCCAATGGGGATGGCACGCCATTTTTTTGGTTTTGGCGGTGATTACATCTTTATTTCTGGTGATAGTTTTCTTTTGGCTTCCTGAAGGCCACCATCCGGATCCTACGGTTTCACTTAAACTGGGGCCGATTTTAAAAATATTCGCGTTTATTTTTAAAGACCCTCGGTTTTTCGCTTTCGCGGTATCGGGCGCTTTTTCTTTCGCCGGTCTTTTTACTTATTTGGCGGGTGCCCCCTCCATCTTTTTTAGAACCTTTCACCTCAGCACGAAAACATTCGGACTTATCTTCGCTTTTCTTTCACTGGGTATGATCGGCGGAGGACAAGTTAATATTTTTTTGATGAAGTATTTTTCATCCGAGCAGATCTACAAAACTGCATTGAGAGGTCAGATGTTGGTGGCTTTCATTTTTGCGGTCGGAGCGGCGATGAACTGGTATGGCCTTTCTGCGCACATTTTGATTTTGTTTATTTACATTGCTTGCGTGGGACTGACCTATCCCAACGCGGCGGCCTTGGCGCTTGTGCGATTCCATAAAAACGCGGGAAGCGCCGCAGCGCTCTTGGGAACCATTCAAATGGGTGTGGGGGCTCTAGCTTCGGCGGCCTTTGGATTACTCAAGTTTCAACCCAGCCTCTCAGTGGCTGTGGTTTTTGTCCTGACGTCGCTTTTGGGGTTATCCATTTTTCAGCTATCCGTCGGGAAAGCGGATTTGCCCGCTAATGAAAAAGAGCCAAGCCGAGAGAAGCTATTTGAGGATTAAATCCGTTTTTAAAAAATGGCGGAGAGGGAGGGATTCGAACCCCCGTTACGATTGCTCGTAAATCTGATTTCGAGTCAGACGCATTCGACCACTCTGCCACCTCTCCGGGAGGTTGTTGTTAGCTAAAATGGGTTAAGTGGAGGGGTATTCTAGAAGAACTCCTGCTTCTCCGACAAGCAAAGACCGAAGTTATTTAAATCCTCGGTTATTTATGAGAAATTAAGGGAATGAAAAGAACCTCTATCGCTCACCTTCGCCGGGAATATCAAAGCGAAGTCTTACTTGAAAAAAAAGTACCCCATGATCCTTTCAAATTATTTCAGTATTGGTTTACAGAAGCTCTTAAATCCAAAGTTTTTGATGCCAATGCTTTCGCTTTAGCCACCCTATCCCGAAAGGGAATACCCTCTAATCGCGTTGTTTTATTAAAAGGATTCGATCATCGTGGTTTTACTTTTTTTACCAATTACCAAAGCCAAAAAGGACAAGAAATTTCCCATAAGGCAGTAGCCAGTCTGCTTTTCTTTTGGCCTGAATTAATCCGCCAGGTTCGAATTGATGGAAAGGTTGAGAAAATTTCATCCAAAGAATCGGATGTTTACTTTAAAACACGCCCTCGAGGCAGTCAGATAGGAGCTTGGGCATCCGATCAAAGCGAAGTTGTTCCCAACCGTGAGTTTTTGGAAAAACGCGAAAAAGAGTTGGAAGCCAAATATCATGGAAAGCACATCCCCCGCCCTCCACATTGGGGAGGATATCGGGTTGTCCCAAACTCGATTGAATTTTGGCAAGGAAGACCCAATCGACTCCATGATCGGTTACGATATGCCCGGCTAAACAAAGGCGTTTGGCACATGCACCGTCTCTCTCCCTGAATCGAACGGCGTTAACTAGGAAAACCGCATAATGGAAAAATCCGAAACTCAAAGTAAAATCATTCAAACCGCCAGCATTCTGGTGGTGCTGGTTCTTTTTTATGTCGCTCTGTGGGTGCTCCGCCGCGAAATCCATGCCAGTCATTTTGCTGATGTCATTCAGTACATCAAACAAATGCCAACCGAGCAGTTTCTGGTGGTCTTTCTCGCTTCAATGGGAAGTTATTTTGCCCTTACTTTTTATGATGCGCTGGGTTTCTGGAATATTAAAAAATCTTTTGATTACCCAAAAATTGCTTTAACTTCTTTTATTTCTTATTCCTTCAGCCACAATATCGGCGCAGCGGTGATTACGGGAGGTGGTATTCGTTACCGCTTTTACTCGGCCTTGGGTTTAACCGCGGGCGAAACAGCCAATGTGTTGGTTATTTGCGGATCGACTTATTGGGTAGGATTTCTTGCAATGGGATCCGTATTTTTCTTTTTACAACCGCCTGAACTTCCGGATTCGATTCATTTGCCTTTTCATTCTGTGTTGCCTCTGGGAATTTTTTGCGGTATTTCTCTTTCGGTTTATCTTTTAATGACTGTTTTTTTAAAAGGGACCTTAATAAATATAAATTTTAAAATCACCAGATGGATAAAGTGGAATATCTTTCAGTTGAAATTCCCGATGCCGTCTTTAAATATCGCTATGGGACAGATGGCTGCTGCATGCTGTGATTGGGTCTGTTCGGGGGGGGCGTTGTATCTTTTGCTTCCTAAAAGTTCTTTAAGTTTTTCATCCTTTTTAGCTATTTATCTTTTAGCGCAGATCGTTGGGTTTTTAAGCCAGGTGCCGGGAGGGTTGGGTATTTTAGAAGCGGTCATGATGATTCTGCTCGAGCCAGTTATTCCCCGATCGGAAGTTTTTGGAGCTTTATTGGCTTTTCGTTTGATCTACTACCTAATCCCTTTTGTTTTGGGACTTGTTTCATTCGCGACTTACGAAATCATCCGCAATAAAGAAGGGTTTAAACGGGCGCTTCAAATTCTCAACCGTTGGGCGCCTGATTTTCTGCCTCATGTTTACGCGGTTCTGGCGTTTCTTTCGGGAGCCATGCTTCTTTTTTCCAACGCGTCACCGGAAGTGAATCGTCAGATGATTTGGTTGAATGAGTTTTTACCGCTTTCTTTTTTAGAAAGCGCGCATTTTTTAACCGGCATGATGGGAGCGTGGCTTTTAGTCTTGGGACGCAGTCTCCAACAAAGACTGGAGAGCGCTTATTATTTCGCGTTAGTTCTTTTAGGTTTAGGGATTTTGGGTTGTTTTTTTAAAGGGTTTGCCTATCAGGAAGCCCTTCTTTTGTTGTGCTTATTTATCGCGCTTTTGTTCAGCCGGGGTTACTTTCGCCGCAAGGGGTCCATTTTTCAACAGAGATATTCCCCTCTTTGGATCACAGTAATTCTTTTCGTTTGGCTGGGATCCATCTGGCTGGGCTTTAATAATTATCGTTATGAAGATTATTCCAATGACTTGTGGACGACGTTTGACATCGTGGAGGATGCGGCCCGCTTTTTAAGATCTAGCTTTGGCGCGACTGCGGTTCTTCTCATTTTTTCCATCATCAGTCTTATCTCTCCCAGTCAGCCAGAAACTGAGTTCCCCAAATCGGATGAATTGGATAAAGCCCAGGAAGCCCTGGGTCATTTCAACAAAAGCTACGCCTGTCTGGCTTTATTAGGAGACAAAGCTCTGCTTTTTAATAAAAAGCGCGATGCTTTTCTGATTTACGCCATTGAGGGTAAAAGTTGGATTGTTTTGGGAGACCCAGTGGGCCATGAAAAAGACAGAGAGGATTTGGTGACCCGGTTTAGGAATCTTTGCCGTATTAAAAACGCGATGCCTGTTTTTTATCAGGTGGATCAAAATCACTTTCAGTTTTATTTAAATTTGGGATTAACGGTTTTGAAAATTTCGGAGGAAGCCCGGGTTGTCTTATCCTCTTTTCAACTGGAAAATGTATCGGCCGACTTAAAAAACACATTTCAGAGATTTAAAGAAAAAGAAGATTATGAATTTGATGTCATTCCATCCGACGGAGTCCAGGCCCACCTTAAAGAGTTGAGGATTATTTCCGAATCCTGGCTCAGTTTTCATAAGACCCGGGAGAAGGGTTTTTCCGCGGGTTTCTTTCAAGCTTCCTACCTTAAAAGATGCCCTGTGGCGGTGGTTCGAAAAGAAGGAAAAATTGTGGCTTTTGCTAATATTCTTCAAAGTCATGGCAAAGCGGAAGCTTCAATCGATCTTTTAAGATCGGTTTCGGAAGAACCAAAATCATTAGATGATTATTTACTTTTAGAAGTCATGTTTTGGATGAAAAATAAAAACTGCCAATGGTTTAATCTGGGAACGGCTGGGATATTAGATATGGAAGAAAGTCCGCTGGCGCCTTTCGAACAGTCCCTAATGGAAATTCTTTCACCCTATATACGGGTTTCGCATTTGACGGAAATCCGCAAAGAAAAAGACAGGTTTATGCCGGAATGGAGCCCCAAATATTTGGCTTATTCGGCGAATTTGTCTCTTGAAGTGGCGTTTAACAATATCGCGTCGCTTATTTCAAGGGGTAACCGGGTAGGTTAAAGATAATGACGACTCATCTCCGTTCTTTTTTATTTTTAATGCTGGTTTTGTTTGGCGGAGGTTTTGGTTGTGCTCCGAGCCGCTATCTTTTGAGTGAAAGCACGCAAACCGCCTCGCCGGAGGAAGCGGTTCAAAACGCGAAGAATTATTTAATCAATGAATCGAACTGGAAGATCGATTGCTCCCATTTTGTTTTGGTTTGTTACCACTCGGGAAAGATAAATCATTTTTTAAGGCATCAAAGAGGAAATCATAATCTAGTTCGGGATTTGAATGATTATTTAGAGAGCCAAAATACCCGCAGGGTTCACGCGGCGGATATAAGACCCGGTGACATTCTCATCTTTAATAAAACGTATGA
>Ga0302155_10001574_pt1 | contig 16456 bp, 12 predicted proteins | sample I_Bog_N3_1_FD_193508 | JGI IMG/M metagenome (GOLD analysis project Ga0302155, IMG submission 193508) | Peat permafrost microbial communities from Stordalen Mire near Abisko, Sweden - I_Bog_N3_1 | ecosystem: Environmental > Terrestrial > Soil > Wetlands > Peat | place: Sweden: Abisko, Stordalen...
GCGGGGCTTGTGGATAATGGGTTTATGAAATGGTTTGGACTAAGCCTATTTTTATTTTTAGCGGGAGGGGCATTAACCTGGGCCAATTGGCTCGACAGGGCGGCCAACCGGGACTGGAAAACCGTTCAGAAGCTGGTGGGCTATCCGGGTCAGGTGGAAGGCGACGGCTTTAAAATCAAAGTGCCGCGGTTGGACCTGAATGTTTTAGTTCATGGCTCTCCGGTGGATCCCCGAGCCGGATTGACGAGCTGGTTCGCGTTTAAACCCCTCCCGCACGGCAATTTAATGATGGGCGAAATGGTTTTAGTGGATTGGGAAGTGCCCCGAATCGAGTCCCTGTTGCAGTCCGATCAACTAACGCTCACTTCTGTTTACCGGCCGTTTAACGGGGAAACCCCGGGCGTGGTGCTCGTTGGTTTTACCGGAAAAGGTTCGCGGATGCTTTTGGCCGGGGAGGCAGGAGCTCTTTTGGCAGCCACTTCGATGCCTGTACTGACCCCTTTGGCGCAAACACCAAACTCAACGGCTCAAACCGCATTTGGCCTGCCTCTCGAAAAAATACTGGGTCCGGCCCAATGGACGGGAGGGGCATTGAGCTTTTCCTTTGTTTCCCCGAAAGCCGTAACGAATGAGGGGACTGAAATACCCGCTTATATGGGGTTGGAAACCGATTTTCATTTCCAAAGTGACGGGAAAAAGGCGAAAGTTTATGGGCAATGGGTTTTATCCCAGGAGGAAGTGCCCAGTGTGATCGGAAGTTTAATGAAAAATCATATCGGAATTATGGATACCCATTCGGCGCTTTTAGACTTGTCGCCGCCACAGGTGTTTATCAATTTTTGGGCTGAAGGTGAGCCTATCAAAATCGCCAAGGTGCTCAAAGAGGCCCTGGGAAAAACCCAGTTAGCGGGTTGGACCCCGGGCAATGCCCCAGAAGCCCAATAACCCTAAACTCAAGAGGGAAATAAAAGCTCCCAAGCGGAACGCGGTGGGTTCATAACGGAAATCCACTTGATGGTGTCCGCCTTCGGATAGTGGAACAGCCATAAAAAGTCCGTAAGCCCTCAAGATCGGTTCGGGTTTTCCATCCACCCAGGCGCGCCAGCCGGGAACACAAGATTCATTGAAAGCCACAAAACCCTTTGCTGGAAAATTTTGCGAGAGAGAAATTCGGCTGCCGACAGGTTTTTGAAGTCCCTCTGCTGGAGTAAAGACCAAATCGCGCCGCGCCGGTGCGAGAGAGATGTCGGAGTCAAACTCATTTTTTTCCAAATAAACTTTTTGCCGCCACAAGCTTTTGGGGCGAGCTAAAGCGTAAAGAACTTCGGGCCGGTTGGATTTTTCAATGGAGCCGGGAACATAAAACATTGGGCCGGGAGCCTGTTGGTTGATGATTAAAAAGTTGTCGTTTACTTTTCCAACCGCCTTGAATTTTCGGGAATTCAGAGATTGAGGCAATAAAAGCAAGCCTACATCCGCGATATCTAAAAGATCACCTTCATAGGGAAAGCCTTTTAATAAGTATTTTGTCAGTTCATTAAAAGAAGAAGTGGTGAAAGTAAGATAAGCGCCCGCGGATCGGATATTAGAAACCATGTTGGTATTGGGAAGAAAAGAGAGGATAGGAAAGAGAGAGGATTTTTCATAAAAACCGTTCAATTCAAAATGAATCGAATTTGTTTTTAAACTCAATATCCTGTGAGGACCGGCTGCACGGCGGACCTGATCGGCACTGGTTTGATATTGAGAATCTTCATAAGGGTTGGCTATTAAGTGCAAAAGCCGCGCGGGGGTCCAAAAACAATTAATAATGATGAATAGGGCGATAATCGAAACCCATTGATCTTTTTTTGATCCGGAAATATCTCTAAATTTTTCTTTTAGAGATAAGGCTCCGGAAGTTAAAGCGGCGAAAATAAAAACACAAACTGCCTTAGAGGGATTGATTAGTTCAAAAATCGAAAGGATTCTCCCTTTTGGGATAGGAAAATTTAAACAGGCCATCATGAACAAGATAAATAAAGCCGCCCAAGCCCAGAACCGATTTTGTTTTTCTAGAGGGCCGCGCCTCAAGAAAGTTGATATCCATAGGAAAAGGGGAATTAGTCCTAAATAAAGGTCTCCAAAGTACCAATTGGATACAGCGGCGGGGTAACCGTTTCGTCCGGGAGATCCCAAAATATCAGGTTGTAAAAGGGTTAAAAATTCAGCGGGTCTATCAAAATAGGGCAAGCTCTCGCTATAGGTATTTCGAATACCGTAACTCCAAAAATCCAAGAAGGGGAGCCATTCAACACAGCCTAATATTAGAGCTCCCAATAGAGCCAAACCCAAACATAAAACAAGCGAGATTGAAGGTTTTTGAAATAAAAACCAAATGACGGCAACAATCCAGGTGTAAAAAACAAAAAAAGGATAACCTGCCAGTATTTGCAATCCCAAAAATAAAGAGGTCAAAAGCCACCATGTGAATTTTTTTTTGGATGAAGCTTTTTGAAGGGTCCAGAAAATCCAGGGAATAAAGGATGCGGTCTGGAGCATAGACGAGAGTCCCCAGGATTGAACCCAATGGCCTGAAGTCACCAAAGCTAGGCCAAATAAAACACTCCAAAAAGTTTCGATTTCCCGGGAACGTAGCCAAAGAAAAAAACCTAAGAAGGCAAATAAAATATGAACTAGAGCGAGAGTCATATAACCTTTGGATAATCCGGTAAAATTCCAGATCCAAATGGGGAAATAAAAAACCGATGATTGCCATGTGGCCAAATGGGGTGTTCCGCAGGCGATCAAGGGATTCCAAAGGGGTATAAAGCCTTCTTGAAAAGCGGATAAGTTGAATTGTTGATCAGGATAACCGCAAATCATCTCGTCAGGAACGGCCGGAAAGTAATGACGAAAAAGGAAAAACAAATTGATCACGTAAAGGATTAAAAAAAGAGACAAAGTACATAAAAACAGTAATTTTTTTTCTATCTTAGGAAGAGGATTTTTCATTCGTAACTTTCCGTACCGAGATCAACAAAAAAAAACATAAAGATAACATAGAAAAGAAAAGGCCTAAACGGAACGAACAGGGTTCATAATAGAATTTAATTTGGTGTGGACCCCCAGTTGAAAGCGGTACAGCCATGAATAATCCATAAGCTCTTAAAATGGGAAATGGGTTTCCGTCCACCCAGGCGTGCCAGCCGGGAGCGTAACTGTCATTGAAAATCACATAACCGGGTTTTTCAAAAACCCCGCTCAAGCCAGCCCGATTGGTATTTAAACGCTGATTATTTTCAATGGGTTCGGGGGGAATAGTTCGTTTTGTGGGCTCCAAAGCAACGTAGGCGCCGGTCGAATTTTTTTCCAAATAAACTTTTTCGCGCCATCCGCTTTGGGGTTTAGCCAAAATATTTAAAATACTCGGAGCGTCGGGATAATCGACCGATTCACCCACCCATCTTAAGTTCTCCGAGGCCTGTTGATTTAACGTGAGGAAGTCATTTTTCCACTTTCCAATGGTTTGATATTTATTAGAGGATGAAATTTTTTGAGGGAGCATGAATAGCCGAACACCGGCTACATCTAAAAGATCGCCCTCGTAGGGAAAACCCTTATTGCAATAGAGTTGTATGTTTTGGGCGTTTTTAATCCAAATCGAAAGATAATAATCTACTGATGAAATTTTCCAAGCGCCGTTAGAGTTAGATAAAAAATAAGAAGCGGGTTCTTCAACGGATTTTTCCAAACGATCCGGCCCAGTAAAGGCCAGTTGATTTTCCTGTGTAAGGCTTAAAATTCTTTTACCCCGGACAATTTGCTTAATTTGCGAGGCTTTTTCATTCATTGCGGTCTGTTGAAAAAGATTGGGAATGGGATGAATGATCTGAAAAGGAACGGCCGAAATATCAAAAAACCATAGAAAACTCAAAGCGGTTAAACCATAAAAGGCTAAATATTTTTCCGATTGATCCAGCCACGACTGAAATTGCAGGGCCGCAGCTGTGGCGGCGGCGAAAGTGAAAAGACATACAGCTTTGGAGGGCTCCAACTCCTCTAAAATTTTTTCCGGAATAATTTTAAATACAAAAAAGTGTGAACCTGCCATCCACGGCAACAAAACCAGGGAGGTGATTTTCCAAAAGAGATTTTTCGAAAACCTCTTTATGAAAAGCGATAACCAAATCCAGACTACAATAAAAAAGGGAATCACTCCAAAGTACGAGTTAAAAACAAAGTTGGCTGTCGTTCCCCAATAATTGGTGCTGCCCGGCACGCCCAGGAGGACAGGATTCAATAAGTTTAAATACTCGGATGGTTTATCGAAATAGGGAAATTCTTTCCACCAGCCGCCCCGGCCGCAATAGGTAAAAAATTCGTAGAAAGGCATCCACTGAAACGAGGTGAGGATTAAAGCCGACAAGAATTGGAGCCCGACCCGTCGGAAATTATGTCCAGAAGGTTTTTGAGAGAGAAACCAAAAGCTCAGGATCAGCCAGGTATAAAAGATAAAAATCGGGTAACCGCCAAGAATTTGAAGACTGAGAAATAAAGTAGGAAGCATTCGAGCGGCAGTGTTGTTTTTTTTGAGGGTTTGATCAATAGACCAGAAAATCCAGGGAATCCAGGTTAAGGTGGCAATGTTAGGAGGATGGGCCCAGCAGAAAACAAAAAGGGCAGAACCCGAAAAAGAAAGTGAGCCCAAGAAGGCGGGTAAAGAAGAAACTTTTTGGGACCGCATCCATAAATAGAAACCCAGGCAGGCCAGACAGGAATGAAGAATTCCAATAATACAAAGCGAATCGGGAGTACCCAATAGATTCCAAATCCAAAATGGAGGATAGAAACAGGAAGACTGCCAGCTAGCCATTTGGGGTATACCACAACCAATCCAATCGTTCCAAAAAGGGATAACACCCTGGCGATATTGATCAATATTGAAAACCCTATTTGGATAAATATTTAAAAAGACGTCGGTGATAGCTGGAAACTGATGTTGAAAGACTCTCGCCCAGAAAATCAGGAAGCCTATAAAGAGACAGGAAAAACAGAGAAAAAGTCTGAAATAGATTCTTTCAAAAGAGGCGGATGGAGAGCGTTTTTGAGACACGGATAGTCCTGAACAAAGATTACTAAAATTGACTTTTTCATAGGTGCAGTCTTGATCTGATTATAACTAAGACTATCTGTTTTCTTTGAGGCTTCATGTTAAAATGCGCCGTTTTATGAGGCGACCAATTTGAGGAGGCGGCAATGGCTGCGGAACAATTGAAACAAGCGGATTTCGGCATTTTGGGCATAGCGGTAATGGGCGAAAATCTGGCGATGAATATTGAAGACCATGGTTTTTCCGTGGCAGTCTGTAATTTACGCAGCGACCGCGTGACGCCTTTCATGAAAAAGAACGAAGGCAAAAAATTTATCGGTGCCCATACGCTGGAAGATTTCGTGAAAGCCCTCAAGACACCGCGCCGCGTAATGTTGATGGTCAAAGCCGGAGACCCGGTGGATGACGCGATTAAATTACTCAAGCCTTTGCTCTCCAAGGGCGACATTATTATCGACGGCGGTAATTCCTGGTTTAAAGATACCCAGCGCCGTGAAGCCGAATTGACCAAAGAAGGTTTCTATTTCTTCGGAGCCGGCGTTTCGGGTGGCGAAGAAGGAGCCCGTTTTGGACCTTCCATCATGCCGGGCGGCAGCGCACAGGCCTATGAATTCGTGAAGCCGATTTTCGAGGCTATTTCGGCCAAAACCAACTCAGGACCCTGTGTGACTCATTGCGGGCCTGACGGCGCCGGTCATTTTGTAAAGATGGTTCACAACGGCATTGAATATGGCGATATGCAGCTGATCGCTGAAGCTTATGACATTCTGCGCAAAGTTTTAGGTTTAGGCGCGGAAGAGTTGGCCGATATTTTCAACGAATGGAATAAGGGAATCCTAGATTCTTTCCTTATTGAATTAACCGCTAAAGTTTTTACCGTGAAGGATGATGAAACGGGAAAACCGCTGGTGGATGTTATTTTGGATAAAGCGGGACAAAAGGGAACAGGTCAGTGGACAGCTCAAATCGCGCTGGAAATGGGAATACAGATTCCCACGATTGTCGCGGCGCTGGATGGCCGTGGGATGTCGAGCCTCAAAGATGAACGTGTTATGGCTTCCAAACAAATTCATGGACCTGAGATTTCTAATAGTGAAAACAAGCAGCAATTAATTGCCGCGGTTGGTGACGCGCTTTATAACTCTAAAGTCTGCTCCTACACCCAAGGTATGCGTCTTATCAAAGCGGCTTCGGATCAGTACAAATGGAACGTTAATCTGAAAGATATGGCCCGCATCTGGAAGGGCGGTTGTATTATCCGCGCCAAACTATTGGACGAAATCATGAAGGCTTATGACCGTAATCCTAATTTGCAATCGCTTTTGTTGGATGAATTCTTTAAAAAGCAGGTCGTATCCACACAGGCCAATTGGCGAAAAGTTGTTTCAATAGCTGTGACTAACGGTATTTCGACCCCGGCCATGAGCGCCAGTTTGGCCTATTTTGACGCTTATCGCACCGCCAGCCTGCCTCAGAATCTGACGCAAGCCCAAAGGGACTTTTTTGGAGCTCATACCTATGAACGGGTAGACCATCCGGAAAAGGGATTTATGCATACGGATTGGCTGTCTAAAACCAAGTAACCAGCTGATTTTGTTAATCGTCTAAAATAAAGGACACCTGAGAAATTGGGTGTCCTTTTTGTTAATAGCTCAGCGGGGAGAGTGGTTATGCGTTTAAAAATTTTGATGATCGTTTTAGTTTTAATGTTACTCACAAAGATACAAGCTTCGGCCCAGTCGTTTGATATGGGTTTGGAAGCGGGCATGAACTTTTCTTCTTTGGTAGGGAGCGGGGCAAACGCCTTAAGTTCCACTGGCTCCACTTCTTCTCGGCTAGGTTTTGTTGGAGGTGGTTATTTGAGCCTGAATTTTGGCCCTAATTTTGGCATTCGCCCCGAATTGCTTTATGAACAAAAAGGAGCCCAAATCTCAGGTACGACAACCAATTATGAAGTGGATTATATTGAAGTTCCCGTTTTGTTGAAAATTGGTCTGGGCATGCCGGGGTTAAATCCCAGTATTTTGGTCGGCCCTTCTTTTGATTGGACCACGCTTTCCAATTTTCCCAGTGCCGCGGGCGGAGTAAGCACCGGCGATGTGGGTTTGGTGGGCGGCATTGAGTTTGATTTTTCCAAGTTCTGCATCAATGGGCGTTATGAATTGGGTTTGGATAACGTGACCGGTGTTAAAAATGTAACCAACGGAACATTTACGGTGCTCATGGGTTATTCGTTCATTTAATAAGCCGCTAAGTGACGATAAAGGCTCGGAGAATTTTCTCCGAGCCTTTTTAATATCCCCAATGGGTTTCCAGTGAAGCTTTCATTCGATTCAGTAAGGTTTCCAATTCTTGATGCATTTCAGCTGCGGGAAGATATTTTCTTTCGCCATGGCCCGGCAGAACCCATTCAAACTCAAAACTTGAAAGACGGGCCATGGATTCGGTTTGCTCGCGCCAAGAGTACCAGGCGACAGCCTGGGAAGCGCCCAATTGTTTCCGTTTTCGCCTCCACCACAAGTGATCGCCCGTGAATAAATATTTATTTTTATAGAGTAAGACTATGTGGCCTTTAGTATGACCAGGAGTTGGAATGATTTTAAAATCCTCCATGAAGTTAGTAACGTCTTTTCCTTTTAAAACTTCCTCCGCATTCGGTTGAGCTCTTAAATCGGCTTCATGAATAATTCGCTTACTTTTAAAGTGGTCTGCGTATTTATCAGCGTCCGCGACATCGTCTTGGTGGGTCAAAAAGATAATGGCTATTCCTCCTAGCTTTTCAAATTGATGAACTAAATGGGGAAGAAATTTGGGAGAATCAATCAGCCAGTTCCCTTGAGGATGCCGGATGAAATAACTGTTGCCGCCATAGGATTTGGCTGAATTAAACCCGCAGTAATAAACGTCGCCCTCAATTTCCATAGGAAAATCCTTCAGGATTTCCGATGCATTATTTTGATGAAGGGTTCCAATGGAGCCTGTGGGGCACGCCAAAAGTGCTTGAGTGGCTTCGCGTATTTCTTCAGGGGTTTGGGGTTGGACCCTCACAAATGAAGTGCGGCCAGAATCCTCAAAGGTATGGGGAGCCAATTGACGACAGGTATCGCAGTCAATGCAGGTATTATCGACGAAAAACTCACCCGGGATGTTTTCGGAGACCTGTTTTTTTAAATCGGCCATGTTTATCACTTAAAAAGATAATGGCTACCTTATTTCAACTCTGAAAATCTTGTTTTCTCAGTTTCGGTCGCTCTTGAAAGAAAAACAAGCCTCTGTTCAAATAGCTATGCATTAACGCGCTTATTATCCCTTCATTGAGGTTCATCATGCTCAGTTCCGCATTGTTGGAAAATCCCCTTCGGCAAGGCCTTTCCAGCGGCCGTGTCGCGCCACCCTGTAGTTTGGTTATTTATGGCGCCTCCGGGGATTTGACCGCCCGAAAATTGGTACCGGCCTTATTTGAGCTTTATGAAAAGCATCTTTTGCCCGTGTCTTTCAATTTGATCGGTATTTCCCGTTCGGCCATTTCGGATGAAGATTTCCGCAAGAAACTAAAAGAGGCGCTTCTTCAAAGTAAGCCGCAAGTTTCCGATGCCATTTGGAACAGTTTTTCACAAAACTTTCATTATCACGCCGGCGGTTATGACGATTTTAAGGTTTATCAGGCACTCGCCGTCAAACTGAATGAATTGGACGAAAAGAATGGCACGGTTGGAAACAGAATTTTTTATCTTTCCACTCCTCCGAATGTTTTTGAGGAGATTATTTCTAATTTAGGCGCGGCGGGATTAGCGAAAGAAGAAAAAGGGTTCTCGCGTGTTGTCATTGAAAAGCCTTTTGGACACGACCTGGATTCGGCCAAAGAATTAAACCAAAAGGTACGTGAAGTCTTCAAAGAAAATCAAATTTACCGCATTGACCATTATTTAGGAAAAGAAACAGTTCAAAATTTTTTGGTGATGCGTTTCGCCAACTCCATTTTCGAGCCCATCTGGGACAGGCGGTATGTAGATCACATTCAAATTACCGCTTCTGAAGATTTGGGTGTGGGTACCAGGGCCGGATATTATGAAAGTTCAGGTATTTTGCGGGATATGTTCCAAAATCATCTTTTTCAGGTTATGTGTTTAATGGCGATGGAACCGCCGGTGATTTTTGAGGCGAACGCTATTCGGGATGAAAAATTGAAAATTCTCCAGGCTATTCGGCCTTTTGACGAACAAACGGTTCGTACGAACGCCATTCGTGGCCAATATGGCCCGGGGTTTTTGGCGGGGCAAAAAGTTCCGGGATATCGTCAAGAAGCCGGTGTTGATCCTCAATCCATCACTCCGACTTACGCGGCTATTAAGATATTTCTCGATACCTGGCGCTGGCATGGAGTACCCTTTTTTCTCCGTTCGGCCAAACGGCTTCCCAAACGAACGACGGAAGCGGCCATTCAATTTAAAGAGCCTCCCAATTTGTTGTTTAAAAACAATATGACCGAGTTGTCGCCCAATGTTCTGATTATCCGCATTCAACCTGACGAAGGTATTACGCTGAAATTTGAAACAAAAGTGCCAGGGATGAGTATGGAAGCCCGCACCGTTAATATGGATTTCCGCTATGGGACGAGTTTTGCCGAAGGCACTTCGGAAGCTTATGAACGGCTTCTTTTGGACTGTATGCTGGGGGACGCCACCCTTTTTATTCGCGGGGATGAGACGGAAGCGGCCTGGGCGGCTTTAATGCCGGTTTTGAATCTTTGGGAAACCACTCAACCGGAAGGGACTTTTCCCAATTATGAAGCAGGTAGTTGGGGACCGGCTGAAGCGGATGAGATGATGGAAAAACCCTGGCGTAAATGGAGAAAACTATGAGCGTTCCCACAGCCCAAAATATCGAAAGTGATTTAACCGGGCTTTGGAAGATCGATCAGGATTCTCATTTGTCGCAGTCAGGTATTCGAAGAATCTATACAACCAATTTGGTTGCTTACGCCTCCGATCATGAGGACGGTTATCGGGTTGAAGGAATTTTGGGTGATTTAGTCCAATATCATCCGGGTCGTTATATTTTAGTCCGTCCGGCGGCGGATACGGCCGAAGCCCCGCTTCGATATTATGTAAGCGGTCGCTGCCTTTCCTGGGCCGATCCCGAAAAACGGGTTTGCTGCGATATGGTTAAGCTGGTGGCGCAAAAAGAAATCATTGAAAATCTTTATGGATTTACTTTTTCTATTTTAGTTCCCGATTTGCCCGTGGAATTTTGGTGGCCGGGCGATATGCCTTATTACAATTCCTTTTTTGAGCATATGGCAGAGCAGTTAAATAGGGTTTGGGTCGATTCTTCTAAATTTAAAGACCCGGTTCAATCTTTGGCTCGGCTGGGAGCTTTTTGGCACAAACGCTATCCCAAAACTAATCTGGCTGATATGAATTGGATCCGCATCCAAAGATGGCAGGCTCTTATTGCTGAGTTGTTTGATGGTGAATGGTCCAAATATTTAAAAGAAATAAAACAAGTCACCATTGAATACGGTGAAGGCGGAACACCTCTTCGAAGTTTTTATTTAGCCTGCTGGTTGGCGGCCCAATTAGGCTGGCGCCATCACCAGCCCAGACTTTCTAAATTAACCGATCCTTTAGTTTTTGAGGGTCCAAATGGTTCTGTTGAAATTTTATTAAAACCTGTTCCTGCGCCCGATCACAGAGCAGATCGTATATTTGCGGTAGGTATCGTAACGCAGGGTGAGCATGCCGGTATTTTTACCGTTGTCCGGGACGAGGATCCTCACTTGGTTATTGCTCGATCCGAAGTCAATCATCAATTGGCTTTTTCGAGAGTGGTTACTTTCGAGCATCTTCATTCAGATGATGTTTTGGCTATTGGATTGAAACATTTTGAAGCTGATCCGGTTTGGAAGAAAACACTTCAGATGGCAGGATCTATTTTGGTTCATCCGGATATGAGTCTTGAAAAAGGAAGCAAAGGTTAACAGGCATAATCTGTTTAAAATAAACTGTGCCCTCACGTTGAAAAATAAAAATTGGTCTAATTGTTTTACGACTGGGTTTCTAAAAGGGAGTAAAAAATGAAGAAAATATCAAAAAAGCCCTTAAAAAAAATAGATAAAGTAAAAAAACAAAAAAATAAGATAATTCAAAAATCTACTGCTACCAAATTGATTAAATCGAAAGTCATTCGGTTTTTACCCCAAATCAAAATTCATTCCACACCTGAAATTTTAATTGAAGAAATCGCCCATTTATTCATGCAGATTGCCCGGGCTTCGGTTCAAGAAAGAGGACGATTTGCGGTGGCTTTGTCTGGCGGATCCACGCCTAGGGGATTATTTCGACATCTGGCTGAGGAACCCTACTTTTCGCTTATACCCTGGGACAAGACTTTTGTGTTTTGGGTGGACGAAAGGCATGTTCCATTTACCGATGCGACTAGTAATTACCGGATGACTTTGGAAACACTTCTGTCAAAAGTGCCTATTCCTAAAGAACATATTTTTCCCATGACAAATGGATCTTTGTCGGTGGATAAAGCGGCTTCAGCCTATGAAATGAAACTTCGAAGGTTTTTTGAAGGCGACTCTCTGCCTTGTTTTGACCTGTCCTTAATGGGCATGGGTGAGGATGGACATACGGCTAGTCTTTTTCCAGGTATGTCTCAAGTGAACGAACAGGACAAATGGGTCGTTGGTTATTTTGTGGATCGCGAAAAGAAAGAAAGAGTTTCTTTGACCTTTCCGGTTTTAAACTACTCCCGGTTGTTGGTCGTTTTGGCAGAAGGGGTTAAAAAAGCTGACCGGCTAAAAGAAGTTCTAGAAGGTCCATCGGATCCTCCCCGGTATCCCATCCAATATTTAAGACCGGCAAAGGGCGAGCTTATTTTTGCTTTGGACAGAGCCGCTGCCTCTCGTTTAAAGAATATAAGATGATGAAATACTTTTTTTTATTTAGTTAATTGTTTAAATTTTTTCCCAGGATTCAATTGGACCAATCCTTTTTTTGAAAGACGGGTGGAGATCTGGATATTTTATCTTGGAAAAGTTTTTGAGCTTTTTCGGGTCTCGGTTTTTGAGTTTTCTACTTAAATGCTTCCATTCATATTGAATTTGACCATCTGTGACCGGAATAAATATTGTTTTCAGGTCGACGTTCTTTACTTTTTTCTTATCAAACGAATAGCCTCTTCGATCAGCTTCTTCCCAAATCGCCAAGAGATAACGGCCTATTGCTTTTCGGGGACAAGCGTGAGTTTTAAAACGATCAAGCTGAGGATGGTTTCGATAACCCTTAGTTTTTCCCTGAAGTACTTTTTTCGCTAAGAGGCTTTCGCGCCATAAAGCTAGAAGCCCTTTGGTATCAAGATATTTTGGATGAAGGGACCAAAGTCTCAAGTTAGATTTTGTTATTCAAATCCGTAGAAAGAAAAAGAGAGCGCTTGGGAATCTTGAACAGTACTATTTACGTAAACGCGCCCCAGAGAACTGTCATAGAGCCAGCCTGAACCAGCCGTAGTTGGAACTGTGCCATACATGGCATAATTTACGTTCGTTCCAGCAGGGCTGGGAGCGCCATTAATAAATATTCCAGTAACTTTTACTCCGGGCAAAGTTGCCAAATAGGGGCTAAAAGAATAGGACGAAGTTGAATCGAGAGTTGTTGGCCAGAGCCCATTGCTATTTCCATAGTAAAGCGAGGCGGCTGATCGAATAGCGCCTAAATTGCCTTTAGTGGCACCTTCCCTGGACTTTTCAATCATCAAAGTAAATTTTGGAATGGCGATTGCCGCTAAGGTAGCCAGGATAGCAACGACGATCATTAATTCGATTAAGGTGAACCCTTTTTCTTTTAACGGTAACAAAGTTATCCCCAATGTTAAGAGTTTTTAAAATCGTTATTTGATACTTTAGCATTGAATTTAATGTAAACGTCACATAATAAATTCGACAAAATCAAAAACAGGTTTAAAGCAGGATTTTTAGAAGTTATAAATAGTAATTTAGAAGATTAGTGGGATGAGATTTGGAGTTCTTAGAAAAAGCTTGATATAAATTACGTAACCTTCGAAATTATACGTGATTTATATTAAAAAGAAAAAACTCATGTCATTGAAACCCATAAAAAGAATAAGCCATGTTTTGTGAATCATGAACCGTGCTATTCACAAAAACATAACCGCCAGTACTATCATACAACCATCCAGAAAGCTGACTTGTCGGCGTACCTAATTGAGCTGTATAGGTAATAATATTGCCTGATGGGTTCTTTGAAGTGGCGACAAAAGCACCAGTCACCTTAACCAAAGGAATGTTATCCAAATTTTGGCTAAAGGAGAAAGATCCGGACGACCACAAAGTTGTGGGCCAGACACCTTGCCAGTTACCATAATAAATTTCCGAAGCGGACTTCATCGCTCCGATATTACCCTTAGTCGCGCCTTCTTTGGATTTCTCCAACATTTGAGCGAAACGCGGGATGGCGATAGCAGCCAAGATACCAATGATCGCGACAACGATCATCAATTCAATCAAAGTAAACCCCTTTGTTTTTAGGCGAAGCATACAACCCCCAATGATTAACTTAATAATTAACTGTGAATAAGCCCCGACCAAGGGCAACGGCTAAAGAAGCAGTTTCTATTTTAAACATTCGAGCTATCTATACAATTCATTTTTTGAAATAGGAGAACTGATAATTCTATTAAAATGTAGATTTAGCATTTAAAACCAAGTAAATAGGATGAAAGGGTTACTTGAAAAATGACCAGAATTAGTAATCTCATTTGAGCAAATGGGTTTAATTGCCGCCGCCACAATAAAACCGAACAAATTATCACTAAAAGTCATTCTAAGGCGCTACCAGAGAAGAAAGGTATTGAGGTTCCCAATAAGAAATAGGACTGTGTAAGACATATTGGCTAAAGGGCAAAAATTGCTTGTGAGCGATTTGGGTATGAATAAGCAAGCCTTCTAAATCATGAAGCGTCATGCCGATAAAGACCCCCCAGTTTTAAATTGAAAGAGTAGGAACAATAAAATTCCAAGAAGAACTAATGGAATGAAATCGATTGGACAATTTTGAAAAAAGAGTAATTGAGCAGTTTGCCAGCTCCCAAGGTGTAATAAAGAAGCGAGAAAATGATTAGAAATGAAGGAATGTGTGGAAATATGGCATCTAAACTATAGGCCAGCTACACTCGGGGTATTTGAGGGAGCCAAGGATTGTTGTGTTTAGAATAATGTGAGTGGTAGTGATCATGTAAATCTTTATTAAAATAAAAAAGGCCGTTGGTTTTGACCAACGGCCTTAGGCATCAACATCTGATTTTAAGCTTTAAGACTTTCTTTTGCCGCAGCAACAACATTTTCCGCCGTGAAGCCTAGATTTTTCAAAGCCACGTTGCCGGGAGCGCTAGCGCCAAAGCGGTCCAGCGTCACAAATTTACCTTTATCGCCAGCCCAGCGATGCCAGCCAAAAGAAGCCGCGGCTTCAACTACCACCCGAGCTTTTATTGAAGAAGGAAGAACCTCTTCTTGATAGGCATGGTTTTGAGCGGCAAAAAGCTCTAGAGAGGGAGCGCTAACCACGCGGGCCGCGATACCTTCTTTCTCCAAAAGTTCTTGAGCTTTCACGGCTAATTGAACTTCTGAACCTGTACCAATCAAAATAACCTGGGGTTTGCCGCCTTTAGATTCGGAAAGTATATAAGCTCCGTTTAATGTTCCTGAAGCAGGAGCCATCTTACTACGGTCAAAAGTCGGAACCGCTTGTCGGCTCAAAACTAAGGCCGTCGGCGCGTTTTTACGCTGAACCGCGATTAACCAAGCATAAGCCGTTTCATTGGCGTCTGCAGGTCGAAGCACGCATCCGTTAGGGGTGGAGCGCATAGCGGCCAAAGTTTCCACCGGTTGGTGTGTGGGACCGTCTTCTCCCTGACCGATTGAGTCGTGGGTGTAAACAAAAATTGATTGGATTCCCATCAAATGGGCTAAACGGTAGGCGGGTTTCATATAGTCGTTAAACATAAGAAAAGTGGCACCAAAGGCGATTGTGCCGCCGTGAAGGGCCATGCCGTTTAAGGCCGCGGCCATGCCGTGCTCGCGGATACCAAAGTGGAAAATTCTTCCGGTGTAATTAGCCGCCTCGAAGTCGCCGCCCTTGTCAATCAGGGTGTCATTGGAACCAGCCAGATCCGCTGATCCACCCAGAAAGAAAGGAACTTCTTTGGCGATGACGTTAAGAACTTTACCCGAAGCCTGGCGGGTCGCCAAACCTTTTTCGTCCGCTGGGAAAACCGGCAACTTTTTTTCTAAATCAGTGGGTAGTTCTTTGGCCAGTGCCTGGGTAAAAAGCTTGAATTTATCCGGGTTAGCCTTGGCGTAGGTATCTCGCTTGGCGTTCCATTCGGCTTCGGCCTTTTTGCCTTTTTCTACTGATTCTAAACAGCGGTTTTTAGCATCTTCGGGAATATAAAAAGTAGGTTCTTGGGGCCACTTGAAAAACTCTTTGGTTTTTTGGACATTTTCAGGAGACAAAGCGGAGCCGTGGACTTTTGCGTTGTCCTGTAAGGGGCTTCCGTAACCGATATGCGAGCGAACCGCTATAATCGTCGGCCTGCTGGTTTCAGCGTTAGCTTCGGTAAAGGCCTTGTCCAAAGAGTCCAGATCATTGGCATCCGTAACCCGCAGAGTATGCCAGCCATAGGCCTCAAATCGCTTTAAAACATCTTCACTGAAGGCCAAATTGGTATCGCCTTCAATGGAGATGTGGTTGTCGTCATAAATGACTTTAAGGTTAGCCAGCTTTAAGTGGCCAGCCATGGAAGCGGCTTCATGAGATACTCCTTCTTCCAGATCGCCATCAGAAGCAATGACCCAGGTTTTATGGTCGATCAGTTCATTTCCAAAGTTCGAGGCTAAAATCCGCTCGCCAATGGCAAAACCCACCGATGTGGCAATCCCCTGACCGAGAGGGCCGGTTGTAGTTTCTACTCCGACCGTATGGCCATATTCGGGATGACCCGGAGTTTTGCTGCCCCATTGACGGAAGTTTTTGATTTCATCAAGTGATAAACCATAGCCATGCAGATGCAGAAGCGCATAAATGAGCATGGAACCATGGCCTGCCGAAAGGATAAAGCGGTCGCGGTCAGTCCAATGAGGATTGGAGGGAGAGTGTTTTAAATGACGGCTCCAAAGCACGTGAGCGGCTGGTGCCATACCCATGGGCATTCCCGGATGGCCTGAATTGGCTTTGCTAGTGGCGTCTACGGCCAAAAGGCGGATGGTATTAATCGCAGATTGGTCAGCAGCATCAAAAGGTTTCGACATAGATGGCTCCTTGGTTGTATGTGAAATTGGTT
>Ga0302155_10001580_pt1 | contig 16436 bp, 11 predicted proteins | sample I_Bog_N3_1_FD_193508 | JGI IMG/M metagenome (GOLD analysis project Ga0302155, IMG submission 193508) | Peat permafrost microbial communities from Stordalen Mire near Abisko, Sweden - I_Bog_N3_1 | ecosystem: Environmental > Terrestrial > Soil > Wetlands > Peat | place: Sweden: Abisko, Stordalen...
CCCCGCTCGTGACGAACTTGGGCTAAGCGCATTCAATATCGGTCGACTCGGTGCTGATGCGCAACTGGCGCGCGACAAAGGCAAAGCCCTTGCCCAGCTCGAGAAGGAACGCTTGCAGATTGTCCAAGAGCGCTTGTTCAAGATTCGATTCCAGCAGTTTGCCCGTGCCTGGCAAGCCCAGGAACTCCAGCATGACCGGGTCGCGCACAAATTCGCGCGGATTCTGCTGGAGCGGCGCGATATTGGATGCAGCTTCCTGCTCCACTTCCCGGCGGTCGGAACTCGCAAGCAGGCGCTCATAGTAAAGTGTACCGATCTGGCGCTCCAGAGCACGAGTGCTCCAACTCTGGTCGGCGGATTCATTCATGTACCACTGGCGAGCCTTCGCATCGTCGGCCCGCAGGAGCGTGCGGTAGTGAGTCCAGCTCAATTCGCGACGCAGTGCGTCGCGAATTGGAAACCCCAGGTAGAAACCGCGCATGTGCCGTAAGTTAATTACGTCAAACCCTTTACCGAATTCTTCCGTTAGCGTAGCGGCAAGGGCCGGCAGCAACTGCTTGCCATACTTCGCCCTGTCAGACCCACCCTGCTCAAACTCGACAATATGCCTTCCGATCTCCCAGCAGGTCTGAACCTGAATCACGTTTGCGCTGCGTAGAATCTGCTTTCGCGCGTCCTGGATCAACCCACGAAGACTAACCAGCAGCGGTCGAAGGTCCATCGATTTGCCAGTGGTCCCGAACAGTTCGTCTGGCATACAAAAATTCCTCGGTTCTAATGAGACAAAGTACGCGCCCGTCAGCGTGTACTTGTTTTGGATGTCGGGCACATCGCCCACTCTTCTATTCTGCTTGACGCTGCGATCCTCGTAAACATAATAGATTGTTTTAGATGTCGACCTCTGCCTCCACACGGCAGAAGTCTGACGCAATCGCGTCCGTCGAAGTTGAGGCTGTTCTGCTGTTTAGGACGGAGCGAAGAACAGCCAGGGTGCTAAATGGGGCGCAGAAGAATAAGGGGAACTAGGAGTGTGTCGGGCATAGCGTTTCGCCAAGTCCGATTCAGCGGTTTGCATGGCTGGTGTTCGAACTGGGGCGCGCAGGCAGTCATCCCGTTGGTAGCTTATAGCAAGCTCTCCGTGCCGTTTTGGGTTCAACGGGCCCCTTTTCCCTCCGTTCTATGCCATTTCCAGAACCCCGCTAGCCCGGAACAGCTTCAGCAGGTTGCTGACCGCGCACACCAGCTTCCACTCGCGGCTGACATTCTCTTTGCCACGCAAGCTGAAGCGGCGAAAACCGCGCTGTTCCTTGATTTGTCCGAAGACCGGCTCGACGATCGCTTTGCGCATCTTGTACACGGCGCGTCCAGCCTCGGCTCGCAGCTTTTCCCGCATCGCCTCTTTCGGCGACGCGCCGGCAGGCGGTGGATCGCTGCCCGTCTCCACCGCGACGCCGTGCTTGTCGCGGCCCGTCGCTATGTATAGATCGACGTCTTTGACCGACTCGTCGGTCACATTGGCCTCGCTGAAGTAGCCCGTGTCGGCGCTGACCTTCTCCGGCGTCTGTTCGAGATTCGCCGCGACCTGCGCGATCATCGGCAGCAACTGCTTTTTGTCGTTCGTCTCCTGCGTAACCTCTGCGGCTACGATCACCTGCGAAGCGGAGTCGACCGCAATCTGCGCGTTGTAGCCCTGCACGAAACTGCCTTTGTTCGCGCCGTCCGGCATGATGCGGCTCTCCGGATCGGTGAAGTTGCGCTGCGCCGTGTCGTCTGGCTTGGCCTGCTCGGGATCGGGCAACTCAGGCTTGCGGCCAGGTTTCTTCTTGCCGGTGCGTTGTTCTTCCTCGGCGCGTTCGGCCAGCTTCTGCTCGGCCTCGGAGCGTTGCTCTGCGGCCTTTTCTTTGGCTTCCCGTTCCAAAGCCGCTTTGGCCTCGCCGATCTTCCGCAACCGGCTCTCCCGCCGCTGTAATTCCAAAGGCAGTTCGTCGCCATGCTTGTCCTTGCCATATTGCGCATCCTCGGCCGCATCGGTCTCCTCGGCCTGGCGCAGCAGCGCATCGATCTCCCGCTTCAGGCGTGCCTCGGTCTCGTTCATGCGCGCATAACTCTGCGCCTTGTGCTTGCCGGCGTTGGCCTTGATCTTGGTTCCGTCGATGGACACATGGCCCAGCTTCACCAGTCCTGCCTCGGAACACAGCCGCAGAGCCTGCTTGAACAGACCCGAGAGCGCCTCCAAATGACGCTTGCGGAACTCGGCGATGGTGGCGTGGTCCGGATGCTGGTCGCCGGAAAGAAAACGAAAGGCCACGTCCTCGAAGGTGCGCGTCTGAATCTTGCGCGAACTGTAGACGCCCTTCGCGTAACCGTACAGAAGCAGGCGGACCATCATCTCCGGCGCGTAGGCCGCCTGCCCGCGGCCGTCCTTGTCTTGGTACGACTTGTAGATGGCGCTCAAATCCAGCGCTGAAACCACATCCAAGAGAAACCCGGCCAAGTGGCCCTCGGGAAGCCATTCGTGAAGCGACGGGGGAAACAGAAGCGTCTGGTTGACCGTGTCAGCAATAAAGTTCTGGCCCATGGCTCGAACCTAAAACAGACCCTGCGCACCACGCTGTAGGCTCCGTCACGAATCTATGCCCGACACACTCCTAGAATGCTCCCAATTACCTTCAGCGATTTCTCTAAGGTCTTTAGGAGAGCCTCTCGATGCGAATACTGTCTTCAAAAATGCTACTTGTCACTCCCGTACTGTTGTTTCTTGCCCTGCTTCTGTGCCTTCCGTTTGCCCATGCACAGTTGACAGAATCCACGCTCAAGGGGGTGGTCGTCGATGCCACGGCCTCCGCAGTGCGGCGTGCAAATGTGTTGGTTACCAACGAGGCAACAGGGATCAGTCGCAAAGTAATCTCCGGCGACGATGGTTCCTTCACCGTGACGGATTTGTCGCCTGGAAATTATTCCGTCGAAGTCAAAGCTCAGGGTTATAAGACCTTCGAGCAGACGCACCTCCAACTGAATGTTGGCACCACGACACAGGTCAATGCGCCTGGAGGTCGGGCAGGTTCAGGAAACTGTGGAGGTCGCTGCCGATTTATCGCAAGTTGCCGTGTCAAAGGATGGACGTCTTTCAGACACGTTGCATGAAGCGCAAATTACGCAGTTACCTCTTCCCGTCCGGGACGTCTTTTTCTTGCCCAGCCTGAACGCGGGAGCGACAAATATCCCAGGGCAGAATATGTCATACAAACTTACCAATTCACCCACGGTTACCGTCAATGGTAACCGCTTTCGTGGAAATAACTATGTCCTCGATGGGTCGGTCAACACACATACGCTCAATGAAGGAGAGCCGGGCATCGTTCCCAGCATCGAGTCCATTGAGGAAGTTCAGGTTCAAACAGGCAATTTTTCCAGCGAATACGGCCGCGGCAACGGCTCCGTAGTCAACATGCGAACAAGATCCGGAGCGAACGAGTTCCATGGAAAGGCATGGGAGTTTTTAAAGAACACTGACCTCAATGCGAGAAATTACTTCGCAACCCAAGTTACGCCTCAGGTATTCAACCAGTTCGGAGCACGCCTTGGTGGTCCGATTATCAAGAAGGAGACTTTTTTTTGGATCGTATGAAGGCACGCGTAATGCGACGGCCCAGGCTCTCACATTTCAAGTGGAGACGCCGGAGTTCGCCAACTACGTGGAAACCACCGCGCCCAATAGCAATGCAGCGATGCTGTTGAAGAACTTTCCCCCGGCAAAGCTCATGGCGGGGACTTCAACGAAATATCTGAACGAGACGGACATTAAAACTCCCCAAGGCACTGTGATTCCTGGGACAGGGACCGATTACGAGATGCTCTATGACTATCTCCGGTACGATCAGTACCTGACTCGAATCGATCATACGTTCCGTGGCGGGAATGACACTTTGACCGGCCGTTGGATCAACGAGTTTGAGCATAGCCTGGGAGCGCTAAACTCATCGAATTCGAATGGGGGAACATCCATGCGTGGATTCCTCGATCCTTATACCGGTGTATTCGGAAATCTCAATGTGGGCGAGATTCATGTCTTCCATGGCAACGTGAATGACGCCCGTTTTTCCTTTCAGGACGATATCATCAGTTATGCGAGGCCCCACATTCAGTATCCTGGAATCAGCATCACGGGCATCAGCGCTGGCTTCGGCGATCCCGCAAAACCGGGAAGCCGCATCCGCACCTACGAGTACCGCGATACTCTGAGTTCTGTTGTCGGCAGGCATTTGCTACGCTACGGCGGAGAGTTCAGGAGTATCTTCATCGCGCTCATTGTGGGCCCTCCGAGTATAGGCAGCTTCAGCTTCAATAGCTTGCTCGCTTTTGCCGATGACAATCCCTATTATCAAAGCCTCGTTGTCAATCCAGCAACCGGACTGCCCACGAATGTTCAGCACGATTACACATCGCATGAAACAGGATTCTTCCTTCAGGACGATTGGAAATTGAATTCGCGACTGACCGTCAACGCTGGAATCCGATGGGACTATTTCGGCGGACCAAGCGAGCGTCACGGTGAGCTTTCATCCATTACCTTTGGGCAAGGAACAACGTTTGACGAGCGCTTCGCGAATGCGTCTGTCGGTAAAGTGTCGAGTTTGTTCCATGCACAAAAGACAAACTTCTCGCCGAGAGTCGGTCTTGCCTATGATCCGTTCGGCGATGGCAAGAGTTCGGTCCGGGCAGGCTTCAGTCTCTCCTATCAGCCCATCCATGGATTGACGCTAACCAGCGGCACGGGGAATCCGCCGTTTGCAGTCACAGCTATTCTACAGCCCAATGAGGGATATGACTCAAGCATCCTTTACGGAATCCCCGTACCAGCGAACCCGGAGTTTAAAACAACACTGAATGCGCAAGGTGGAATTGTAAGTCCTCCGGGAACTCCGCCGATTCGCATTTCCCCCTGGCTTATCAATCCGGGACTGAAGACTCAGTACAGCGAAAACTGGTTCTTGAGCCTTCAACATGAGTTTGTGAAGGGCTGGATTGCGGAACTCGGATATATCGGCACGACCGGAGTCAATCTCGAACGCCGGGACGACTTGAACAGGTTCGATGGCGATCTGCTCGTCAATAACGGTACCTTGAAGCGATTCAACCCAAACTGGGCCGCCGTTACTTATGCGACGAACGGCGTCTCCTCCAGCTACAACGCCATGACAGCCGAAATCCGCCATCAGGCGAGCAAAACACTGATGGTGCAAGCCAACTATCGGTGGTCAAAATGGTTCGACGATGAATCCGACACCGCCTCATCCTTCTTTGCTGATAACTCACAGGGTTCGCGTGGAGCACAAGATGCGAGCTGCCTGAAATGTGAGCGGGGCCCTTCTGAGTTTGATATACCGAAGCGCTTTACTGGCTCAGCTACCTGGGCCCCGGAGTACTTCAGGGGCCATAGCCTGTTCGCAAAGACGGCTGACAACTGGCAATTATCGACCATTGTCGCTGTGCAATCCGGGCGTCCATTCAGCGTATACTGCTCGGCGTCGTTTCAGGCAGGATGCGATTGGAAGGCCGATGGTGGTGGCAACATCGGAAACGGATACTATGACCGCCCAATGGTCCAGCCGGCGGGCTCGATCAAGTCGAAGTTCAGCCAGAAGGAATACGTTAATGGGCTCTTCGATCCCAACATTTTCCCAATACCAGTTCTGGGCACAAATGGAACTTTGAAACGCGACGCATTCCGCGGCTCGCGCCAGATCAACACCAACCTGTCCCTCGCGCGCGGCTTCAAGATCTCCGAAACCATGGAGTTCCATTTGCAAGCGCAGGCATTCAATGTGATCAACACAACCAATCTCTATATGCCAAACGGCGACATGGCCCTGGCATTGAAGCCGAACAAGACATTCTCCACAACCTCAATCTTCGGGAAATCCACGCAAGCCTTCGACCCGAGAATCATGCAAATCAGCGCAACCTTTTCATTCTGAGTTACAAAACTGTAGCAGCCTGGGACTGCACCCGTCTCAGGCTGCTACAGTGCGAAAGGGACCGTCCAAAGTTAGTACAAATCCCCCAAGTTCGCGTTAAAGAAATGGACCTTAGAATCCATCCGTCGCCCGACGAGATGAACAAAGACAGATTGGAAGGCACCACTTTGGCAACACGATTTCGGCGCGCGGCACAAATTGCGTTCTTTCTCTTGTTTATGTGGCTGCTGGTACGCACAAAGCTCTATAACTCGTCAGGCTCGGATTCGCAATCGTCGCACTTTGTCAATTTCTTCTTTAAGCTTGACCCGCTGAGTTCGCTGGTCGGTATTCTCGCAGGACACGCGCTCTATCGTGCTCTCGCGTGGTCGCCGATCATCGTGATTCCGACGCTCTTCCTGGGGCGTTTCTTCTGTGGCTGGATCTGCCCCTTGGGCAGCCTGAATCAGTTTCTGGACAGGCTCCGTACGAGATCTACGCGGCGCAAGAGATTGATTGCGGCCAGTCGCTACAAAAAGTGGCAAGTGACCAAGTATTTCGTGTTAATCGCCGGGCTGGTGGCCGCACTTTTCCGCAGCAGCATGGTGGGTTGGGTCGACCCCATCAGCATGTTCGTACGTTCAATGGGGCTGTCGATTCTGCCGGCCGCGGCTAGCAAAAAATATTACGTCGTCTACCAGCCTCACTACTGGCCGAGCATCGTCGTGGCTGTACTCTTTCTTTCGCTGCTTTTGATGAATCTGCGGGTGACGCGCTTTTGGTGCCGAGCCCTGTGCCCTCTGGGCGCGCTGCTTGGGATAGCCGCGCGCTGGTCGGTACTTAGGCTGCACAAGGATGCAGCCACCTGCAACAAGTGCAACCGCTGCCTGATCAGCTGCCAGGGCGGCGACGACCCGATTGGAGGCGCGCCATGGCACCAGGCCGAGTGCCACCTCTGCATGAACTGCGTGGAGGCCTGCCCGCACGGAAGCCTTCAGTTCCGCTTTTCTCGCCTGCCCCAAACTCCACCACACGTTGCAGGGACGAACCTGGGTCGTCGCAAAGCGCTGGGCGCGATGGCGACGGGGCTCGCTGTCGCAGCCTCATTGCGAGCGCAAACAGCGCTGGTCAAGAGGCCCAGCGAGCGGTTGATACGGCCGCCCGGTGCGTTGGATGAAACCGAATTTCTATCACGCTGCATCCGGTGCGGCGAGTGCATGAGAGTGTGCCCGAACAATTCGCTTCAGGCTACATTCACCGAGGCTGGCCTGGAGGGTGTGTGGACCCCGATCGTCTCGCCGAAGATCGGTTACTGCGATCCGAGTTGCGTGCTGTGTTCCCATGTCTGTCCTACGGGCGCGATCCGGGAACTGACGCCGCTGCAAAAAGGATGGGTCGCCGAGGACGGCGATCCATCGACGCGGATTCTCATCGGGACGGCGGAATACGACAAGAGACTTTGCCTGCCGTGGGCTAAGGCCACCGACTGCGTTGTCTGCCTGGAGTGGTGCCCTGTGGTACCCAAGGCGATTTATGTTAAGGAGACAATGGTGGCTGATGCCGATGGCCATGCCCGGATGCTGAAGCAACCATATGTGGACCTCAGTCGCTGCGTAGGCTGCGGCGCCTGTGAGTTCTCTTGCCCGATCCAGGACCATTCCGGCGTGTACGTGACCAGCAACGGAGAGAGCCGATCACATCACGGTTGAGAAACCGGCTGATCTTGAACCAACGCGCTCGTGTCACCGGGCCGCTTGTTCGACGCACGCGGACGGCGAGATGGCTCCCGGCGCAGCCACATGAAGACACCAAGAGCAGCTATAACGGCAGCAGAAATCCAGCAGATCGTGGCCGCGCGATATTCCGACTCACGCACACTGGCCCAAGCCGTCTGCAGAATCAGGACCTCCAACAGCAGCCACAACTCGGCGAGAGCCCAAAACCACCACGGGCGCCTGCGCATTGTGATCGTTATGAATTCGTCTCCATGAGTCATGCTCATCCTCGTTTGCCGGACGACGATTCCTTCGTCCACCACTGTTCGAGATCATGCTGCTTGCCGTAGCCGAACGCATTGTCCATAATGCGAAAGACGCCGTCGGACACTGGCGCAATGGATGCTGTGGCCTTCACCGCTTCATGAATCCATGCCTGATCGCCCTTCGTGTACGGGCAACTCGAAAAACAAACCGCGCACGCTGAGCCGGATTTCTGCCAGTATTGATAGCACTTGTAGGAGTCTTCGAACCAAGCCTTGTGTCCGGGATTGTTCCACGGTCCCCTGATCTTGAAACTCGGTTCGTCGTCGAACGACAGAGCGCGGGAGGGACACGCCTCAGCGCACTTCTTGCAGCTCTTGCAGAACTGAACCAGTCCGAAATCGATGGGCTTGTCGTAGGCCATCGGCATATCGGTTAAGACTTTGCATAGTCGAACCGCGGGGCCAAACTCGGGCGTGACAAGCTTGTTGAGACGACTCAGTTCGCCGATGCCTGCGTCCACCGCGAATGGTATGCTCTGCGCCGTGTCGTTGACGCAAGGTATGGCTTCATAGCCGAGACTGCGGATGAATTCCGCCAGCGTTGAAACCACGAAGGCGGAGTGGCTGTAGCCCATCGCCGTCGCGGCATCGCCCAATGGAGTAGGAGTCCGAGAGAGAAGATCGACGTCCATGGGAATGGCGATTGCCACAACCCATTTCATCTTTCTGGGAATCACGAATTTGGAGTCGGTTACCTCGGGAAGATCGACGTCCTCAAAGACAATATCTTTATCTTGCGGAGGTGGAGCGGCCGTGGGTTGATCTTTCCCTTGCTCGCCACGCTGATGTTTTTCGCCATGTTCTGGAACTACCGGATGTTGATCTTTCTGCTGCGCATCCTTTTGCGGTTGGCCTTTTCGCGGTTCTTCCCTATGCGGCACCTGGAGGTTGAAATATGCCTCGTTCATCGGAGCAATTCCAACCAGTCCCGCTCCATAGAATCGCGCGGCGGCCTTCACTGTGTTCGCCATTTCCTCGGGCGAACCAGCATAGCGCGGGGTTCCCAACTCCTCTGGCGTGTGCACCGAGATACGCGTCCATGACAGCAGGCCCATGCCTGGTTTGGTGCTACGCATTACGGTAGATCCGGCATCACTCAATCCACGATCAGGCAAACTGAATCCGGGCTTCTTCTCGTTCGTCCATCCGGTCACACGCTTCGTTTTGGAGGCTTGCTCCGCTTCGACCGAACCAGCTCCATCGAGCCGAGTTTTCAATGGGCGATAAAGTGCGAACATATCGAAACCGGAGAAGCGCTTGTAACTCGCGTTCGTCTCGCCCAGGGTAGGCCGGTCCACGACCTTGATCCACCTGGCGCGTTTCCGCACGTTGCCCGAAGTGCTGGCCCCCGTACCAGCCCCAGTCATGAAAGCCCAAAGTGACCCAAGTGCGCCACTTCCCGCAACCAATCCGCCAGCCTTTAGGAAGGCGCGCCGGCCCGCCTGCTTTCGAGTGTTTTCCAAGAAGTTGCTCCCTTTTTGTGAAAGCGTATTCCGTCATCAAGGCATTGTCTTCCGCCGAAGGATTGAGCGTTCTACCCTCCTTGCGGAGGTCTTCAGTCTCGTCATTGATAGGTTGTCTCGTGATTCAACCAATGAGATTGCGACAATCAGCGGCACGAAGTCCGTAACAAACTACTGCGAATCCCAAGGAATTGCAGTACGCAAGAGCGGACCGTGTGTTCACCAATGAGATGAGTTCGCTTGAATCGATCCTTGGATTACCCTGCGTCTCCACCATTTGATCGAAGCCGGAATCGTTGGAATGAGGTAGTCTGACGCTTCCCCAGATTTGGAGCGCGCAGAGTGCGTGAAACTTGGCAGAATCGATTTGCTGAACTCCCTGATGTCCTAAACACCAACCTATTCCAGCACACAACTAAGCTGGTGTTTGATCTTAGAATCGAGGGCACTGATTTCAGCTCAGAGGCGAGCAATTCTCGATTTCATGCGAGCTTCAACTGATGCCGGCCGCCAACCAATTAGGCCGCGTCGATCCCTGCTTCCTTGCAAGTAATGCAGACAGACAGCACAATAGCGTCAAAGCAGAAGTTGTGCTCAGAGATTCGGTTCGCGTGGTGGTGGTGGACGATCACCACGTAGTGCGAGAGGGTCTCGTGTCACTGTTGAGTGCAGTGGGCGATATCGAGGTGGTTGCCGAGGCCGCGGACGGAATCGAAGCGGTCGCGCAAATTCGCAAGCACCAGCCGGATATCACGCTGCTCGATCTTCGAATGCCGCGGATGTGCGGCATAGAAGTGATCCAACACATACGATCAGAGTCGCCGCAGGTACGGTTTGTCGTGCTAACCACCTTCGATGGCGATGAAGATATCTATCGCGCGCTGCAGGCAGGTGCAAGTGCCTATCTTTTGAAGGGCACTACGGCCGAGGAGATGATCAGGACGATCAGGACTGTCCATGCTGGAAACTCGTACTTTCCACCCGTGATTACACAGAAGCTCACGGAGCGGATGGGAAGGAGGGAGTTGACGTCACGAGAACTTGACGTCCTCGAGCAGATCGTCTGCGGGAAGAGCAATAAAGAGATCAGTGTGCAATTACATATCTATCAGACGACGGTCAAGTCTCACGTGAACAGCCTGCTTGGAAAGCTGCGCGTGACCGATCGGACTCAGGCGGTGACAGTTGCGATCCAGCGCGGTATCGTTTCGATTGAATTCCCAAAAGAAGAAGCGATTGCCGCGAACTCTGAGGATTGAAACTTCTTGATGGAAACATAAGGAGAGTCCTCATCTTCCTCGGGAGTCCCGCTTGGGCTGCGGATTCCCCACAGCGCACGGGGCCCACCCTACAATCCGAACTCACGACGCTTCGACAATCCTCCGATTTCAAGACTTCGCTTGGGACACGCCAGACGCCGCGAGAGACATGATCCGAAAAGTCGGCACCAAGAATTCTTCGGCACCCAATTCGGCACCCCTCACCATCCTTCAGTCCGTCCTAAACAGCAGAACCGCCTCCACTTCAGCGAGCGCACAGATGGCGACCTCTGCCGTGTCGAAGCAAAGGTCACGCACATTTGTAACGGGAAGTCGGCATCGCGACGGGAATCTTGTCACCTGTCCTCGGGTGAGGCTCCCGGAGGCTCCCTGACCCTGCGGCGTTTTATCGGTATCTATGTTCTGGACGTTCTCCGTACTGACGAAACCCCACGCATGCACGGTCGAAAAAGCGTTGCTATCGCCGGGGCGCCGACTTTCGCACTGAGGCCTTCTTCGTTCCAGTCTTCTTCACAGCAATCGACTTCTTTGTCGCGTGCGTCCGGACAGCATATTTCTTGGTGACATGAATCCGGTAGGTCGACTTCTTGGCTGCAGCTTTCTTGGCTGGCGCCTTCTTCATCGCCGATTTGATCCGCTGGATGTTGGGGTTGTATTCCACGATCTGCTCGAACGTCGGCATCACCAGATCCACCAGTGACGTCACGACAGCCTGACGTTGATTGGCCGGCATCGTCTCCGGCAGGTTCTTCTCAGCGATCTGACCCAGCTTCAGTTCGACGATGTCCGGCTCTGGTTCTTTGCGGTTGGCGGCCCATGCCATGCCGCCCGTAATCATCTTTTTGATGATTTCGCCAAGGGCTGTCGTTCCGAGTTGAGCTAGGAGATGAAACATTGACCGCAGTATACGGGCGAGATCCTACGCCCGGCTAGTATCTGTTCCGATATTGGAAGCAATATCTGGAATCCGGACCATTTACTCCGCAATGAGATATGCTCATCGCATCAACTTTTGCCCTGAACGGAGCGTTATATGCGGCTGCGTCGTTTTAGTCTGACCAATTTCAAGGCCATCAGGCATTTAGAGCTCGAGTGGGATGATCTTCTCGTGTTGATCGGGGAGAACAACTGCGGGAAGTCCTGCGTCTTGTCTGCGCTCGCGATCTTCCTATCAGGGAGCGCAATCAAAGACCCCCTACTATTCCACCGTCACCTCGCCGATGAACCTAATGCGATCGAACTGATTGGCCACTTTGACCAACTCACGGCTGAAGAACTTGAGCAGACTGCGATCAAAGGTCGGACCAATAACGGCGAGTGGATTCTCAAAAAGAAATATTGGGTCGCGGTGGAAAACGTCGATGGCGAAGACAAGAGCTCGTGGAAAGAAATACTGTTTTCATACTCCGGCCCTGAAGTGTTTGCGAACTGGCCGGCGAGCGATACTACGTGGGCTGTCTTCGGAGCGGATTACCTGCCCCTGATTGCTCAGATTCCAGGGGCGACGGGGCGGACAAATGCCGGGGCTAGAGAACGATTGAAAGAGTTGGTGCGTGAGCAGAGGCCTGATCTGATTACCTCCGGTGCCGCCGCTTGGGTCGCTAATCCAGGTGGTGGTGGCAACTGGAAATCGAACGCCAACTCTATCCTCCCTCGCTCGATATTCATCCCCGCCGTCCAAGAGGCCACGGAAGAAGCTCTCTCTAAAGACGCTTCTACATACGGGAAGCTGGTCAACCTTATCGTTGAAAACCAGCTTTCGCAGCGGCAGGAAGTGATCGAACTGAAAGAAGCGATGCAGCGCGTTCTTGATCTCTTTTGCCCCGATCCAAACCACCCGGAGAATCAAGCTCAAGAGATCAGAGACCTAGAAGAAAAGATCAACGAAGGATTGCGTGAGGTTATTGGCGGCGAAGCCCGCATTCGAACCGAAGCGCCCGACGTGAACTCCATGCTGCTTCCGAATACCTCGCTCGTCGTGCGTGACGGAAATTTCGGCATCGATACGAAGGTTGCGCATCAAGGCCACGGCCTTCAGCGGACCTTAGTGATGACCTTGTTGCAAATACTTGCCGATGCTCAGGATAGTGGGGTTGGCACTCCCGCAGATCGTCGTCCGGTGATCTTGATCGTCGAAGAACCTGAGCTTTACATGCACCCGCAGATGGAAAGGAGGATGCGAGACTTGTTATACCGTCTGGCCGCGCAACCATCTTTTCAAATCGCGTGCTGCACACACTCGCCGGTATTCATCGACATTGCCAATCGGCACAAGGCAATCGTGCGAATGACAAAGGCTGCAAATGGCGATGTCTCTGCGAAGCAGGTGACTACGGAAATTTTCGTCGGCCCGGTGGACGAGGTGGAGCGTCAGGTACTGACCGCTGTTTCAACCTTCAGTCCGGACGTCAACGAACTCTTTTTCGCATCTGAAGTTGTTCTGCTTGAGGAGCTCAGTGCGCTTGCGGCCTTCGAACGCGCGGCTGAACTGAGCGGTCTTTTCACCAGGCATCCAATGAAGAGGAGAGGTGTCTCGATTATCGATGCAAACGGCAAAGGGAGCATCCCCGCTTTTCAAAAGGTGCTGAATGCGTTCGACATTCCTTACAGAGTGCTTCACGACGAAGACCGGAGTAAACCTGCCGAGGCCGCGAAAAATGCTCGGATCATCGCGCAAGCCGGAAACGTGCCTGCAGCACGCCCGATACACCTTCTCAGCCCGGAGTGCCTGGAGGACGTATTGGGTTATCAACCGCCTTCGAAAGCTAAGCCGTTTGCGGCTGTTCGCCGGGTTGAAGAGTTGTCCGCTCAAAATGCGCTGCCAGCGCCTTTCCTCGAAGCGCTGAACTTCGTGTACTTCGGAACACTCCTCGAACCCCAGCCTTCTTAAGGCTGCACAGGATAAAGGGGGGACCCTATGGAACTCCTCCTATGTCTAAGTAACGGCAAGTCGGCTTCGCAACTGAAATCTTGTTACCAAGCGGCGGCTTGAAGATGGCCGACGCAATCGGCGTTTTCCGATACCTATTCTGACTTCGGCGAGCAACTCAAGCAGGATGAGCGCGTTGGCGACAGTCAAGGTTCCTGCACTCACCGCATGGTTCTCGCATACGGCGCCGCCGCGACGATGACCGCCACGTCTTTTATCGGGCATATGGGCCACTGTGCACATACTCTGTGCCCCTTTTGCCGATAGTAGAATGTGTACAACTTCTGTTCCTTGCCTTATGCGGAAAGCGTGGTCAGTCTCGCTGGTGTGCTTGGCAGTCTGCTTTGTGGCGGCCACTGTCGGCGCGCGGGCGCAGCGGTATTCGTTTGAGGGCTACGACCAGCACAATGGTCTGAACAACCTCGCTGTCCGGTACATCCTTCAGGACAGGAGGGGTCTGCTTTGGGTGGGCACCGAGGCCGGGATATTCCGCTTCGATGGTTTTCGTTTCGAGCAAATGCCGATGCTGGAAGGCAACGGGGAGGAATTCATATCCGGGCTGGCCGAAGATGGAAGAGGCCGTATCTGGTTTTCGACCTCGGACGCGCTGGGATATTTCGAGGGTGAAGCAGTCACGGAGGTCCGTGCGCCGGGCCAGGACCTCGCGTTCGAGCGTACCAATCAACTTTTGGCGGATCCGGACGATCCGAACCGCATTTACTTTGTCAACCGTCATGCACTGTTCTCTGCGGCGATCGGCGCAGACGGGCGGGCGCACGTGACCCCAGTGTTCTCCACTCGCCAGATCGCCACCAATCCGAGACTTGGCAAAATATCTGGATTGGCTGCGATCGCGGAAAACCGTCTGTGGCTAGGCTGCGGTGAGGACATATGTTCGGTTCACGGGAATGCGCTGCGGGACTACGGTACCGGAGAAGGTCTCCCTCCTGGCCCGTACCCCGAATTCCTCATCGACCGCGGTCATACAGTTTGGGCGCGAAGCGATCATCATATCGTTCGCTTCGACCTGCAGACCGGCCGCTTCACCGATTGCAGCCGGGGCCTGGCGGCCGCGTCGCTCAATGTGCGCCAGCCGCAGCTCTTCCAGGACACGCAGGGGCGCATTTTGGCCAATCTCACGACGGGCCTTGCTCGCTACCTCGGTGGCACATGGGAGGTTTTCCGTGAGCAGGCCGATCTGCCGCCTTACCAGATTGAGGCATTCCTGATCGACCGGCAGGGATCGATTTGGCTGGGCCTCGACGGTCATGGGATCGTGCGCTGGCTGGGCTACAACCAGTGGGAAGGCTGGTCGACTGTAAATGGGCTGTCCTCGGATCTGGTCTGGAACCTGACGCGCGACCCCAAAGGGAACCTGTGGATTGCAGATGAGGCCAACCTGGAGCTTCTCCGGCCGGGCTCCAGTAAGCCTGAGCCTCAGAGCGATGCGCGTGGAGCTCCCTTGCAGCGCGTTCAAACGATCACCGCTACTCCGGATGGCCATATCTGGAGCGGTAGCGGCAATGGCAAAGTAATCGACTTCGATCCCGCCACCCGGAACGCACGTGTCGTGGGGCGGCTTGGCGGGGTCTTTCGAATCTTCCCAGGCGACGGAGACCAACTCTGGATATGCACGATGGAGGGCCTGTTCTCTATCGACCGGAGCGGCAAGACAACGGCGCGGCATCTTCCTGCTCCGGCCCCGCAGGGCCGGGTTTTTGAGGGAGCACGCGACGCGAGCGGCGGCTTTTGGTTCATTACGGAGTCCGGCCTCTACCGCCTGTCGCATTCCACCTGGACGCACATTCACCTTCCGGCGAGTTACCACCCCGCGTTCTCGGCACAAATAGCCGTGGCGCAAGATGGCACGCTTTGGCTCAGTGGCACACGTCCAGCACTCATCCATCTGCGAATAGACGGCGATGCCGCGACGGTATTGCAAAGCTTCAATGCGCCTCCGCTCAACTCCAACACGATATATCTGGCGGCAATCGACCGGCGCGGCTGGCTCTGGGCCGGCACCGACCGCGGACTCGATGTGTATAACGGCAGCGGGTGGCGGCACATCACTGCCGACGACGGCCTGATTTGGAACGACACCGACGGCGGTGCGTTCTACGACGACAACGACGGCAGTATCTGGATCGGCACCAGCGGCGGCGCGGCGCACATGATGCATCCCGAATCGATCTTTCAGTCGGAGCCGCTGTCGGTTTACCTCAGCCATGTTGAGATTGGCAAGACGAAGCTGATGCCTGGTGGATCCGCAACACTGGAGTGGAGCCATCAACCGCTCACTGCGGAACTGTCTACGCTCGACTTTGCGAACGCCGGCGTAGTGACGTTCCGCTATCGCATCGAGGGTGTTAACGAGGACTGGCAAGACACGCCCAAACACGACTTGCGTTATCCCCCTCTCGCCCCTGGCCACTATCGCCTGGCGGTCATCGCTGTCGACTCGCAGGATGGCCGCCAGTCTCCTCCAACCTACGTGACCTTCGTCATCACTCCACCCTGGTGGCGTACCAACGCCGTCTACGTTGCTGAAGCACTCTTCGCGATTTTGCTCCTCCTGGCCGTCTGGCACTGGAGCCTGCGACGCCATCTCGCGAAGGAGCGACACCTCGAAGAGCTGGTGCTCCACCGCACCCGCGAGCTCGAAATGGAGAAAGCGGAGCTTCTGCGCACCCGCGGCGCGCTGGAGCAACAGGCTTCGCACGATGCGCTGACGGGCCTGTTGAATCACGGTGCCATTTTGCATTCGCT
>Ga0302155_10001585_pt1 | contig 16428 bp, 21 predicted proteins | sample I_Bog_N3_1_FD_193508 | JGI IMG/M metagenome (GOLD analysis project Ga0302155, IMG submission 193508) | Peat permafrost microbial communities from Stordalen Mire near Abisko, Sweden - I_Bog_N3_1 | ecosystem: Environmental > Terrestrial > Soil > Wetlands > Peat | place: Sweden: Abisko, Stordalen...
TTTCCGCCTTTCTTATGTACCTTCAGGAACATAAGACTACAGGCTAGGATTGGTACACTTTTAACGCGCCATTCACGGTCGTTTCCAGTGCGCTTTCCGGTACATTATTCACGCGGCATTCATACCCGGTAATGTCGGAAATCTGTGTGGAGCTCGTGCTGATTTTGCTAATGGTCTCGACCATCGATTGGACGGCGTCATTGCCCGCATCGGCGATACCGGTAGCATTGCTTGCCAACGTGTTGGCCTGTCGGGCGTTGTCGGCATTCTGCCTCACGGTCTCGGTCAGTTGGGTCATGCTGGACGCCGTTTCTTCAAGCGAGGCTGCCTGTTCTTCCGTACGCGAGGAGAGATCAATATTGCCACTGGCAATCTCGCGCGACGCTACGGAAACTGATTCTGTGGAAGATCGAATTCCGGCTGCCACGTTTATAAGATTGTCGTTCATCATTTTCAGCGATTGCAACAATTGACCAACTTCGTCCTTGCGACTGGTTTCAATACGCGACGTCAGGTCTCCCAAGGCGACCGTTTCTGCAACCTTGACCGCTTGCTTGACTGGGAGCGTAATGCTGCGCGTTACCAGATACGCAACAACAACTCCGAGCAGTATGGCAATACCACTGATGACGAAAAGGATAGTCCGACTATTGACATAAGTATTGTGTGCTTCAGCGGAACCATCAGCACTCGCCTTAATCTCGTAGTCCCGGAACTGCGTAAGTAACATTGTCCACTTGTCCAACGCGGGAGCAGTTTCATTCATCATGACCTCAGCAGCGTTAGGATCGTTTTTCAATCCTAGCTTGGCGACCTTATCTACCAAGGGTAGCGCGGCGTCCCGAGCGAGTGACAATCGTTTCAGAAAATCTCTTTCTTCGTTCGTCTCACCTGGATCTTGGCTGAAGAGTTCATTGAGCTTCTTCTCGGTTTCATCATAGCTTGCCAGACTTTTATCGAAAACCTGTTTTTGGATTGCCATGCGCGGTTCATCATTGAGAATAAGTAGATTTCTCATGGCAGTGGCGGCATCCTGCTCATGACCCAACGCCTGGGAAATAAGAATGTTTTCAGCTCCGTTAAAGTCAACAGTAGCGGTCAATGTGTCATTCATCGAACTCAGTCGCCCCACCCCGATCAATGCGACTGTCAAAAGGAGCGTCAGGACTACGCCAAAACTCAAACCAAGTCGAGTACCAATTTTCATATTTGCAATAGAGAAATTCATTATTAATGTGGCGTTATCTACAATTTTTAGCTATCAAAAGGTACTCAAAAATCGCTTTGTACAACAGCGCGGTCGCACCGAAAAAATTAACGCTCTAGGTGAAAACTACAACGACCTAGGGGGCAAGGTCACGATAGCCATTCCGATTACACCTTGTCATTGAACATTCATTTTCTATGCGACCTGTTTCTCCATCAGTCTCATGTCAACACTGGATATCAACTTGCCGATATCCACTAGAATCAGCATACGTTCATTCAACGCACCAAGACCGATTAGGTAATCGGTCTTCAACACAGCACCCATTTCTGGAACCGACTTGACTTGCTCTGGCGTCAATGTAATTACATCTGATACGCTATCAACCACCACCCCCGTCACACGCCCCTCAATGTTAAGAATAATGACGACCGTGAGTTGGTTGTAATTCCGCATGCCGAGATTGAACTTGATGCGCATATCGATGATCGGGACAATAACGCCGCGTAAATTGATCACACCTTTAATAAATTCAGGGGCATTGGCAATGTGGGTAACCGTATCGTAGCCACGTAGCTCCTGAACCTTCTGGATATCGATGCCATATTCTTCCTGCCCTAGCGTGAAGGTGAGAAACTCGAACGTCAGGGGAGACTCTTTCTGCTCTCCCCCCTCTCTTGCTGCCAACGCGATGTCTTGTACCATATCCACTGAATAGAACTCCTTTTGAACTAGCTGCACATTGTCAGAATTGATAATTAATTTATGTTTGAATGATGTAGTTAGAATATTGCTAACTACAAGCCGAAACAGGGAAACGTACCGCAGCATCGCAAGAGAACATAACCCGTCGAAGCTCACGAGACATCGCCCGAAGGTGGAAAATTAATAAAGATGAACAGGGACTCAGTGGATTAGCTGCCGCGCTGGCGATCACTCCACGTGCGGGACGGCTATTTCCGATAACGCTTCAAGCTCATCGTCGAGACCTCTATCTTCGCCATGAACGGCGCGCCGCTGGTGCCTTGGTGAAGGTAGCCACTGATGCATTCGCATCCTTTTCCGACAGCCAATTGCAACACCAGCAAACCGCATCCGGAAAATAGAATTTATCCCTACCTGCTACGCAATTTGCGTCATTAATCGGTCGAATCAGGTCTGGGCCGCTGATTTGCCCTATACCCTGTCACTGAGTGCCCCTGCACATCATCAGGCCGACATATTTAGGCTTATCCATGCCACCTTCTATCCGTGCCCCTTTAATAATTGTGGCGGCAATATGCCATGCTGCGGGGTCATGCGTCTGGATTAACTGCTGACGAATTCTCTCTAAAGCTATGCGGTCCATTTTATTCATTTGAAATTTTTTAGTCTGACGGTTATCTACAAGCACTGGCCCTATACGCTCTAGCCTACGCTGCACGTACCGGAGTTAATATATGTACAGCGAGAGAATCTTGCAAAACATCGAGTTTAAAGTGACCAACCAAAGTCGCCAGTGCCACAGCTTGATCCTGCAACGATTGCGACGCAGCGGAAGCTTCCTCGACCAGTGCAGCATTCTGCTGAGTGGCGGCACCCATCAGGGTGATTGCCTGATTGACGTGGTCAATACCAGTACTTTGTTCCTGGCTTGCAGTAGAAATTTCTCCAACGATAGCCGTAACCCGCGCCACACTATTTACAACCTCTCCCATTGTTGCTCCTGCCTGCTCAACCAGTTTGCTACCAGCACTTACTTTCTCCACTGAGTCGTCAATCAGTGTTTTGATCTCCTTGGCAGCTGTGGAACTACGTTGCGCGAGACTCCGCACTTCCGAAGCGACCACCGCAAAACCTCGCCCTTGTTCGCCGGCGCGGGCGGCTTCGACTGCCGCATTCAATGCAAGGATATTGGTTTGGAAAGCGAGACCATCGATTACTCCGATGATATCGACGATTTTGCGAGAAGAATCATTGATGGAGCTCATGGTGTCAACCACCTGACCGACTACACTACCGCCTCGAATGGCAATTGCCGATGCAGACACGGCAAGTTGATTTGCCTCACGCGCATTGCCTGCGTTCTGCCTGACTGTGCCAGTCAACTCCTCTATCGAAGAGGCCGTTTCCTCGAGTGCGCTTACCTGTTCCTCCGTGCGGGACGATAGATCAAGATTGCCAAGAGCAATCTGATTGGATGCAGTAGCAATCGTATCGGTGCCGGTTCGCACTTCGGCAACAATCTTCGCCAGACTTTCATTCATCTTCTTGAGCGCCAATAACAATTGGCCAATTTCATCCCTACTCTTGATGTCGATGCGACTAGTCAAATCGCCGGTTGCCACGGTATGCGCTATCTTAAGCGCCTCGCCTATCGGCTGAGTGATGGAGTGAGTAATCCAAAGCGCGACACTACTTCCCAACACGAAGGCCAGAGCAGCCAGGAAAAACAACAAAATCCGTGTATTTCCATATGTCGATTCAGCATGCTTTCCGCTATCGATCACACTTTCCGTTTGGTGTCGGATCAGATTTTTCAGCGCACTAATGTAACGCTCTTGATCCTCGCGAAATCGTCCTGCCAACAAAGCGATCGTTTCTTGCTTTTTGCCCGCATTCACAAGATCTATTACCTCTTTCTGCGATCCTCGATATTTCGCCCGAGCGCTTAACACTGCCTGCAGCAGGGCCTTACCCGTTTCAGAGGCAACAAGTTGCTCGAGTTGGACATAATTTTGATCGTTTTCTTTCCTGTTGCTCAATAGGCTTTGACGTTCTTTTTCAATTTCCGCCAGGTCGTCCCACAAAAGCATATTGTGAATGTGACGTGCATTACGATTGACTTCGTCCAAAATCTCGTAGGCAATCACAACCTTGGGGTACTTGTCATTGACGATCTGATCGGTACCTTTATTCAAGGACTTTAGACTTGCGATACTGAATAATATTATCGCGGCCAACAACGTCAACACCAAAGAAAATGCTAAGCCTAAGCGGACTCCAATTTTCATATTTTTCATACTAAGCTGCCCATTCTGTCAACAATCCCATGTCTGTGCTGGGCATCTGCTTACAAAGATCAACATACGCGCATCCGCGTACCTAGTTGTGGTGCTGAATACACCGCCCGTTACCAATGCAAGCCTGACTTGCTCAGGAACCAGGTCATCTCATCAGATACGCTATCGGCGACCATACCAATGACGTGACCGCCTAGATTGGGAACGACAACAACAGTAAATTGGTCGTAGGACAGTGTGCCAAGATTGAACTTGATACGCATGCCGACAATCCCCCCAATGATCCCGCCCACCCACACATTTTCTGCAATGTAATAATGGATACCTTCATGCTGCATTAGTCGAGAAGTTTTGGATGTCAGGTAAACGTTATTTGTTTGTAAGGGAATGCCTACATTTGCAAGATTTGAACGAAAAAAGTGACTCTTTATTGCTCAGTGTATTTTCTGAGTGGAAGCTACAAAACTGTGAGTTCGCCCCGGAAAACATGGTTGTCGCCGGTAATGCCTGGGGGTTATTTCGACGATCAGAAATACGTAAGAAATACGTCAGGACTATCCGGCATTATTACTGTGAGATATAGATATTGCTAAGTTTTGGAGAAGTCGTAATGAGGGTTTTGATCGCAGATGACCATCTGATAGTGCGTAAGGGGCTCAAGCAACTACTTGAGATGATAGGCAACGTGAACGTGATAAGGGAAGCCTGTAATGGCGAAGATGTACTGACTGCATTGCGGGACACAACCTACGACTTAGTTTTGCTTGATCTATCGATGCCTGGACTCAGAGGGGTTGAGCTGATCCGATATATTCGCACCCAGAATGTCAAATCCCCTCCCATCTTGGTGTTCTCGATGCATGATGAAATAGCCATGGTCAAGCGTGTGTTTCGGGCTGGCGCTTCAGGCTTTGTCACCAAGGGTAGTGACCAAGGGACATTAACACTTGCGATTCGTAAAGTAATTGCGGGCGCCCACTATATTGATCCGAGCATCGTGGATCAAATGATGTTCGATAAACACATGTCGGTGATTTCATCCCCACACGATGTTCTGTCTGAACGCGAACTGGAAATAATGACCTATCTGGCTCGCGGTTTACGTATCACTCAGATTGCCACTGAGCTTGCTATTAGCACCAAAACCGTTAGCACCTACAAGGCCAGATTGATGGAAAAAATGAACTTCAAAAGCAATTCCGAGCTGGTGCGTTATGCAGCAGAAGAGCGCATAATTTTGTAACAATACGAGGCATCGAATTGGATTATCTCGGCCAAGGTGACAACGGTATGGCCCTGCAGGTCAGCCCACCTTTTAATCCCACTATCTTTGGTTTACAAGAATTCGAGTACCGATAAAGAAAATTGTGGTGAAAGAGGATACCTGCTTTTCACGCTCCAAATTATTAGTTGCGGTGCGGGAGTGTCCGAATTTTTGTGTAAACGGGATTTCGTTTAATTCATAGGAATACGTTCACCGAGCTGGATGGTGAACCTAGTTAGCGCAGTTTTCCAATCCCGGATTGGCAGTGCCCATTTTTTACTGATGTTGCGCAGAGCAAAGAAGAAAAGTTTGACGAGTGCCTCGTCGCTAGGGAACGAGCCACGGTTCTTGGTCAGCTTGCGCAAACGCACGTTGACCGACTCGATGGCATTCGTCGTGTAGATGACCTTGCGAATTTCCTGAGGATAGTCGAAGAACGGAATCAGGCGGGGCAAGTTGCGCCGCCAGGATAGGCCGATAGGTAGATACTCTGTATTCCATTTCTCTTCAAATTCGCCGAGTCGAAGTTCTGCCTCTTCGCGGTGGGCGGCTGGTAAATCAATCGTAGGTCAGCAGTCACTTCCGGGCGTCGTTTCCATGAGACGTAATTCAAACTGTGCTGAACCATGTGGACGATGCACAATTGCACGGTGGTCTTCGGGAACACGGCTTCGATGGCATCCGAGAATCCCTTCAAACCGTCAACGCAAGCGATGAAGATATCTTGCACGCCACGATTGCGAAGCTCAGTGACGACCTACAGCCAGAATTTGGCACCTTCCGTTTGTGCCAGCCACGCCCCCAAAACTTCCTTCTCGCCGTCCATAGTGATACCGATGGACAGATAGACGGCCTTTACCTCGTCGACAACGGCATCAGTGACCGACGAAATCAGACTGGGTGACACCTCGGTACCGACCATCTCTTCCAGGTGTGCCTGAATCTCTCGTACCGTCATGCCGGGCATACAGCGAAATAATCTTGTCGTCGAACCCGGCCCAACGCGGCTGATGCTTGGTTACCAGCTTCGGTTCGAAGCTGCCATGACGGTCACGGGGAACTTCAATCGGTAGCTCACTCAAATTCGCCCTTGAGCGTCTTGCGACTCTTGCCGTTTCGGGTGTTGCCCGTGTCATTGGCGACGCTCCCATGCTTGTCATGACCGAGGTGCTCGCTCAGCTCGGCCTCCAGCATCCCGTTCCACCACCAGCTTGGTAAGATGTTTCAACAAGCCTTCATCGCCTATCAAATCTTCGGGATTCTTGTAATTGGCTAGCAAACCAGCCAGTAGTTCTTCTGGTACGTCGTGTTTCTTTTTACTCATTGTGGCTCCGGACAAGGCGACAGTTTCCTGCCAATAGTCCGCTTACATAAGATTATGTACAGGCCCGATCGTTATTTCGATATGAATATACTCGCCCGAGCGATGAAAAATTAACTTGCTTTTTATCGTACCTTGCCCAGTGCTCTTAGAACTGTTCCCAAGAGCCATTGTCATTTGCTGCTAGTGCTTTGTGCTCGACAGCTTTGGGGGCTGAGTGCTTCGGAGCTGTGCTCTTACTAATGGCCGCAGGCTTAGGCGTGATATCTACTGCTGGCCTACGAGCCGGTGCGGACCCAGTAGCACGGGCAGTGCTGTGAGTGGAACTAACAGTACTATGATCCGTCCCGAGTTTAAATATGCTCACAGCTTGCTCAACGTGCTGTGCTTGTTCCTGAAGAGAAAGCGATGCAGCAGCGGCTTCTTCAACTAAGGCCGCGTTCTGCTGGGTCGCTTCATCCATCTGCGTAATCGCCTGGTTGACTTGTCCAATCCCGTCACTTTGCTCACCGCTGGCAGTACTGATTTCGCTGACCACATCAGTCACACGGCGGACGCTGGAGACGACCTGTTCCATTGTGCGGCCTGCTTGCGCAACGAGTTTGCTGCCTTCTTCGACCTTGGAAACTGAATCATCAATCAGTACCTTGATCTCCTTAGCGGCGGCAGCACTACGCTGTGCCAAGCTACGTACTTCGGTGGCAACCACAGCAAAGCCTCGGCCCTGTTCTCCTGCACGCGCCGCTTCGACCGCAGCATTCAATGCAAGGATGTTGGTTTGAAAAGCAATTCCGTCAATAACACTAATAATGTCCACGATCTTGCGGGAGGATGTATTGATGGCATCCATCGTGAAAACCACCTGATTAACTACGTTGCCACCCTCGGTTGCAACTTCAGAGGCTGAGACTGCGAGTTGATTAGCCTGACGCGCATTATCGGCATTCTGCTTGACAGTAGATGTCAATTCTTCCATGGCTGACGCTGTTTCTTCCAGCGAACCTGCCTGCTGCTCTGTACGGGCAGAGAGGTCGAGATTACCAGAAGTAATTTCACAGGACGCGGTGACAATGGTGTTAACGCTAGTGCGGACATTGCTCACGATATCGGCCAAGCTATCGCGCATGGTCTTCATGGCAGCCAGCAGGCTTGATGTATCGCCCGGTGCCACTTGAACATCAACACCTAAATCGCCCTGAGCAATTCTTTTTGCTACATCTGCAGCGTAGACTGGCTCTCCTCCCAGTTGTTGCACTAGATTGCGCACCAGTAGTAACCCGATGCCTAGTACCCCAGTTGCGACAAAGAGCGCTGCGATAAGCGATACATACCGCGTTATCGTTGCAATTGACTGTTGTGTAGCGACCTTTGTTTTAGCGGTAGCGTCTTGCTTATTCTTTAGCTCTGCCAGTGTTAAAAAGGTTTTGTCGGCGTTGTCCTTGACTTCGTTTTTGTTGATTTCGCCTCCGCCTTTGATATCACCGGACTCTACCGCTTGTACTTGATGCTCCATGCCTTTGCGCATACGCCCATAAGCCTCTCCCAGCGAGTTAATTTGCTCTGTCATGCTGGAGTCGGCGACGGCGCGGAGGTCCAGGAGCAACTGATCGACCTTGTTGAATCGTTCGGTATTTTGGGCTTTCCAGTTGGCGATTGATGTAGGATCGCCAATGGCTATCATTCGCAAAATATTGATATCTACCCGGGTAAGTAACCCGTCAATCTGGCCGATGATAGAGGCAGATCGGTAGTCCTTCTCATACAGTTCTTGCATTTGGTTGGCCATAGTAGCTTGTCGCGTAATCAGATAAATGCTGAGTGCGCCAAACGCTAGAAGAGACGATAGAATCAGCGTGAGTAGTTTTCGTTTGATTGTCCAGTGTGACACTTGAGTTTCTCCTTTATTTGGGCGCGTTAGCGAAGCTCTGCAAAACCTCCTGATTTGGTAAAATAATCAATGAGATTTATTGATTTCATTGGCCACGAATTTTCAAAAAAATCTTTGCAGACCTTCTTTAGGGTTTGCGCAATATATTTTCCACACCTCCCCCTCTCGTTCTTGCCGATAGGAATGCGCATAAATCCATCTAGATTGATAATGCGATGGAATTCAAAAATAAAATATCAGGCAAACCCTACGTACGTAGGGATAATCTTTCAATATCCCTAAGGAGTGTCTGCAAAACTCTGTTTGCGTTGAGCAATGTGCGGATGGCGCGTGGCGACAATATTCGTGGAGGGCTAAACGCAAATCTCGGTTTCAACCCAAGCGGAAGAGCTGAGAACATTCACCGGGTGAGTGAAGTCGCAGCTCCATTTGCAGACGCAGGATTGATTTGCATCACCGCCTTCATTTCTCCTTACTGATCCGCAACGGAACGCCGGACCATTTTGAGAGTTAGTTTTCGGATAGCAAGAACGCGCCGTTTGTGTGCCACAGCCTTGATCGCAACGATACCGTTTCGCGTGGCCTTCTTGCGTTGAGAGGATTTACGTACGGACTCGGATCAACGGACTGCAAAATTGGCTGCTTCGACGACCGCCCATGTCAGATAGGGGGTCCCATTTTTTGCATTGCCTGCGCCTTTCTTCTTCCCATTTGAAATATGAGTACTGCCAACGCAACGACAGTGAGAGACGTAGTTGGCAACATCAACAAATCGGTCAATGTTGCCGGTTTCAAGAAGAATGACCGTGGCGAGTATGCGATACAACTCAGGTCTCAGAAGAAAAAGAAATCTTGCCATTCTCAACACGGAAGAGATCGTAAAATGCGCTCGTCTTCCCTGCGGACTCACCCTCGCTGGCAACCAGCACGAAATTCCCTTCACCCAGCACCTGATGGACCTTGTGGTACTTCATCGTGACCCCGGCCTTGGCCATTGCTTGCAGCGCGGCACCCAGGCCGGACAAGCCGTCGGCAATTTGAGGGTTGTGCTGGTGGTAGTTGTCGCCATCGTAGTAGCCGGCCAGGCGATCTAGGCGACCGTTGACCAGAATGTCATCAACGAATGCCGCAACCAGCTTCTTGTTGACCTCGGTCTTATCGAGTTCATGTGACATCACCGGCCCGTCAATCATCGTGCGTCCGCTCGGATTGGGGTGAGCCGGTGTTTCCTGGAGATTGTCCCAGTGTTCCACTATCTTGCCGTCCTCGAAGCGAAAAATGTCGAAGCCGATCTTCGGACCGAAGAAATTATAGGCAGTGTGCGCAAAGACGAAGTCACCGTCCTTGAAAACGCGCACCGTATTCACCTTGGCGGAGTCCTTCGGCAGAGCCTGCAGTACCGCACCGAAGCCTTCGAGACCGTCGCCGACGGCGAGGTTGTGCTGGATGTACTTGGCCGGATTGACGACGGCGACCGGCGCCGATTCGCCGGTTTCGATGGACTTGAGCAGCGCAACGACTTGCGCCTTGGGATCAGCGGACATGACGGTTCCTTTGGAAAATGGAGTGGTTGAAGTGCATCCACCCAGTGCCAGCGACAGCAGGGACAAGGCGGCAAGGCGCGTAGGAATTGACACTCGGGACAGGGATAACATGGCTATCCGGATGGTTAAATTGACGTACACTTTAGCAAGCACAACCGCCGTTAAAAAGGTAATTAATGAGTGATTTATGGTAGAAATCGCGCAAAATCGCCAATCCCGCACCAATCTGCGTAAAACCCGTTTCGACAACAAGCGCCTGGATGCTGCAGGTGTGGAACTGCTGACCTTGTCGGAACTTTATGCGCGGGTGCCCGCCAGACTGCTCTTGGAAACAGAGCGGGTGGAATTCTTCCTGATACTAGTTACCACCGGTGGATGTGGCGAGCATTTGATCGATCTCGTGCGCTTCCCACTCCAGACTGGCGACGTTGTTTTTTGTGCGGCCGGGACAGATTCAGCAGTGGCAAGAACAGGATGGCCTTGAGGCGGATTTGCTGCTGATTGACCCTGCAGTCATTCAGCCCAATACCACGACATTTCAGCAGGCGACGATGGCGTTGCTTCGCCTGGAAGAATGGCCCAACTGCTTTAAGATGGAGGCCGAAGAACTTGCCTCATGGAATTTACTGACGTCACTGCTGCGCCGTGAGCTGAGTCAACCGGAGCCAAGTACATTGTCCGTACGGATCGACGCCTGCAATTACGTAAAGCGCAAGCCTTACGCGACAAAATTGAAACAGAAAAAACCATCAATAAAATTTCCCTCGACGAAAAAACGATAGAAACTCGGTGGCAGCATTACTATCCGAATGGAGTTTCCAGTGATGCAGAAAAAGAGATCGCTGACAAAATTGCTAAACTGTTGCCAGAAATGAAGTCCTCAGTAGCTGCGGTGGCCACCGCCCTCAAAGAAGAGAAATATGAGGATGCGTTTCGCTTGTATAGCGAAAAAATCAGTCCTACAGCAACCGTACTTGATCAAGAATTATCCAAGGACTTGGATCTGAATCTAGTGCAATCCAAAGTATTCGTTGCGGATAGTCAGATTGCGTATGAGCAAACGCGCTTGATAGTGATCACCTGTATTTTAGGAGGAGTATTGCTAGGCACAGCAGCGCTAGCTTTCATTTTTCGCTCCATCAACAAACCGTTGCAGCTGGCGATCATGACAGCGGACCATATCGCGGAAGGTCAGTTATCCAATGATATTCAGATTGAATCGAAGGACGAATTTGGTCAACTGTTGCGCGCCTTGCAGCGGATGGATGGCAAGCTCAGCGGTATGGTGCAGGACATCAAGCGGTCTAGCGAATCGATTGCCACCGCGTCTGGAGAAATTGCGACAGGGAATATGGATTTGTCTTCGCGGACAGAGCAACAGGCTAGTTCATTAGAGGAAATAGCCGCCTCTATTGAAGAACTTACTTCTACTGTGAAGCAAAATGCAGACAATGCGAGACAGGCTAACAGTATGGCTGTAACTGCATCTGAAATAGCGACGCAGGGCGGTGTTGTTGTAGGAGAGGTGGTTGAGACGATGAGTTCGATTAATGAGTCCTCCAAAAGAATTGTGGACATCATTAACGTTATCGACGGTATTGCATTTCAGACCAATATTCTGGCGTTGAATGCAGCAGTGGAGGCCGCTCGTGCGGGAGAGCAAGGACGTGGTTTTGCAGTTGTCGCCTCCGAGGTTCGTAGTCTGGCGCAACGTTCTGCAACGGCGGCCAAGGAAATCAAGTTTCTGATTGACGATTCGGTTGGTAAAGTGGACGTAGGGAGTCGATTGGTTGAAAAAGCCGGAGGCACGATGTCAGAGATTGTCTCTAGTATCAAACGGGTCACGGATATTGGGGGTGAAATTGCTGCTGCCAGTCAGGAGCAAAGCATTGGTATTGAGCAAGTCAATCAATCTGTCACTCAAATGGACGAAGTAACACAACAAAATGCTGCTCTAGTTGAGGAAGCCGCGGCAGCGGCTCAATCAATGCAAGAGCAAGCAAGTAAATTGGCGCAAGTTGTGAGCATGTTTACATTGCATACACAACGCGCATAATTGATTAGACCTTGGCTGCGCTGAATCGACCCTCCTATGCCGCTTAAAGTATTCATCGACACAGAATTCACGGATTTCTTTAATCCTCAGCTAATCAGCATCGGCTTGGTCGCCGAGTCTGGTGAAGAGTTTTATGCCGAAGTGCCATATTCCCCGTTGGCGTGTAGGGACTTCGTCAGAGAAACCGTGATTCCCATGCTTGGAGGCGATCCAGATGCATATATCTCCCATGATGAGCTCTATTTCAGAATGACTGATTGGTTGCGTTTGGTTATGAGTAAGTTCATCAGTGCACAAACTTGTTACGCAAGACTTCGTTCACACGCGTTTTCCAGCCGTCACCAGTTGCGCGGATGGCTTCGAGTACGTCAGGATCAAGACGGATCGATACCGCCTGTTTTTTGTTTTCTGAGGCTGGGCGACCAATTTTTTTCAATTTGGTTTGCAATGATTTGGGCAAGCCAGAGAAGGGTACCATTTCGGCCATATCTTCCTTAGATAGCTCGCGGACTTCTCCGTCTGCATCAGTCAATGGTTTTTTTGGACTCATAATTTTTAACCTCTCTATAGCTGTCGGTGTCATTTAATTGCGCCAGACGCTGGGTGTAGTGCGCAACGGCGATGCGGGTGTGCTTCTTCATTGTGGGGGGGCTCCGAGGGGGATGCGTGAATGGGGTGGCCGTTATTATACGTTGACGGCGGAACAAGTTAGGCCGACACCAGAGATGGGCGCTGCGCTGGATACAGATTACCTGATTGGTTTGGGAGCGGTTGAACAACGCATGCTGATCTTGGTTGATATCGAAAAATTGATGTCCAGTGTTGAAATCGGACTGATTGAAAAACTAGCTGCATAGAAAATAAATATTCAATATCGGGGAATAATAAAAATGACTGTCACACAACGTTTATATCTACTCATTTTCTCTGCCGTCGTTGGGTTAATAAGCCTGGCTGTTCTTTGTCTTTTTCAGATGGAAAAGGTTTACACCTCGGCTAATTACGCCAACATTAATACGGTTCCCAGTCTGCTTGCTCTGGATGAAGCGTTCAAGGAGTTGGCCCTGATACGTGCGCAGGTTTGGCAGCAGATGGCCTTGAATGACGATGTCAAGAAGGCCGAAGTAGTGCAGAAAATTAATGAGGAGTATGGTCTCATCATTGAGCAGTTCAACTTATATGAGAAAGAGGATATTGCAGATGACAAAGACAGAGTCCTGCTAGCAGTTGACCGTAGCACGCTGGAGGCATATGACACCTTGCGTGCCAAAGTGCTGGCACTCTCGGATGAAGGCAAAGTCGAGGAGGCGCGCGCTGCTGCTATCGAACCAAATTGTTGTGAAGAAGGTGGACGATGCTTTTGATGAACATCGTCACTATAATGAGTATGTGGGAAAGAAGAGCGCAGAGGATGCCGCCGCGACGCTAAGGAATTCTAATTTGCTAGCGATCACTATTACTCCGCTGTTGATCATCGGTATCGCGGGGATGGGGTTGATTCTTTCTCGGAAAATTGTTAACTCACTTAATGCAGCGGTGAAAATTGCACAAACGGTTGCCGCCGGCGATTTAACAGCACATATCGAAATCACTTCCAAAGACGAAGTGGGGAAACTGCTGCAAGCACTCAAAGAAATGAGTGATAGTCTTGTGAAAATAGTCACGCAAGTGCGGGTTGGCACTGACACGATTGCCTCCGCATCCGGCCAGATTGCCAGCGGTAATCTCGACTTGTCTTCTCGTACGGAAGAGCAGGCCAGCGCACTGGAAGAGACCGCCTCTTCGATGGAAGAATTAACCAGTACCGTCAAACAGAATGCTGATAATGCACGCCAAGCCAATCAGTTGGCCGAGTCAGCATCTGAGGTCGCGGTCAAGGGCGGAGCCGTCGTGTCGCAAGTGGTGGATATGATGAGTTCGATTCATCCAAAAAAATTGTCGACATTATCGGTGTCATTGACGGTATTGCTTTCCAGACCAATATCCTAGCCTTGAATGCCGCAGTGGAAGCCGCCCGTGCCGGTGAACAAGGCCGAGGTTTTGCTGTGGTCGCAAGTGAAGTACGCAGCCTGGCACAGCGCAGTGCTGCAGCTGCAAAGGAAATCAAGGAATTAATTGGTGACTCTGTGGAAAAGGTCGATGCGGGTGCAAAGTTGGTCGACCAAGCTGGCATTACGATGCAAGAGATCGTGACGAGTGTAAAGAGTGTTACCGACATCATGGCTGAAATTACTGCGGCCAGCCAGGAGCAGACAACCGGTATCGAACAAGTTAACCAGGCGGTAGGTCAAATGGACCAGGCCACGCAACAAAATGCAGCATTGGTGGAAGAGGCTGCCGCGGCGGCGGGATCGATGCAAGACCAGGCGGGCAATTTGGTACAAGTCGTCAGTATTTTTAAGCTCTAGAAATGCGCGTAAGCGTTTGCGGTCACCCAGCGTGTGCTGAGTGCGTTAAACGATTGGAGGAGGGGAGATATGTCGGAGGTGCATGATTCGATTGTAGCAATGTCTCGGCAAGGGGGCTACATTGCGTATAAACCCCATAGTCGGCTGCCTGGCGCAGGCGATCAGCTATGCATGGCTTGTACCACGAGACGTACGCCGAGAGCAGCACAGACACGATTGATTGTGTCGAAACGCGGGGCACTACCAGGGCGCAATGCTTTGTAGAGCGCTTCGCGCGTAATGCCTGCTGATGTGGCAATTTCGCCCATGCCACGCGCCCGCGCGATATCGCCCAGTGCCGAGGCGAGTAAGCCGGCATCGTTCGCTTCCAGGATGTCGGTGAGATAGGCTGCAATCGCTTCTTCGCTATCGAGATAGGGGGCCGCGTCGAACTCGAGCAGATCGTCAACGTTGATTTTCTTGTTCATGGTCATTTCCTTCCGTTAATCCAGCATCGCTGCAAGCGCCTTGGCGCGTTTGATATCGTTCCTCTGCGAGCGCTTGGAACCCCCGACGAGCAACACGATGACCTGCGTGCTGCGCTGGGTGAAATAGACGCGCCATCCGGCACCGACATGAATACGGAGTTCTGAGACGCCTTCTCCCACGGGTTCAACATCGCCCATCAATCCGCGTTCCAATCTTTTGATTCGCGCCACGACAAGGCCGCGTATCGAGGCGTCTTTCAGTTCATCAAACCAGGTCGTGAACTCAGGAAGTGGTTTTATTGAGAACATGCACCGATTGTAATCGTTCAATTACATTTTGTCAAAGCGCGATGCAGATTACCTCCGAATCACGGCAGTACCATGCGTGCGGCAATGACTCACGCAGAGCGGCCCTGCAAGGCGATAGCGATGCGGATGATGCCATGCCGACCCGACACTCCTGGCCCTGGCAGGGGCGTCTTAGGTCGGCTCCCGGCGATGCTGTAAAAATGTTGTCAAAATGGAATGTTTGTGGGTGTTTTTACCCCGGCGCGCATAGTTGCCCCCACCCCGCGCCTGCCGGTTACATAAGGCTGTTTTGACTCAAAAATGCGTCAGCGGTAAAAGTAAACCCGGCGTGGCATAGGAGTCAGGCCGGGCGGCATCGAATTTGACGCATTTTGATGCACCCACACGGCATTTTTTGCAAAGTGAGATATGAGGGGGCAGGCGAAGAAAAAATCGCGCATTACAGGTTGTCTACCCATCCCAGAACAGTGAGTTCAAAGTTCGCGTCGGGATGCGAAAAACTGACATAAATGCTATCCAGATTCGTAAGCATCAATTGGGCAAGACCTTGATATTGTCTTCTCTCGGCAGTCTATTTAAAACATCCAGTGCGACCAAAGAAAGCGGCACGACACGAACAGTTCCATTTTTGGTATCCGGTAATAGTGCAGTTCGTTTTTCCAGATTCACATTCGACCACATGCATATTCCAGTGAATTTGGTCACATCGTTCAACAACATGGACATCGCCCGTTCAACAACATGGACATCGCCCGTTCAGCAACGCGGACAGTCGACCAGCGAGTAGACGTGCTCGATAGACAGATACTGGAATTAGTTTTCAAAGTCTGGAATCGGCCAGTAGCGGTCGTCTGCAGATATGCCCCTGCAGAGAGGTATCCGGCAAATCAGGATTCGCTGTCAGAACGGCACAGCCTTCGTTGTCGCACCACTTTCTGGTGAGCCGCCAAGCTTGAATAACA
>Ga0302155_10001591_pt1 | contig 16396 bp, 10 predicted proteins | sample I_Bog_N3_1_FD_193508 | JGI IMG/M metagenome (GOLD analysis project Ga0302155, IMG submission 193508) | Peat permafrost microbial communities from Stordalen Mire near Abisko, Sweden - I_Bog_N3_1 | ecosystem: Environmental > Terrestrial > Soil > Wetlands > Peat | place: Sweden: Abisko, Stordalen...
GAAAGCCTGGCGCGGTTTGCCAGCGCCTGCCCCAGCAGCCCCATGGCCACGTTGCTGTAGACGAAGCCGGGTTTCGCCGGCTTGGCCACGCCCTGTTTGGCCAGGAAGGCGTAGAGATTGGCCTCGGCGTAGTCGGCGTAAGGATTGCTGGGGTCGGCCGGCTTGAAGTTGTCCGGCATGCGCGGCAGGCCTGAGTGCTGCGTGGCGATATCAAGAAGAGTGACCTCGTCGCCGGCGGGTTTCGCCACGGTCCCGGGCGGCAACAATTCGCGCACCGGCGTATCGAACTTCACCTTGCCCTGCTCCACCATCTGCGAAAGAATCAGGCAGGTGAATGTCTTTGAAATCGAACCGATCTCAAAGATCGAATTCTCCTTCGCGGTCCCATACGTAAACAAATACCGCTTGCCATGCTCCACCACGCCAATGGCGACGCCAGCGCCGGTGGAAGGAGCTAACTGCCCATTTTTGAGCGCCGCGGCAATGTCTTTATCCAGCACCGCCTGCATGTCGGCTGCCGAGACCGGCGGCATGGCGGGATCGTAGGTCGGCGGCGGAACGGGCTTGGCTTCGATCGCCGTGGTTTGCCGGGTAAGATTCAACGGCAACGGCTTTCCCTGGTCCCATGTTCCGGTGAGGGAGTCTCCATCGGCGGAGAGCTTGCCGGCCCAGTGGCCCTGAAATCCAGGCACGTCGAAGGAGAAATCGCTGCCGAAAAAAACGACCTTGTCGCAGCCGATGCCCATGGCGCGCTGGTCGAGGCTGTCCGCAGCGCAGAACTCGTGACCGGTGCTGTCGCTTTTTACGCGAAGCTGGATGCGGAGAGGCTTGCCCACATCGAGCACACCCAGCCAGATGCCGTCGACGGCGGAAGGCTTGGCGGCGGCAACAAAGGTGTCACGCGTAAACTTCAGCGGCTGAGGTGTGCCCTGGTCCCAGGTGCCGTCCAGACCGTCGGCGGTGACGGTGCCTTTCCATGTGCCATGCACGGCGGGAATGGTGAAGGTAAGCGCCTGGCCGTCGAGATGAAAATCCGCGCAGGGAATGCCGATGGCGCCCTGGTCGGTGCTGTCGAGGGTTCCGGTGATCGCTCCGGCGGCATCGACCTTGATGTGCAGCTTGACATGCAGCGGGCCGAGCATGCCCGCGTAGTCGCCGGCTATCGAAGGCTGCTGCGCGTAGGTGGAAAGGGAACATAGCGCAAACACAACAGCAGAGAGCACGCCGGCAATTCTTCCGGCCAAGCGAGGGGTTGCCGCGAATTGCAGGTTGAGAAGACGCATGAGGAGGTTTCGCTTTCTGGCTGCCATGCCGGTGAGATGTTCAACGGAGCGTAAGACCTGCCTGTTGTGCCCTGGCTAATAGAGAAACGCCCAGCCCACGGGATTCTTCAGGAACCTGCACAGCAACTGCCTCGTATCTCTGTGCAGCAGTGCCTCGCCGATGTTGTGTTCTTGAGGCCTTACAGCGGTTTCGATTCCGCCCTTTACAGAAACCTGGAAGCCAAGTGGCGTTTTTCTCAAGAAAATGCCACCTGGTATGAACTTCAGACGTCAACATGTGAATCGAAACCGCTCTAGACCTTTGAGTGAATTATGCAGCCGGACGGCACAAGTGAACAAGGTTAACTTGAAAACCGATGGGCGCGGGGATACACTTCCGCTGACCATACCTCGTTGAAATCGACCGCGTACAACCCGCAACTCCAGAGAGGAAACCGCATCGCATGAAGACCTTCTTACGCGTCTTATTGTGCCTTTTACCGCTTGTTTCAGCCGCAGCGGCGCAAGACAACAAGTCTGCTGGTCTGCCGCCCTTGATCGACCGGGAACTGATCTTTGGCAACCCTGAGATTGCGGCGGCGCAGATTTCTCCCAATGGCCAGTACATCGCGTTTCTGAAGCCATGGAAGGATACGCGCAACATTTACGTCAAGGCGGTTGCAGAGCCCTTCAGCGCGGCGCGGCTCCTGACCACCGAGAGCAAGCGGCCGGTGGCGGGATTTTTCTGGACGCATGACAGCAAGAACATCCTCTACGTGAAAGATCACGATGGAGACGAGAACTTCAACGTGTACGCAGTCGATCCCGCGGCCAAACCTGCCGCGGGCGGGGATGCTCCGGCCTCGCGCGACTTGACCGGTCTGAAAGGCGTGCGCGTCATTCCCTTCGATCTGCCGAAAAGCGATCCGGACATCCTCTACATCGGTCTCAATGATCGCGACAAGGCCTGGCATGATTTGTACAAGCTGAAGATCTCCACCGGCGAAAAGACGCTGGTGCGCAAGAACACCGATCGCGTGACCGGATGGGAGTTTGATCTGAAAGGTCAGTTGCGGCTGGCGACGCGTAACGCGGAAAACGGCGACACCGAAATCCTGCGCGTGGATGCCGACAAACTCACCCCTGTTTACTCCTGCACCGTGTTTGAAACGTGCGCTCCGCTGCACTTCCACACCGATGGCAGTCACGTGTACATGGAGACCAACAAGGGCACCGACCTGATTTCTCTGGTGCTGCTCGATCCCGCAACGGGCAAGACGGATCTGGTCGAGTCCGATCCGCTGGGCCAGGTGGACTTTGGCGGGGCTGCGTTCTCCGAGGCCACCGATCAGTTGGTAGAGACCTGGTATATCCACGACCGCGCCAAGACGTACTTCAAAGACAAAGCCTACGGCGCAGACAACCACTGGCTCGAGGAGCACTACAAGGGCAAAGAGATCAGCGTAGTTTCTCGCACTGAGGACGAGCGGTACTGGCTGTTCTCGGCGGCAAGCGACACCGAGCCCGGCCAGACGGTGCTTTTCGATCGCAAGACCCGCGCCCTCACGCCGCAATACACCATTCGCGAAAAGTTGCCCCGGCAGGACCTTGCCGAGATGAAGTCCATCACCTACAAGTCTTCTGATGGGCTGGAGATTCCCGCCTATCTCACGCTGCCCAAGGGAGTGCCCGCCAAAAACCTGCCTACGCTCCTCATTCCGCACGGCGGCCCGTGGGCGCGCGACACGTGGGGTTACAACACGCTGGCGCAGTTCTTTGCCAATCGCGGCTATGCCGTGCTGATGCCAAACTTCCGCGGATCCACCGGGTATGGGCGCAAGTTTCTTGACGCCGGCAACCTGCAATGGGGACGCACCATGCAGGACGACCTGACCTGGGGCGTGAAGTACCTGGTGTCCGAAGGCATTGCCGATCCCAAGCGCGTGGGTATGCTGGGCATCTCGTATGGAGGCTACGCCACGCTGGCCGGGGTCGCGTTCACGCCCGACCTGTATGTTGCGGCAGTGGACATCTGCGGTCCGTCCAACCTGATCACGCTGATGGAATCGATTCCTCCCTACTGGGAGGCGGCGCGCAAAACCTTTGCGGTGCGCATGGGCGATGTAAGCACGGCGGATGGCAAGGCGCTGCTGGCGGAGCGCTCGCCGATCCACTCAGTCGACAAGATCAAGACGCCGCTCCTCGTCGCGCAGGGCGCAAACGATCCGCGCGTCAACCGGCGCGAGGCCGAGCAGATTGTGATTGCGCTGCGCGATCGCGGCTTCCCGGTGGAGTACATTCTTGCGCCGGATGAAGGCCACGGCTACGCAAGGCCCATCAACAACCTGGCGCTGTTCATGGCGTCGGAGAAGTTTCTCGCCGAGCACCTGGGCGGACGATTCCAGGATGGCGGTTCGGCGGAGTCCGTGGCCCGGCTCAAGGAGATTTCAGTCGATCCAAAAACAGTGGTGCTCGCGAAGATCGTCGACGCCGCGGCCGTGGGACTGCCCAAGCCGGCAGTCGATCTGCAGGTAGCCACGTACAAATACGACGTGAAGGTTGCCCTCGGCGCCCAGACCATGAACCTGAAGGTCTCCACCGTAATCGCCGACGGAGGATCGTCCTGGACGGCAACCGACACCATGGAAACTCCGCAGGGGAACGCGGTCGATGTTGCCACAATCGAGAAGTCGAGCCTGATTCTGCAAAGCCGCAAGGTGACGCAGGGGCCGGTCGCGATCGACGTGGACTTCAGCGGCGACAAGGCCGCGGGCAAGATCGCCATGAACGGCCAGGACCATGCGATTGCCGCGGACCTGGGCGGCCCCATCTGGGGCGATGGAGCCGGCGGCGACCAGGTGATTGCCACGCTGCCCCTGGCCGTGGGCTACACCACCGCCTTCCGCAACTTCGATATCCAGTCGCAAAAGGTGAAGCTGCAACAGCTCAGCGTGCCAGCCGAGGAATCGGTAACCGTAGCGGCAGGGACATTCGACACCTTCCGCGTGGAGATTGTTGCCGCGGACGGAGGCGGCGACAAGAAGACGCTGTGGGTGGCGAAAGACTCGCGCAAGGTGGTGAAGGCCAGCGCGGTGGTTGCTGCCATGGGCGGCGCCGTGCTGACCCAGGAGCTGCTGCCATAGCTAGGGTTCGTTTCACGCGACGGAGGCGGACCACGCGTCTCCGTCGCCTGAAATTGGTGGGCTGGGCCGCGGGCTCTCCGGTATAGTCCTTCCATGAGATTTAGGAGATTCTTCCCCTGTTGTTCCGGCCTGGCCGGATCATTTTCCTTGGCTGCGTCTGTGTTCTCCGCGATGCTCACCGTGGCCGCCGCACCATCCATCGCGGCGCAGACAATGGACATGAAGGACATGGCGGACACCACGCCGGTTCCTCCGCCCGAGCAACTCCCCGTTCCCATCCGCATGACCGGAATCGGCAACAGCCACATCGCCATCAAAGCGAGCCCCGAGGCGCAGGCGTGGTTTGATCAGGGCCTCAGCCTTTATCACGACTTCTGGGATTACGAGTCGGCCAAGGCATTTGAGCAGGCCATCCGCGTGGATGCGCAGTGCGCGATGTGCTGGTGGGGGCTCGCGGAGGCTGAGCAATTCCGCGGCGGCGAACAGTCTTACTACGGCAAGAAAGCGCTGGCCGAGGCGGTGCGGCTGAAAGATCACGGCAGCGCCACCGACAAGATGTACATCGAAGCGGCCGCGGCGGCGGCGGATGAAAAGAACGGCGGCAAACAGCAGCAGATCGCCCTGCTCCGCAAACTGGTAAAGAAAGAACCCAAGGACCTTGAAGCGCGCATATTTCTTGCCGGCGCGGTGGGCGATGGATTCGACGATGAGGGCGAGCCCAAGCCAGGCCAGAAGGAACGCATCGCGATTCTGGAGAGCGTGTTGCGCGACGCGCCCGATGACTCAGCCGCAAACCACTATTGGATTCATGCCATGGAGCCGGGCAATCATCCTGAGGCGGCGTTGAAGAGCGCCGCGTTGCTGGCCAGCCTTGCGCCCACGTCGGGCCACATGGTGCACATGCCGGGTCACATCTTCTATCGCGTGGGCAACTACCCTGAGGCCGAGCACTGGTTCGCCGCATCGATGGAAGCTGACGAGAGCTACATGCGCACCCAGCACGTTGCGCCGGACGACGACTGGAACTACGTGCACAACATGATGTACGCCATTGCCAACCTGATGGAACAGGGCAAGCTCGAGCAGGCCAGTGCGCTCTCAGACCATTTGTCCGCCGCGCGCGGAAAGCTCTCGGCCACGCTCTACATCTGGTCGGCGCGCGACCAGATGGCGCGCATCGGCCAGCGGCTGCCCGTGGCCCTGCGCGTGGGCGATTGGGGTGAGGTGCTGGCCATGCTCGGCCAGGTAAATTTGGCGGAAACCGACAAAACGTCGAACCTGCGTTTTCTGGCCACGGAACTGGGCGCGTATGCAACGGGAATGAAGGCCCTCGAATCCAATGATCCTGTGGCTGCGCAGGCCGCATCCGACAAGATGGACGCGGGCTTGTGGCGGCTCGAGCCGGGCGAAGACCAGGGCGCCAAAGACAAAAAGAAAGACGAAGCCGGGAAAGGCGACAAGAAAAAGGACGAGCCGCCCATGGCGAAGATTCTCCCCGACGCGGAGCCCGAGCCGCTGGTGAAGTGCTTCAGAATCCAGTCGCTTGAACTGCGGGCCGGGTTGTTGGTGGGCAAAGGCAAGCTCGACGCGGCGAAGAAGCTCTACGACAAGGCCTCAAAGGACGAGGGCGAACTCGGCTACCACGAGCCGCCGTTTTACATTCGTCCTGTTGGCGAAACCGAGGCTGCCGCACTGATCACGGCAAAGGATTACGCTGGCGCAAAGGCCGCGTACGAAGCGGCGCTCAAGCAGCGGCCGAACTCGGGCTTTGGCCTCTATGGCCTGGCGCGGGTAAAGGAGGTCTCCGGCGACACGGCCGGCGCGCGTGAAGGCTACCAAGCCTTCCTGAAGGCCTGGCCGGCGGCAGATGCGTCTTTGCCCGAGGTCGCTCACGCGCACAAAGTCCTCGACGAGACCAGCAAGAGCAGCTTCTAGCTTTTAGCTGCTAGCTTCGGCCTGGCTGGAACTGGCCGTCAGCGGTGAGTGGTGTCCGCCGCCAATTTGCGCCTGTCTTCCCACGCAATCGGCGGCGCGGAGTTGACTCAGGCCAGCGCCGGTTCCATCACTGCGGCGGTCCGCGTCACGGAGATCACGCTGATGTCGTCCTCCTGGCCGAACTCCTGTGCGGCGTCGGCAACCGCCGTTGCGGAGAGGGTGGAATGCAGCAGTTCGTGCACCCGCTCGAAGCCGAAGAGCTGGCCGCTCTCGTCCATCGCTTCCACCACGCCGTCTGACAGCAGCACCAGCTTGTCCCGGTCCCTGAGCTTGAAGCGCATCACTGAAAACTCGGTCTGCGCCATCATCCCCAGCGGTAGAGCCCCGTCCATGGGCAGGGATTCTCCGTTGAGATAAGGCGGCATGTGACCGGCGTTGGCCAGCGTGGCCGCGCCGTCGGCGCCGATGCGCAGCGCCAGGCAGGTGGCCTGCGCGTTGCTGCGCCCAACCAGGCGATCGTTCAGCTGGCCCAGCACGAAGCGCGGATCGGTGTTGAAGCCGGCGGCGGTGCGGATGGCCCCCACCAGCAGCGCCACCAGCATGCCGGCCTGGAGCCCTTTGCCGGTCACGTCGCCGGCAACAATCAGCAGGCTCCCGTCCGTGGGGTGGGGAATCACCTGGAAGAAGTCGCCGCCCACCTCGCGGGCCGGGCGGTATTCGCTCTCGATGATGAGGCCGGGGATGGTGGTGCGCGCCTCGGGCAGAATCATCTGCTGCACTTCCTGCGCCTGCTTCACGTCGAGCGCCATCTGGCGCTGGCTACGGATCGACTTGAGCAGCCGTCGCACCAGCAGGACAACGACCACCACGGCCAGCAGCAGGTTGGCGATCTGATTCAGCCGGATGCTGAAGCCGAAGATCTCCCAGCGGATGGTCAGATGGAGAAGAACGAATTCCAAAGAGAAGTTGGCGACGCCCCAAAGCAGGACAGCGGGCAGCACCAGCCAGCCTTCAAGGCCATGGCGGCGAATGCCCTGTAAGACAGTCCACAACTGGAGCGCGAGAAAGAGCAGGCGGAAGACGATGGTGGCTGTGAGAAACGGTGTGGCGACGCGATGCGGAACAAGCCCCGCGACCATCTCCTGGCCGAAGAAGATGGCGATGGCGTAGAGCACGCCCAGGATCGCCGCCGCATATGGAGTCCATGCGGGGCGCTGGCGGCCAAACCATACCCACCACACGATGGACCAACCGACAAAGATGAGAGGCGGCAGGACGGCTTCAGTGATCACCTGGGTGGTCAGGATGCTGATGTCCTGCGACCAGGAGCCAAAGACAGAAAAGGCGTAACTGACTGTTTCCAGCAGGAAGAGTACGCCCATCCAGACATACACTCTGTCGGAGCGGTCAAAGAGAATCATGGTGAAGGCCAGCAGAGTCATCGCGGAGAACAAAACCGCCAGGGCCGCGGTAGATGCATAGGAGCGGATGAGCTCGATCCAGCTCATCTGGTGCTGCGATGCGACCGTGCCGGCGTGGCCCAGCACCGGGGCATTGTGGAATCCGCCCACATCGGCCGCTTCATTGAGAGTGGAGGGAAGCATGAAAACGCGGAAGGCGAGAACCTGGGTGGCGGGGCCGCCATTGCTCTGCGCACCGTGATCTTTCGGCGCCGGCAGCGGGAACATCATGGGCTGGGTGTAGTAGGCGGTCGGTATTTTTCCTTGCTCGAAATCCCCGAAGTGGCCCACCAGCTCTCCGTCGGCGAAGACCTGGTAGACGTCGTCGATGTCCGCGGGACCGGCCAAGGCGAGCTCCTGGCCGGGCAGCGCCTCCACATGAACGCGGATACGGTACCACGCGTAGCCCCAGTAGCCCTTGTGGCCCTTGACCGTCCAGCCGGGGACGAAGCCGGTAGACCCGGTGAGCGGGTCCACTGAGCCGGCCGCGGGAGTCAGGTCGACGTTCTCCCATGCCGAGTCGTCAAAGCCGGGCTCGGCCCACAGCGGCTGGCCGGTCTTTGCATCCACCGGCGAATCTCCAATGGTGAATTTCCATGGCCCGTAAAGCGGGACGGAAGATTGGCCCAGGTCGACTTGAGCGGCTTTTTGCGCGGCGGCAGGTGCATGCTGAGGCTGGGCGGAAGCAAGAAGAGCGAGAGAGACGATTGTCAGGGGGACGAGAGTCGAGCGGAAACTTCGCGACACAGCGCAACTCCTTTTGCGAGAAGACCTATCTCAAGGAATATACCCACTAAGCGCCGGGAACACGAAGAAATTCCTCCACACCTGCGCTGCGGCGGGCGCTCGCGGGTGGCGCGCACGGGTGCAGTGCATCTCGCCACAGGACAAAGCGCGAAGAATGGAGGAATCGCTCCATTCCCCGGCGGCCTTGATTCTGTCCGCCGGGGAATTTGGATTGGTGGATCTGAGCCTGGCTATGCGCCTACGGGCTGTTTTGCGTGGGCAACGGCCTCGATCACGGCCCTGCTGAAGGCTGGGATGTCGTCGGGCTTGCGGCTGGTGACGAACTGGCCGTCCGTGACCACTTCCTTATCCACCCAATGCGCACCGGCATTTTTCAAGTCGGTCTTGATGGATGGCCATGAGGTGACGGTCTTGCCTTTCAACGCGCCCGTCTCGATCAGGGTGGAGGCTCCATGGCAGATGGCGCCGATAGGCTTTCCCGCGGCGACAAAATGGCGGACAAAGTCGACTGCCTTGGGAATCATGCGCAGTTTGTCGGGATTCATCACGCCGCCGGGCAACAACAGGGCATCGTATTGCTCGGCGTTGGCCGTGTCGAGGGTCTTATTGACCTGCACCGACAGGCCCCAGTCCGTATGGTTCCATCCCTTGATGTCGCCGGCGTGCGGTGAGACCACTTCGGTGCGTGCACCTGCGGCTTCCAACGCCTTCCGCGGCTCAATCAGTTCAGACTGCTCGAAGCCGTCGGTGGCAAGAATTGCGATCGTTTTTCCATTCAAGTTTGAAGACATTTTTAACCCTCCGTGGGTTTGCTGGTACGCACGGTAGGATGCGCCCGCGGGGGTGGGGTTGTTCGAATCGGCAGAAGGGGCGCCGGCGGTCGCCGCAGTGCCTCCCGTCGGCCTGCGGGGTCAGACATTCATGGCCGCGCGGGGAACAGGGCAATTGCATGAAGGATCCGTCTCGACAGCGCTCGTTCACTCCCTCCCTTAGCCTCTCATTCCGGCGTGGCCATTCGCGAAGCCTCCCGGTCAGCCGCAGCTTTCCAAGAATATCTTCTCCTCGTTTTGCCGATCATTTCCTCCATCCGGCGCACAATAGAGATAGATCAGGCAGGAAACCACCCCGGAAAGACGCGCATCCTTCCCGGAAATCCAGACCGCCGCCACGAAAAATGACGCCCCTTTTTTGGCTTTGTCGCCTATTCAACTGAAAACAAATATGTTACATCCAAGCTCACCCTTCTTGCCTCATCAATCTAAAGAAGTTACGCGTCTATGATTTTCGGGAAATTTCAAGTCTAAAGGACTTATATCCCCCAAACTGCGTCAATGGAGCTCGGAAGAAACCACCGGTTTACGAAGCGTGAAGATGAGAAAGGTGAATTCCAGGTTATAGGGGTCCCATCGTACTGGCCGCTCTGCGCAATCCAGGTCAATGGGAGAGGTTGGCTCAAATCCGCATTCCAGCGCCAGAGAAAGCATTCCCTCAGCTTCCTGCCTGGAAAAAATCTTGATCGGAGTTCCATGGGCAACTTGATTCATTGTGTCGATGGGCTCAGGGTAGTAGTCCGTCGAAGTAATCAATATTCCGCCGGGCTTAAGCAGGCGAAACATCTCCTGAAAGTACGGCTCTAAAGGAACACCGTGTTCAATGACGCTCAAACAGGTGATCGCGTCGAAAGAAGAATTCGGGAACGCGGCGTGGGTAATATCTCCCGGCAAATACTGGATTGGCCCACGCCTGGCCGGCCCCGTAAAGGAGAGGTTGATTCCATACAAGTGCTCGTATCCATAGACGAACAACGCAGGAAGCACATTGCTGTAGAATTCCGCGCCGGCGTCCAGGACGACTGCCGATCTCGGGTAGGCGCTGACGATCGCATGCACCGCGGCGAGGTGGTCCCAATTTTTTTCTGCGGCGCGGTGTAGAGGCAATCCAAGCTCTTTGCCTTTTCGCAATGCTTCTTCCCATTCGGCCTTACTTTGGAGGACTCCGTTTGGCAGCGGAGTATTCGCAGAATTCGAGAGGCTGCTCGCTCCGTACTTCGATTTCAGATACAGACGATAGATCGGTCTAGATTGAAGAATCAGGCTCTTGACGCGTCGAAAGAATCTTCTTGAAGCTGGCAACTTGGCCGTCTGTGCTTGCGGCGATGACGATTTCTGCATGAATTCAACCATATTCTCGTATCCGATGACCGCGCAAATGAGGTTCCGTTGGTGGTCGCAAAGGGTTCGCTGTTGTCCTGGCTGTGGACGGACGCAATCCACAAATGGCCATATTGCTTATGAGAGCGCGCACAGGCTGCGGCGGAGTTTTTCCGGGCCGCCGTCTGGAATCAGCCGATCGATCTCGTCGTGGGTCTTCTGCCAGGCGGGCAACGCGCGAGCCAGGAGGGTGCGGCCCTTGGCTGTCAGCTTCACCACACGGCTGCGCCGGTCACACAAATCGGGCGCCACTTTGACCAGCCCGCGGCGTTCCAGCGGCTTCAATGCCGCGGTCAGCGTAGTCCGGTCCATGGCCAGCAGGGCGGCCACCGGCCCCATCGGCGGCGGAGCCGGCCGATTGAGCGACATCAACAGCGAGAATTGCCCGTTGGTCAGCTCGAAGGGCCGCAGCGCCTCGTCGAATCTCCGCCCCAGCGCGCGCGCCGCCCGCTGCACATGGAGGCACAGGCAGCAGTCTCGCACCAGCAGCGTGGTTTCGTACGGCAGCAAATTCTTGCTTGACACACCGGCAGATTAGTTGATATCAACATATTCGTCAAGCGTCGTTCTTCTTGCGTTCTTCCCCGTTTCGTCCGTCCAGCTTTTACCGCGGGCAACCATTCAGCCCGCACGGAGGTCCGCTGTGTCATTCCTTCGCGACTTCAAAATCGCTATCCGTTCCCTTGGTCGCGTGCGCGCCCTCTGGGTCACGGTTGCTCTCACCCTGGCTCTCGGCATCGGCGCCAACGCGGCCATCTTCAGCGTGGTGCGCGCCGTGCTCCTGCGGCCTCTCGTCAATCGAGATGAAGACCGGCTGCTTTATATCCGGCAGAGCGCGCCGGGGATTGGCGAGACCAATGCCGCCTTTTCCGTTCCGGAGATTGCGGACATCGGCAGCGGGCTCAAGTCCATCAAGGAGCTGGGCACGTTTTCAGAGATCGGCTTTACGATTGTGGGGCTGGGCACGCCGCGCGAGATTCCCGCGGGGGTGGTGGATGGAAACTACTTCGAGGTAATGGGATTGAAGCCGGTGCTGGGGCGGTTGCTCGGCCCGGGCGACGATGGGCCGAATGCGCCGGGGGCGGTGGTGCTTACCTATCACTTCTGGAGAACGCAACTGCACTCCGATCCCAGCGTGTTGGGAAAGACAGTTCGTCTTGAGAGCTGCTGCGGCGCGCGTTCCGCAAATGTGGTGGGGGTTCTGGAGCCATCGGTGCCGTATCCGGTGGCAACGGAGATTATTGCCAACGTGGTGACGAGCCCGCATCACCTTTCCGCGACAATGGTGACGGGGCGCGAGCATCGCATGACGGAAGTGTTCGCGCGCCTCGCTCCGGGCGCGACGTTGGAGAGCGCGACGGCGGAGCTGCGCACAGTTTACGCCGCGATGGTTGCGGCGCATCCGGAGGTCTACAAGCCTGAAGATCATTTCCAGATCGGCGTGACGCGCATGCACAACCAGATCAACGCGCGCGCCAGCACGATTTTGTGGATTCTGTTTGCGGCATCGGGACTGCTGTTTGTGATTGCGAGCTCAAATGTGGCGAACCTGGTGCTGGCGCGGACGGTGCGGCGTGAACCGGAGTTGGCAGTGCGGTCGGCGCTGGGCGCGAGCACGGCAGTCTTGCGGCGTTCGCTGCTCGCCGAGAGCCTGGTGCTGTGCGGCAGTGGCGCGATTGCAGCGGTGATTCTTGCGGTGCCGATGGTGAGAGTGCTGGGGAAATATGCTTCACGCTTCTCGGTGCGCGCGAACGATTTGACGCTCGACTTCAGCCTGGTGTGGTTTGGGATTGGGCTGGCGCTGGTGGCGGCGGTGTTTCTGGCATTGATTCCGCGGCTGCCTTCAGCGAATGGGCCGCAGGGCGGGCTTACCGGGCGCGGCGCGCGCGTGGCGGGCGGAAGCAGCCGGCGCTTGCGAGTGTTTGCGGTGACGCAGATTGCCGCTTCTTTTATATTGCTGGCGGGTGCGTGCGTGCTGATGCAAACGCTCTTCACGCTGGAGCAGACGCGGCCGCCGTTCGACTCGGCAAATGTGCTGGCAGTGAACTTGCCGGTGATGAACTACGGGAAGACGCCGCAGCAGGTGCAGGAGTTTTATCGTGAGGTGGAACGCCGGATTGCTGCGCTGCCGGGAGTGGAGCACGTGTCGGGAGGCTTCAGCGTACCATGGCGCGACGAGCGGGAGTTGAACATCAACTTCACGTTTGCAGCGCTCGGGGCGCATCGTGCGGACGGGCAGGATTACCGCGCCAACTTCCGCGCGGTGTCGCCGGGATTCTTCGATACATTTGGCGTGCCGATTCAGACGGGGCGCGATTTTAATGACGGCGACAAGGATGGCTCGGAGCGCGTCGTCATCATCAGCCAGAGCCTCGCGAATCTACTTTATCCGGGCCAGAACGCGCTGAACCGCAAGCTGTGGTGGACGGACGGGGTGATGAAGTTCATCGGTATCAGCACGGAGCCCCGCAGGATTATTGCGGTGGTGCCTGATTTCGATGATGAGAACATGATTCCGTCGCCGGCGATGACAATCTATCAGCCGGTCAACCAGGAAGGATGGCAATCCCGCGTGTTTGTGCGCGCGCACCAGGACCCTTATGCATTGGTCCCGGCCATTGCGCAGACCATTCATGCCATGTCCGCCGACCAGCCAGTGGAGAAGGCGACTACGCTGGGTGACGTTCGCGCCGAGGTGCTGACGCCGGACAAGCTGAACGCCATCGTCTTTGGCGGATTTGCCGCGGTCGCCCTGCTCATCTCCATCGTCGGCGTGGCCGGCGTGCTTGCCTTCTCGGTCAGCAGCCGCACCCGCGAGTTCGGCGTACGCATCGCTCTCGGCGCGCTGCCCAGCAACATTCTCGCCATCGTGCTGCGCGAAGGCCTGGCCATGGCCGGCCTCGGCGTGGGCGCGGGCGTGGTGCTGGGGTTTGCGCTCTCGCGCCTGGTTGCCAAGTATGTGACGGAGATTCATCCGCCCGGAGCGCTCGTGTATGTCGCGTCGGCCGTGGTGATTCTGGGCGCGGCGGTGATTGCCTCGGCGGTGCCTGCGGCGCGCGCTGCGCGCGTGAACGCAGTGGAGGCGCTGCGGGCGGAGTAGAAATTTGAGAACAGAAATCTTGGGCGCGTGGCGCTTGTGTGTTAGTCTCCTACCGTTATTCCCAAATTCCAGGAGGAGATATGGTTCAGGTAGTGATGACTTTCAAAACGATCGATCCAGCGACCGGCAATCCGAACGGCGGGACACTCGACGTGGAGTTTGCGATGGAGCCGACCGGCTCCGGGGTCAAGCCCAACTCCATTACCAGATTCAAGCTCACGCCCAAAGCGGTTCCATCAGCGCCGAGTTCCGCCGAGTTCTGGCTTACATGGGGTGACGCAGCCGAGCTTGAAGAAACAGTCAATAGCATTCTAAGCATCAATCCAGTGCCGTAAGCACTGTAACGCGGCCCTTTTTCAGGGCCGCCCCCAATGATTGAGTGGAGGCGTTGCGGGCGGAGTAGTGCGATACAATTCGGAAAAATCGGGCTGCAAAAGGAGTATCCCATTCCAACCCCCAGCCTTCCGATTGGCGGCGCCCCTACCCGCCGCATCGCGTCCATCGACATTGTGCGCGGCCTGGCCATGGTCGTCATGGCCATCGACCACACGCGCGACTTCATCTCGAATATTCCTTTTGAACCGGAAGACATCCACCACACCTGGGCGTTCTATTTCTTCGTCCGCTGGATCACGCATTTCTGCGCGCCGGCCTTCTTTCTGCTCGCCGGCGTGGGCGCGTATTTCTACGGCCGTAGGCATTCGCCCGGCGAGTTACAGAAATTCCTGGTCACGCGCGGCCTGTGGCTGGTGGTGCTCGAGTTCACCGTGATCGGCTTCGCGTGGACATTCCATCCCGGCTGGGGCATGTTTGGCGTCATCTGCTGCCTAGGGCTGTCCATGATTTTGCTGGCGGCATTTGTGCGCCTGCCGCGCTGGATGGTCATGGCTGTCGCGTTGATTGTGATCGCGGCGCATGACTTATTTGACGGCCTCAAGCCCGCGGATTTTCATGGAGCACAGTGGCTGCTGGTGATGCTGCATAGCCGCGGTGGCGCGCATCTTGGCAGCTACACTTTGTTTGTTCTCTTTCCGCTGATCCCGTGGTGCGCGGTCACGCTGCTCGGCTTCAGCATGGGCGGCGTGTTTGAAAAGAATTCGGCCTCCGCGCGGCGCATACTGCTCTACGCAGGCGCGGCCTCGCTGCTTCTCTTCGGCCTTCTGCGCGTGACGAATCTTTACGGCAATCCAACTGCGGCTATTGCCCATTCCACGCCAGGCGAATGGCACGTGATGCCGACCGTGTCGCAGACCGCGATTCTCTTTCTCGATGTGGAGAAATATCCGCCGTCCCTTCAATATCTGCTGATGACTTTGGGCGGGATCTTCATTTTGCTGGCTGTCGCCGACGCAAAACTCTGGGGCGGAGTCGCGCGGATTCTCGAGATTTATGGCAGGGTTCCGCTGTTTTTCTATATTCTGCATCTTTTCGCGATTCATTTGGCGGCGGGGCTGCTTGGCTACCTTACGCACCAGCCGGTGAGTTGGCTCTTCCACGGCGGCTTCTTCCTCAACTATGCGCCTGATGGCCAGCCTTATGGACATGGGCTGGCGGTGGTGTGCGGGATGTGGTTTGGGATTGTCGTGCTGCTTTACTTCCCCTGTGCGTGGTTTGCGAGGGTCAAGAAGGAGCATCCGGATTCGCTGTTGCGGTTCTTGTGAGCGTTCTTCGATTGTTGGCATGTCCTCGATTTAGAAGCAGGAAATGACATATGGCCATTGAGTTTCTATCGACGAAGGATCAGGACATCGTGCTTCGATGTATGAAGTCGACGGCTTCGTTCATCGACGATTGCGAGAAGCACACTCGACTCGGAATCGAGGGCGACGAGTTGGAACGGCTTATCAAACAATGGCCAGATATCGACGACCGCGATCAAACCGGCAGCGGATTCCTGGCGATCAACAATTGCATGAATGAAGTTTGTCATGGGTTTCGGATTGCTGTCTCAGAATGGGCGACTGGTTTGACAGGCCAATGGAAGAAGTCCAGACCGCATACGGAAGGTGGCTTGCGCTCACTGGAACATCTGGGGGAATACTCTAGAAGCTTTCTTTTCGATCCGTTTGCATCGCGAAAAGCATCCCTCAGGGGCTAAACCCCATCTCTCTCTCATTTTGATGAGCTTATGGCACGACTGAAGTCGTGCCCCTTTGCACACATCGTTCAAGGCTGGGTTTTGAGCAAGCGTCGAAGTCGTGCCCCTTTGCACACATCGTTCAAGGCTGGGTTTTGAGCAAGCTTCGAAGTCGTGCCCCTTTGCACAGCTTCGTCAAACTGGAGTTTTTCAGTAAGCCGTAAGGCACAGAATTCCTAGGGGGTGGGACTGACCAGCTTGCAGGGAAAGGCCCGGATTAGTGGGAACCAGGGAGAAGGGTGTGGGGCTGAAGCCCCATCTCTCTCTCATTTTGATGAGCTTATGGCACGACTGAAGTCGTGCCCCTTTGCACATATCGTTCAAGGCTGGGTTTTGAGCAAGCTTCGAAGTCGTGCCCCTTTGCACATATCGTTCAAGGCTGGGTTTTGAGCAAGCTTCGAA
>Ga0302155_10001601_pt1 | contig 16324 bp, 18 predicted proteins | sample I_Bog_N3_1_FD_193508 | JGI IMG/M metagenome (GOLD analysis project Ga0302155, IMG submission 193508) | Peat permafrost microbial communities from Stordalen Mire near Abisko, Sweden - I_Bog_N3_1 | ecosystem: Environmental > Terrestrial > Soil > Wetlands > Peat | place: Sweden: Abisko, Stordalen...
TACTAGTACCTGAGTCTCCCTAGGAGGCAGGTATTTATCTAACACAGAGTAGTGAACTATAGTGCGCCTTTCTCATTAACACTATAGCCCTATATGAGGTCAACTGCTCCTCATTACACTAGTTCCAGTATTCGACAAGATGTCTCTTATAGTTGATAGATTCGACCACTAAGATAATATATAAGAGATATACGACATAAGGTTATATGTGAGACATGACTTGACCATGAGGGAACACGTTACATTGAACCTAGATGCGAATCATGAAAATACTATGCACCTCGACCCGATGTTTATATATATAAGAGACATACGACATAACATGATATAGTAGACCTCAATGGGCATGAACCATCCTTTCACATTAAGTACATGACGTGATAACATAACTACTAGGATGATACCCCTCGACGCGATAATATATAAGAGACATACGACATAATCATAATAAGATTAAAGACGATGTTATGGGAGGTCACGAATCTTGGAACTATAACCACAACACGACCTGGAATGCAATAGGTTAGGGAATACACCTCCCATTAGGTACGGATTGACCAGGGCAGATTTATTAGATTTAATGTACGGGGCATTATTGAATACATGGACAATTGGAGTAGAGAACTAATCAACCTTGCTGGTATACACAGTATGATAAGGTTTTGGGGACAGACGAGACATCAACAGCTTAATACTAGACTTGTACATACAACACGTAACAGGGAATATGGTCCCCATTAGGGATGGAACCCTACCCTTAGTGTAGAGGATATCGCTTGGATCTCACCAGACATCTTCCCACTGCTTTCATCATGGTCATAGGCATAGAACATGAGTAGATTCCATTTGGGTGTGGAGTTGCAGATCGTGTTATGGTACTTAACCCTACTCCCTTGGGGGCAGTAATCCTTATCACTTATCTATCTATCTCTTGCTAGGAAATACTTCCCTTTTAGAGGAGACAACTAGGGTATGTCATTCAACCGTACCTCATGCAACACTATCTCACTATAGCACTCAACCCTATTTCATTCAACCGCCTATCTCTTTTAGCTAAGAACAACAACGAAGAACGTGTTCTCTTTTCCTTTTCTCTCTATGTGAAAGGGGATTAAATTAAGATTTAGATTCAGTCGCGATATCAAGTAGAGTGTTCTCTACAATACCGATAAGTGGAACGATAACTAAGAATCATGAGAAGTAGAATGCCGTTGATAAAGCACCGATAGTAATGTATGGTTCTTCAACGTGTTGGCTACCAATGAAGAATAGTACGAAGAAGTTAGCTACAAATAGCCAGAATGCTCATCGCATTAATGGTCGGAACTGTGAACCACGTACACGTGATGTATCTACTAGAGGCATAACAAGTAAGATCAGTAATGAACTGAACATTGCTAATACACCTAATAGTTTGTTTGGGATAGATCGTAGAATAGCGTAGTATGGAAGTAAGTACCACTCAGGAACACAAATATATTAACGCAGTGCTCATTAGACATTGCACAGATACTCGCGTAACTGTTTAGACTATATCATCAACTCAAGAAATTGACTTAAATTTTCTGCTAAGTTGCCAGGCACTCGTGGAAGGAGTATTGTTGAGATAGACTCACCTTCTAGTCGTTGAACGTCCTAACACCTTTATTTATCTCTGCGTTAGTTTCGCTACAAATCGACTCATCCTTATGATAGGTCTGAGTTTTCCTTGTAATTCACCTGGTTTTTCACACTCTACTAGGTAGAGTAGTGCGACTGTAATTAGTCCTATTGTAAATCTATGAGCTTGCGCACTCACAGATTTCTTTTCTCATTTTATAATTCTAAACATTGTTAGTTTCTTATACTATATATCATATTGTTAGCTATGATTAGAAATCATTACTCTCTTATATTAATGTTCACAAAGAGGAAAGGGGATTAATAATTGAATAGAATGAGAGGTTGAAGGGAACTAAAATGAGAGATTAAATGAGATTACGTTTAGACAAAGCTTCCGTTAATTTCATGTCCCGATAGGTAACAGCAGCAAGTAGTGCTGCATCTAATGAAGGATAAGAAGATAATGTGAAATATTTCTGTCGGGGTGTTACACCGAGATTAGCAGGTAATGTTACTACTCATCCACCACCTGACCGTGCATATGTAGTAATGTAAGCAAAGCGAGATGGAAGGTCATTGACAATGTTAGTGTGAATAGTAGTGATGATGTCAACCCAGTGAGAAAGTGTATATTTACGATTGTTAACACCTGCAAAAATAATAGTAAGCATGGCTAACTGAGCTTGAAGAAATAGCTTAGTTGTCATTGTGAAATAGGCTACCATAGAAGCCATGATGGTTAATTGAGAGAATCGCCAATATCAGAAGATACTCATATCCGCGATGAGTGTGTTAAAAAGAACTAAGAGTGCTGTCTTACCCTCGACTGTAAGGATCACATTAGGGCCTACTATACCAACATGGTTAGCTACACCTATAGATAGTAAGAAAATAGAAATACGATCTAATAGTATTGAATTAAGAAGCGTGTGTTTCTGGGCTATACGCCAGATAGGTACGAACCGGAATTCTGTTAAAGAAGTACGTACCCGAATATAGAAGTTACCATCCCCAATTCATAAACCGAAAATAAATGCCCAAGTAATAGGGAAAGTGTTATCATCAAAAGTAGGTAACTTGTACCCTTGCCTTGTTACTAAAATAGAATTAGGAATGACAGCCTCTAATTTAGCTGTTAGAGTAAGTTTACGTACAGAATTCGCAGCAGAGGTGAATGAATACACAAGGGTAATTATCTCTACACATAGTATGTAAGAGTTAATAGATCGTGGATCAATAGACACAAGGGTCAGTAGTCGATCAACCTGAATAAGTTTAATGAAAGCTATGTATTTTTCACCATATATACTGTGGAAGTAAGTCATAATAATAGTTAATATAGACCACATGTCACGAGAATAAAGTCGCACATGTCAGTTACCTGCTGAGGTAAGACTAAAAGCTCAACGAAGATTCACAAGCCCTAGTGAGCTTAGTATAGAGTGTAATTGTGCGAAGAATATTAGGCTACCCTCACTTGCGTTTTGGCTAATGAACCATATTGGTCGAAATAGAGTAGATGAGGTTAGTGTAAAGGCACCTCCAATGTGGCCATCCGCCTGCATTAAGCCATTGGCTATAAGATTGAAGTTAGTTAAAGTGATAGAGTTTCAAAGAGCTGTCTCGTTAACAGCTAAGTTTAATTGTGCTGCTAACAGTGCTTGTAGTTCAATAAGTGTGATAGATAAAACCTCTCCTTCAACCCGTACCTTACCTACTGTCTCAGGGCTAGGGTTTATGTCAAGTGCCTCATCTAATTCAATCATGCTAGCATCTGCAAGGGGATTATCTGAATTAAGGTCAAGAATAAATGTGTCATTAGCCTCTGGCGCAAGTGGCATAACAGACAAAGTAAGTAAGACAATAGGGTGGTAAATGTTAATCGATGGTGGAGTTTGCATTGGATTTGCAGGGATATAGTTATCACTGTGACCCATCATGTTTGGTGCATAGAATACAACAATAGATAATACCAGTAAGAACACGAATACTGTAACAAGGTCTTTGAATACAAAGTATGGGTGGAATGGTAGACGGTCAGTGTTACCGCTAACACCTAATGGGTTACTACTTCCGTGCTCGTGAAGTGCAAGCAGGTGCATTGCAGCTAAAGCAGCAAGAAGGAATGGTAATAAGTAGTGTAGTGAGAAGAATCGGTTAAGAGTAGCGTTACTTACACTGAACCCACCTCAAACGAATTGAACAAAGTCCTGTCCAATTCATGGGATAGCAGATAATAGGTTAGTAATTACAGTAGCTCCCCAAAGAGACATTTGCCCGTATGGTAAGACGTATCCCAGGAATCCTGTAGCCATCATTAACACAAGGATTATAACTCCAATTGATCATGGTAATACTCGTGGTGATCGGTATGATCCGTAGTATAGTCCACGTCCAATGTGAAGGTAAACGAAGATGAAGAAGAATGAAGCAACGTTAGCGTGAAGGTAACGGATTAACCAACCATAGTGAACGTCACGCATGACGTGCTCTACACTAACAAACGCTAAATCGATGTTAGGCGTGTAGTGCATTGCAAGAGTAATACCTGTAACAATCTGGATTACTAGACATGCACCTAGTAATGATCCAAAGTTTCACATGTAAGAAATACTAGCAGGTTGAGGAGAATCAACCATATAGCTATTCATAAGTCCTAAAATAGGATGTGTTTTAAGTAATCGCATAGAAATTAAAATTTGCTCAACATAGCAAGGACCGGGATGCCTCTTTTCATATGAAAGTCTAACCTGTACTTATTGCTAAGTCAGTCGTTATGATATATTGATCTCAAGTCCCAGCTAAGGGTAAATGAGAGTAGGTTAAACGCCTACGTATAATGAATGTTTGCCAAGCTTTGTAAGGCTGAGGCGAATACGATATAGGTATAATATGTAAACCGCTTTACCTAGAATGAGGCACATCTGGAACAGAGCGGATCATCAATCAGAGAATTATCTTCATGATGTAAGGTTAGTTAAAACTACCTAGTGTGGGCATGATAAGTTACTTATATCCACCATTTCTGACAAGGTCGTATATTTCTTATATCTATATTGTTGAAAGGGGGATTATAGAAAGGGGAGATATAAGGATCGAAATACTATAAAGTATTAACCTTTAGCATTAATTTTATTATATAGCCGATGACGTGGAAGTAATAGAATGTATCGCTGCTCGATAACAGCTAGATATGATTTAATTTCTGCTGGGGTCAATCCAGCAGGTAATGTGATAAACTCGAATACGACTACTTTGAAGTGACGTAATCCGTGTGTTTTAATTGCTAACTGTAAGTCAGAATTAGAACGATAATGTGTCATTAAATGACGGCACATACGATCGTATGGATCATTAGTGCTACCAATATATACCATCTGGTCTAGTATGCATACTACTCCATAGATTATTGCTTTGCCACGTAAGCAGTATTTAACCATTTTAACCTGAGAGGCCTTGTGTAAGTTAAGGAAATATGCTTGTGTAGCAGGCAAGACTAATGGAGACACCATTATACTTACATCCGAAGCACTTATCATAGTACTAGCAATAATGCAGACAAGAAGGATAACCATCACGACTACCCAATATGAAAGGGGATTGTGAGAAGATGAGGTACGTTTACTTGTGTCCTTGCTTACTGGGCCTCCTGCAATAAAGAGTAATCCAGCACCAAAGATTAAGATAAGACGTAAGTCTCCAATGTTATCCAGTGATAGACCAGATAGAATAGGTACGAATAGAAGTAGAGTGATAGAGATAAGACCTATCATAATATATAATGCATATTGTGTTACAACACCAGTATCAAGTCGAGCAATGTTTTGGCTATTACTGTTTAAAGTATTTGTTAAACCAAATGGCCCTAACAGTTCAATAGCACCGCGATCTAATATCTTAGATGTTATTAAACCAAGTCCTAGAGCTTTGTTAATAACGTAGTGGTTAATAATGGCGTCAAAGTATCACTTAGCATTTAAGAATGTGTAGATACGTTTACCTAGATCACTAAGAGCTAAGTCAATAGTGAAGCTAGCTAATCGGTGGTACATTAGTAAAGCAAGTGCCCTACCTCCTACTGTTAACACTGCAGGTAGCAGTTTAAAGAATGTAGGGATAGAGAATTCAGCCTCAACTAGAGTAATGTGAGACGGGTGTACAAATAATGATGTAGCAAGCATATCACTACCCATACCTACGAAGCTATCTTTAGCAATGTATCCGAAGAAGATAGACATTATCGCTAAAATAATAAGTGGAATCATCACGATTAATGGTTGATCATGAGTATTCTCATAGTCTACTTTAGGCGCGTTCGCAGTAGTTAAGAAAGTCATACTGATCAGTCGGAATGAGTAGAATGCAGTAATCATAGCAGTAATAGTACCTAACCAGTAAACTATATGTCCACTCATAGTGTATTGTGCATATCCAGACTCAAGGATTAAATCTTTACTATAGAACCCAGTAAGGAAAGGAATTGCCATTAGACTCAGTGAACCGATCAGGATAATAGTGTAAGTGAAAGGTAGGAAGTTAATTAGACCTCCAAGTCGACGCATGTCTTGTTGATCTGACATAGAGTGTAATACTCCACCAGCAGCAAGGAATAGCACCGCTTTGAAGAAGGCGTGGTTAACTAAATGGAATAAGGCTACAGAGTATTGTGAAATACCAACAGCCATGAATAAGTATCCCATTTGTGAACAAGTTGAGTAAGCAATAACACGTTTAATATCATTCTGTAGTAAACCTGTAGTAGCAGCAAAGAATGCTGTAAGGGCTCCTACTCATGTAATTACAACTAATGTAGTTGGTGCGAATTCAAGTAGAGGTGAAGACCGCAATAATAAATAAACTCCAGCAGTTACTAGAGTAGCGGCGTGGATCAGTGCAGACACAGGAGTGGGTCCTTCCATCCTATCGGGTAACCATGAGTGAAGACCTAATTGGGCCGATTTACCCATAGCAGCTAGTAAGAACAGAAGACCAATAATTGTAAGAACTGTTTCGTTTATGTATGGTGAAAGACTGAATACTGTAGCGTAGTCAAGGTTTCCGAATGCTCAGAATACTCCGAAGAATCCTACACTAAGGAACATGTCACCAACCCGGTTAATTACCATAGCTTTGATCGCGGACTTGTTAGCCTGGATACGAGTGAATCAGAAGTTAATCAGTAAGTATGATGAAACTCCAATTCCTTCCCATCCTACGAAGAGGATAAGATAGTTATCTCCAGCTACCAGAATTAACATAAAAAATGTGAACATTGATAGGTAAGAGAAGAAACGTTGGTTGTGAGGATCTGCAGCCATGTAACTGATTGAGTATACATGAACCATTGATGAAACTACCAGAACGGGTAATAACATGCTAACAGTTAGGCTATCAAACATGAAAGCTCAGTCAACAGACATTAGACCAGAGTCAATCCAACTAGATAAGTGAATAGACACAGGTGATCCACATAGTGCAACTTCATAGAAGGCAACTATTGAAAGTAGTGCTGCAGTAATCATGCAAGCACATGTAATTAATTGTGCACCAGTAACTCCAAGTTTACGACCAAGTAACCCGGATGTGATTGCACCTAATAGAGGTAATGCTAGTAATGATAAGTACATCTTTAACGTAGACTAATTGAACCTCGAAGTCGGTAGAATGCAACTAAAATTCCAAGACCAATTGCTGATTCTGCACCAGCAATGGCAATGATATAGATGCTGTAAGTTTGACCTAGTATATCATCGAAGCTGAAAGAGCTTACGATAACTAATAGAGTCACGGCCAGTAACATCATTTCAATACTGATAAGCATTAGAATAATATTTTTCCGATTAAGCACAAAGCCTAATACACCTACAAGGAATAACACTAATGATAATGTCATAGCACCTTGATATAGTTCCTATTGGTATCCTTTATAAATTAGGTTGTGGGATGTTAATCACATTATGAGACTAACCTCCTGCAAGTATAACACATATTGTCTATATAGACTAGTGGAGGTAATACTAAGTTAACTATCCCTTCCTCACTGTTTAGAGTAAGGAGTAGATATAAATGCAAAGGCAACAAAGACCCTAAAAGCCTTCACTCCATATTGCAGAAGTGCTCTAGCTAGACTACTAGAGATTAAATAAGATTGGTGCAATATATGGTAAGTTACTCCTAGGAATAGCCTATACCATAAAGAAGCCCGTTACGAGAACAACGAGACTCGAACTCGCATCTACTTCAATGACACTGAAGTGTTTTACCAATTAAACTATATTCACGATATTACTGGTCAATCACATGCTTGTATTGACTCTATATCTTATAGTGAAAAATACCCTTAGATTATTTATGGTGTTAATCTCTTTTATTTGTGTAGCAAATCTCATCATTAGTCCCATGTCAGGATCGTATCATCACGCCCTCCTCGTATCTTTCTTATATATTATTACCTGTTAAATTAAAAGGAAAGGTCCTTTAATCGCCTGTTTTTGGGCATAAATGATAGAGCAGATAAAATATATCTGGGATAAATGACAGAGTGGTCGAATGTACTCACCTTGAAAGTGAGCGTACTTCCCAGTACCATAGGTTCGAATCCTATTTTATCCGGTCCCTCATGATACTTAGAGGGATATATCCAAAGCGTAATGCTTTAACCATATGACTGACGCTTATTCTCATTGTCCTTTCGATGATATCGAATCTAATGAGACCCGTTAGTGTTTGACTTCTATTTATTTTAATTAACATGCAACTATCACGATCACAATTCCAAGGTCACCCATTCCACTTGGTTACACCTTCACCATGACCTATCTTAACTTCATTCGCATTACTTACATTAACTCTTGCTTCAGCAATGTCTTTCCACGGATTTGCTAATGGAGGTATTCTTGTAGGTCTAGGATTCTTAGCTACACTTAGTGCCATGATTCTATGGTTCCGAGACGTAGTAGCTGAGGGTACTCTACTAGGTAACCACACATTTGCTGTACAAAAAGGTCTTAACCTTGGTGTAGCATTATTCATTGTAAGTGAAATATTCTTCTTCATCAGTATCTTCTGAGCTTACTTCCACTCAGCCTTAGCTCCTACAGTTGAGTTAGGTACACATTGGCCTCCTGCCGGTATTGCCTCAATTGACTACCTTGAATTACCATTACTTAACACTCTTCTACTACTTTCATCAGGTGCTAGTGTAACATACGCACACCACGCTCTGATCGCAGGTAACCGTCGAGGTACATTATTAGGTATCATTATCACTATCGTCTTAGCTCTTACATTTACTGCAATCCAAGGATATGAGTACTACGAAGCACCATTCACAATTAGCGATGGAGCATACGGTTCAACATTCTTCTTTGCAACAGGATTCCATGGGTAAATATCAACATACGTTGCCCTTTAGTGAATATATTTCATTAGTAACAATCGGGTTAAATGCAAGAACAACTTTCTATAGCATGATCTGTACATTGAGGCCAATGCAGTACCATCATGTGAAAGTCTATTTGCAGCCAAATATTTTATATAACACTAACAGTACTTAACCGTACTAGTCTGTAGAGTGGAGGTTCAACGACTAAGAAGTGAGCTATATTAGCAATACTCTTCACACGAGTTCCCGACAATGTGATGCTTAACAGTTCATATTGATGACATAGTCTGAACCTAATAGTAATATTAGGATGCTAGCTTTAAATATCTAGCGATAACACAATTGTACACGTTCTTATTGGTACTGCCTTTATTGCTGTATCTCTGTTCCGGATCCTTTCATACCACTTAACAGACCACCACCACTTAGGATTCGAAGCTTCAATTCTTTACTGACACTTTGTTGATGTTGTATGACTATTCCTTTACATTAGTATCTACTGGTGAGGTTCATAACTCTCATCTTAGTACTAATATTCATTCATAATCCCCTTTCGTTGCACATATCATGGAGGTACGGAAGGATTTTTAGGAGATTATGTTATAAGAGACTAACGCATATGATGTTATGGGAAGGTTGAATATAATATATATAAGAGATATACGGGAGAAGGCTATAAGACTATAAGAGACCGTAGTCACTACTCTACAATAATCCTTATCGTAAGATAGAACATGACATACTTATCGTCTGTCCAATATGTTCCCTTAAAGTACCTACCAGTGCTTACTACCCCCTCCTCATAAATGAGTCGGGAAGCTTGTGTTAATACAAGTTTCCACCCTTTAGGGTGGGGTAGGGTGAGTAGAGAGCAATCTTAGTAGCATTATATTTATTTTAACCATGACTATCTTTACATCACCACTAGAGCAGTTCGAAGTTGTTTCTTTCGCTGCCTTTAACGCTCCATTACTTGGAGGGTTTAACCTATCATTAACTAACTTAGGGTTCTACTCATTAGTAGTTCTACTATTAACTATCGGAGTTCACGTAATCGCATCTAACGATCGACGTCTTGTACCTAGCCGATGGTCTGTTGGGCTAGAATCATCATTCGCATCATTACACTTAGTAGTGAAAGAACAAATTGGTTCAGCAAACGAGATGTACTTACCATTCGTTTACGCTCTGTTCTTCTTCATTCTTATCGCTAACCTTAACGGAAATGTACCATATGGATACACATTAACTACAAGTATTATCGTATCAATTGGACTTAGCTTCACTATCTTCTTCGGAGTTACAATTCTAGGTCTTTACCGACATGGTATCCACTTCTTCTCATACTTCGTACCTGCAGGTACTCCAATTGGAATGTTACCACTACTAGTTCTTATTGAGTTAATCTCATACCTAGCACGTGCCTTCAGTCTAGGAGTACGGCTTTTCGCTAATATGGTGGCTGGTCACACTCTACTTAAAATCCTAAGTGGAATGTTATGGCCTATCCTTACTTCAAGTATCCTAATGTTCTTCGTGGCATTAGTACCAATGGCTATCTTCTTAGCTCTTATTGGACTTGAAATCGCTGTTAGTTTCATCCAAGCTTACGTATTCGTTGTACTTACTTGTGTTTACCTACGTGATGCAATTGACTTACACTAATCGTCCTTCATTACATAATCCCCTTTTTCATGAGATGGGTATAAGAGACTAACTCATTAATCAAATATGGATATGCTATAAGAGTAGCGAGATTAGTTTAACGGTCAGAATTCCTACTTTACACGTAGGCGGCAGTAGTTCGATTCTACTATCTTGTATATGATACATATAGGTTGGCTTAGTTCAAAGGTAGAACAGTAACTTGTGGTGTTATTAATCTCAGTTCGATTCTGAGAGTTGATCCAGTTTGTCACATATGGATACATGATGAGAGGATTATAGGGCTGATGGTCTAAATAATGACCATAGGAAAGTCCTAGGTGAATATTGCATATCAAACAACTAGAGTTGTGGTATAACTACAGAAACAATAGTATTAAGAGCCCAGTGGTCTTATTACTCGCACTTATAACCTATACACACCCATTGATATATAGAACACGTCGTACTTTATCAGTCCAATCTAGTAATAGATACATAATTAGGCTTATAATAATGCTCTCCCTTGCCAATATAGTTCAGCCGGTTAGAACACATCCCTCATGTGGATGTAACACAAGTTCGAGTCTTGTTATCGGCCAGCGCATTACGATATAGGTCGTATATCTCTTATAGGTGGACAAATATGTTGTACCTTTCTTATATACATTATTACACATGTAAAAGAGAACGTATTAATACGTCAACTTCGGTGTCTTAGTCCTAGTACCATTGTGCTAGGGATACATCTTATACACAGCTTAGTTTACGTTCTGCTTACCGTCATGGTGAGAGATGTAAGATAGACTAGGGCCTAGTAGAATATAATCTACTTAAATATACTTAATATGACTACAACATACTTATTCGATAAAGCAAATCGGACTGATACTATGTCAATGCAACGTCAAGCCATTTCTATTATTCAAGCCTTCTTTGCTAAGTACCAATCATTAGTAGGTAAACCAATGTTTACTGTTAACCCTGATAAGGTTATCGTGCAGTTATTCTACTACGCGCCTACTGAGACTATCACTAATGCCAGTATTACTGCATTAGGAGATGCTCTTACACGATGTTGAGGTCGCACAGTTGAGCTTCGATTAATACGACTTAACCATTCTGCATTAGATAGTTCTATCTTTGCACAGTACCTTACTGCAAATGGTGGTAAATATTCATTCAACCGTATCCTTGATATGCTGAAAGGAAGTTTACCTACTGTAGTGTCTGAAGGATCTGTAGATGACAGCTCTGTTACACCTGCATCTCATATCACTGGAGTTAAAATTAAACTTTCAGGACGACTTACTACACAACGATCATCACCACGACAAACAGTACAAGCTGGACGATTAGGTTCATCAGCTAAAGGCCACTACGGTACAGTTGATTACAGCCAACATACAGCTAAGAACAAATTAGGAGCATTCACAATGAAGGTTTGAATTAGCCAACAGAGTCGATAATCCATTTGTCTCAATACATAATCCCCTTACATAACGATAAATATCGTATCTCTCTTATATATTTACAGGGTGCCAAGACTATCTACATGATGTCCAGAGCATCGCTTCACAAGGCGTCTATCTCTTATATCACTCAACGTAACAGGTCAATATAAGAACGGCATGCTTAGGGCTATTGACGTTAAGCATCGCTACAACCTAGACCTATGTCTGCCTTTCACCTAACTTAAGGACAGCAATGTCTATAAGCGCTGTAAAGTGTGACGAGGGTATTTAAAAATTAAAAATCATGCTACAAGCTGCAAAATACATTGGTTCAGGATTAGCCACAATTGGACTAGCCGGAGCCGGAGTTGGAATCGGAGTTGTTTTCAGCGGTCTAATCACTGCAACAGCACGTAACCCTGCTCTACGTCCTCAATTATTCGCTTACGCTATCCTTGGATTCGCTCTTTCAGAGGCTACAGGATTATTTGCGTTAATGATGAGTTTCTTACTTCTATACTCATAGTTGTATAACACCTACATATTTATCCCCTTTTCACGCAAGTATGCTGTAACTGGTAGCCAGGCGGTTTTTAGGTAACCGTGGTTTTGTCCGTGTGGGTTCGAGTCCCACTACTTGTATAGTTTCACAGGGTAAAGTATAAGAATAAGACGGTTGTCTTATTTAGCATTGTACATTATGACCTGTCATGACCTATAAGAAAATGGCGAGTATGGAATACTGATCTGTAGATAAGAATCGATAGCAATGTGGAATATATCATCAAGTGACTAAAGAGATTGTTAGGGATGTCTAGCGAATGTATCAGAAGAGAAGTGGAAACACTAAAAGCATTAGTAATATTAAACTAGTGCGATCTCAAGGGAAACCATTATATTATACTACGAGCCGAACCGAAACATCGTAGTAAGCTTAGGAAAGGAAATCAACCGAGACCCTATAAGTAGCGGCGAGCGAACGTAGGATAGCCTAGTAATAAAGTAGCGATATCCAATACTCTGGAAAGGGTATGATGCTCTTCAAGAGGGCATACCATAGAAGGTGATAGTCCTGTGGATTGAACATTTATTACATCTAGCAGTAATCGAGGAATGAAAAGACCTTGTATTATTTGTGAGTAGGGCGGCATTAAACCTGCCCGAATATGGGGGTACCATCCTCCAAGGCTAAGTATGATACATTCAGCGATAGTGAAGAGTACCGTGAGGGAAAGATCAAAAGAAAGTCGATGACTAGTGAAATAGAGCCTGAACTAGCAATCTTATAAGCAGACAGAGAGTAAAGTCTTGATGTCGTACCTTTTGCATAATGGGTCAGCAACTTAGAGTTACAGGCAAGGTGTATAGCCCTAGCGAAAGCAACTATCTAATCAAACAGATGGGTTAAGTCTGTAGTTCTAGACCCGAAACGCCGTGATCTAGCCATGAGCAGGGATATAGGCCCGAACAGATGTACGTTGCATAGTGCTCTGATGACTTGTGGTTAGGAGTGAAATGCTAATCTAACGGCGTTATAGCTGGTTCTCCGCGAAATGCATTGCAGTGCAGCGTTAATGGATAGCATATGGTAGGTACAGCACTGATTGACATGCTTGATTCATTTCAGGCAGACTAGGGGGATGTGAAAGTCCTATCTAGGTCAGTTAACCTCGGAATGATCATATGTCTTAATTAGCAGTGAGTCGTAAGGTGATAAGGTCTCGCGACGAGAGGGAAACAGCCCAAAGAATGTGTTAAGGCCCCAAAGTAATTTACAAGTGTAATTAAGGAAGTTTATAATCTGATACAGCTCTTATGTGGGATTGGAAGCGTCCATCATTTAAAGAAAGCGTAACAGCTCAGGAGTCTAGATTGTAAGCGCCGAAGATGTACCGGGACTCAATAAATTCGCCAATACCATTCTATAATTATCTTAACAAAGCCTTAGATGTGTTGTAGCAATATGTAAATCCCTAAGGGAAAAGAGCAAAGATATTAATAGGTAGCGGAGCGTCCAGTACTGGTGAAGGGCAGTATTTTATTGTCTGGAGGTAACTGGAGTGAGGATGCTGACATGAGTAACATAAATGAATGTTGAATCATTCACACCGAAAGAGAAAGGTTTCTGAGGGCAAGTTAGACTGCCTCAGGTTATAGCGGTATCTAAGGGGTTAGCCAAAGCGACACCTCGATGATTATATTGCAGAACGGCTTAGCAATAAGTCCAAGAAAATAATGCAATCATTGCTACCGTACCTTAAACCGACACAGGTTCTCGGGTAGAGTATACTAAGGTGACGGACTAATCAAGTTTAAGGAACTCGGCAAACTGATCTCGTACGTTCGACAATAAGAGATGCCTTTGTATGTTAATCATGCAAGGGTGACACAGAATCGGGGAGTGCAACTGTTTACCTAAAACACAGCAGCCTGCTAACACTAACAGTGGTCGTATAGGTTGTGATTCCTGTCCAATGTCACGTGATATGGTCACTGGTTATATATAAATAATATGTAGCCGGAGCCTGAAGAAGTGATCAATGACGGTCTTAACTATAAGGATCCTAAGGTAGCGAAATTCCTTGGCCGCCAATTACGGTCCTGCATGAATGGAACACTGATGCTCCCGCTGTCTTAAACTTGAGTCCGGTGAAATTGAATTAACCGTGCAGATGCGGTTTACCACTAGGTAGACGGGAAGACCCCATGCAGCTTTACTATATCCAGGCATTATGTTTGTATATCGCTTGTCACAGGTATGAGGTAGCTGATAAAGCGTAAGTGAGAGACCTCAACAAGCCATATACGCATTTACCTTGAACAAAGGGACAGTGTCTGGTGGGTAGTTTTACTGGGACGGTACCCTCCAAAATACCATCGGAGGGGTCCAATAGGTACACATAGCTTAGACGGGGACTAAGTGGCCATGTAAGGCCTATAACAACATAATGGTGGAAGTGTGCTAAACTGAAAGACCGACAGGTCAATCAGGTACGTAAGTAGGGCATAGTGAACCGATAGTATATTATGGTATAGCTATCGTTCAACGGATAAGCTACGCTGGGGATAGAATTTGTCCTCATTCAGGTTTCTCGATGTAGCCGAGAGTATGTGACCTGATAAAATTGGGTGAAGTGCAAAGAACACTTTTGGAATATAGAGTACATTTGCAGCGAAGTTTATCATATTGATAGGAACGTTCAACGACTAAGAGGTAAGCTATATAGCCTACCTCACATGAGTGCCCAACAGCATAGGTTTTATGCTGAAGATATAGTCTAAACAGTCTCGTGAGAGAGTGAACTATCAGTTAAATACTGATAGGATAATATACTTGAACAGGGTAATAGCGCGCGAGAGTTCATATCGTAAGCGCTGTTTGCCACCTCGATAGAATAAGATGTCGCATATGCTAGTAATAGCGTAAGGAAACAATGGGTGAAATGCAAGGAACACTCAACTCAGAATTGAGTCAACATGCAGCGAAGCTTACTTAACGGTAAGAACGTTCAACGACTAACAGGTAAGTCTTTATAGACAATAATCTTGGCACGAGCGCCCATCAACTCTCATAGAAGAGTTGAACATATAGTCTGAACCTATTCGTAAGAATGGGAATATAATCATAAGAAGATTATAGTTAACATAAATTGGTCGACTCATCACATCCTCCTGGTGTACACGCTGGGAAGGGTTCGACTGTTCGTCGATTAAAGTGGTACGTGAGTTGGGTTCTATACTCACGTTAATCTAGAGCCCCCATAGCAATATGGAAAACCGGAAGAATTGCAGGGATGGTTCGTAACTGGACCAAATCTGCAGCGAAGATTACTTCATTATAGAGTAATAACGTTCAACGACTAATGTGCTATGCACAACACGAGCATCCGGCATTTCATTCAGATTGAGTGGAGTGAAGATATAGTCTGATCAGCGATGTAAATCGTTGGGTTAAGATTAAATGTCCTAACCATCATAGCTTGATATATAGAGTATCAGGTATGATTAACACAATGTCAATACGACGTGAGTCAGTATGGTCCCTATCTTCTGGTGGGACATATAGAAGAAGAAGAACATCCAGTTAGTACGAAAGGACCATTGGGTGCGCATCTCTGGTGTATCTGCTATTGTTTGCAATTTTATAATTGACAATGGTACCGCAGAGTAGCTACATGCGTTAAGGATAAGATCTGAAAGCATATAAGATCGAAGCTGTTCTTTAGAAGCTATAAGGCGA
>Ga0302155_10001604_pt1 | contig 16310 bp, 13 predicted proteins | sample I_Bog_N3_1_FD_193508 | JGI IMG/M metagenome (GOLD analysis project Ga0302155, IMG submission 193508) | Peat permafrost microbial communities from Stordalen Mire near Abisko, Sweden - I_Bog_N3_1 | ecosystem: Environmental > Terrestrial > Soil > Wetlands > Peat | place: Sweden: Abisko, Stordalen...
CGGAGACAGCGTGGCCCAGGCTGGCTCGTGCCGGTGGCGAATCTTGATTCGCACGCGCATGGAGCTGGACAAACTCGGAATCGAAATCCAGTTGAGATCGCGGGCGCGCAGGGTGCTCGTGGCCAGTTCTTCGTCCGCACCCACGGTGACGCGATGGCTGGCAGGGTCAATATTCAGAACGTAGAGCGGCGAGGGCGAACTGACTCCCAGACCCTTGCGCTGGCCCACGGTGAAGTTGGAGATGCCGTCGTGATGGCCGAGAACTTCGCCGGTTGAAGCGACCATCTCTCCAGCCGTCTCCGCCAACTTCTCGCCCTGCTCTTCTAGGTAAGCCGTCAAAAACTGCTTGTAATCGCCGCCGGGGATGAAGCATATCTCCTGCGAGTCGGGCTTCTCGGCCAGCGCCAGACCGTGCAGGCGGGCAATCTCGCGCACCTCTGGCTTGGTCAGCCGGCCCAGCGGAAAGAGCGTGTGGGCAAGCTGCTCCTGCGTCAAGCCAAAGAGGAAGTAGGTCTGGTCCTTGGCCAGGTCGGCGGGACGTTTGAGAATCCAGCGGTTGCGCGCCGCGTCGAACTCGTTGACCGCGTAGTGGCCGGTGGCGATGCGATCAGCGCCGATGGAGCGGGCGGTTTGGAGCAACTGGTCGAACTTGAGGTGGTTGTTGCAGAGCGAACAAGGGATCGGCGTGCGCCCGGCAAGGTACTCGGCGACGAAGGGGCGGACCACAGCCTCTTCGAAGCGCTCCTGCTGGTTTACGACGTAGTAGGGAATCTTGAGGTGCTCGGCCACGCGGCGCGCGTCATACACATCGTCAAGCGAGCAGCAGCGGCCGGCCTTGGGCGCATCCGGGATGCCGTGTTTGCCGGCCAGGCGGGTCTGATCCCAAAGCTGAAGCGTCAGGCCGACGACAGAATTGGGCGAATCATCGCCCCCTGCGTGGGCGAGCATCGCCGCAACCGTCGAGGAGTCAACCCCTCCGGACATGGCTACGGCAATGGTTGTGCGCTCGGTCATGGGGTTCACAGTCTCACAGTTTCACAGGAAATAGGGGGGAGGGGGGTACCCCTGCGCGGAGCCAGGACCTTCCCATTCCCGCTCAACTTCTGTTGGCGCTCGATCAGCATTTGACCTCTTTTTCCCTCCGGACCATTCATTGCAATTGTGCGCCAGTTGGAGGAAATCTTCTGCAAACGGACGGAAATTCTGTCTTCGGAACCGTCGAGGAGTTAACCCCCGACACGGCTACGACAATGGTTGTTGAATGTGCCATTCGATTCAGTGTTTCACGAGTCGAAGTATTCCTGAAGTCAGAAACAAGAGCCCCAATCCGACGTAGAATATGAGGCCGATCCATCTCGGCATGGCGTATGCCCGCCCCGGAAATTTATCCAGCAAGTAATGCTTTTTAAAGAATAATCCGTAAAAGGTTAACGTTGCTCCCAGCACTGCAACCCATATTCCAGAGACAATTCGATCTTGATATAGAAGCATGACTTTTCCTATCCAAGCGTCCCCGCCGCTACCGGCGAAATTGCGCGCAGGTGTTCGACGGCTTCGGGGACGACTTTCAAAACGTAGTCCACATCGGCCTCGGTTGCGGTCTTGAGCAGGCTCAAGCGGAGGCTGGCGCGGGCGCGGGTTTTGTCGACGCCCATGGCCATCAGCACATGGCTCGGCTCTGTTGCGCCGGAGTGGCAGGCCGATCCGCCGGAAACAGCCACGCCTTTCAGATCGAGCGCAATCACCAGCGCCTCGCCTTCCAGATTATCGAACCAGATGTTCGTGGTGTTGGCCACGCGGGGAACGGGGTTGGTGGAATCCCAGGTGCCCAAATGCGAGGCACCTGGGGCACCCGAAGTTTGTGTAAGATACGCGCCATTCACGCCGGTTCCGGGAAGCTCCAGAATGCCCGCTTCCAGCCGGTCGCGCAGCTTGGCCAGGCGGCTAATGGTCCCGTCTTCAAGCGAGTGCATGGCCAGCTCAGCGGCTTTGGCGAGGCCCACAATGCCAGGCACGTTTTCGGTTCCGGCGCGCTGGCGGCGCTCGTGGCTGCCGCCCACCAGCAGAGATTCAATGGGAGTCCCGCGGCGCACGAACATGGCGCCGATGCCCTTGGGTCCGTGCATCTTATGGGCGCTGATGGAGAGCAGATGGCAACCGAAGCGGCGGACGTCAAATTTGACCTTGCCCGCGCCCTGCACCGCGTCGATGTGGAAGAATACGCCGGTGTCAGCGGCGATTTTGCCGACCTCTTCAACGGGTTGCAGCACGCCGGTCTCGTTGTTGGCCAGCATCATGCTGATGAGCCGCGTCTCGGGCCGAATGGCGCGAAGAATATCCGTGGGGTCGATGAGGCCGCTGGACTGGGGCGCGACAAATGTCGTCTCCACTCCATGCTGCGCCATGCGATTGGCTGCCTGCAGAATCGCCGAGTGCTCGATGGAAGTGGTGATGAAGTGATCGCCGGGATGCAACAGGCCGAAGATGGCCGTGTTGTCGCCCTCCGTGCCGCCGGAGTTGAAAACCACCTCGGCGTCGTGGCAGTTGAAAAATTCGGCCATGACGGAGCGCGCATGGTCCACGGCGGTGTGCGCCTGCTGGCCGTCCAAGTGAATCGAGGAGGCGTTGCCGAAGTGCTCCATCCAATAGGGCCGCATGGCCTCCATCACCTCCGGCAACAGGGGTGTAGTGGCATTGGCATCCATATAGACTCGTTTCATCGGTCAATCTCCTTTTATCGATTGTACGAGATTACCGGATATGCCCGCTTTGCGCGCTGCGGCCACCGCCGGAAATTCACACGCCTGTACTTTCTGGAGTTGGCTTTGATCTGGTAAAGTTCCTTCACGCGGCATTGTCCGCGGGAGGATAATCCGATGCTGAAACTTCCCTGTTCTGCCGGCTGCATTCTCGGTTGTAGCCTGCTGCTTGCACAGTCCACACTCATTTTTGCCCAGGCAACCGCGCCCGCCAAACCCGCCGTGGGCGCTGCGGTTTCACCTGCGCAGACCTACGGTAAACTACTGAGCGGCATGGAGAGCGAGTTCGTCTCGGCCGCAGAGGCCATGCCGGAAGACAAATACAACTTTGCGCCCCCAGCCAGTCTCGGCGAGTTCAAGGATGTACGCACATTCGCCCAGCAGATCAAGCACGTGGCCGAATCCAACTACTACTTTTTCGGCGGACCGGATTACACGGAAGCCGGCGACAAGGCGATGTCGGATTCGATAGAAAAGCTCACCACCAAAGCCGATATTGTGAAGGCGCTGAAAGATTCCTTCACGCTGGCCCATACATTTGTGGACTCCATTACCCCGGAGAATGCCTTTGTGATGACGGCGCATGGCACGCGCGCGGGCATGGCCACCTTTGGAATCGCGCACTTCATGGATCACTACGGACAGTTGGTGATTTATCTGCGCATGAACGGGATTGTTCCCCCGGCAAGCCGCAAGGCGATGTAGTTTTCGCTCCAAGACCACGCGTCAAAATGGACGCCGGAGGATGATTCCGGCGTCCATTCTGCCTGTATTCCGCCTGCCAGTGCTGCGCATTGGCTCCAGCGATTCTCTATAAACATTTGAATATAAATAAGTTAGCAATATTCATTTCGGTCACGCTCCTCCGCTAGTCACTTTTCTGTTTCCTTCGCGTACCGACTTCTGTCATACTTGATTGTGCCCATCAGGTACGTCCAATCCCAAACATCCATTCAAGAGGTTGCACCCATGTCGGCAAAGTATGTCTTCGTGACGGGCGGAGTTGTGTCCAGTTTAGGTAAGGGCCTGGCGGCGGCCTCCATCGGCTGCCTGTTGGAAAAGCGCGGGCTGCGCGTGAACATGATGAAGTTCGACCCCTACCTCAACGTCGATCCCGGAACCATGTCGCCCTTCCAGCACGGCGAGGTTTTTGTCACCGATGACGGCGCCGAGACCGACCTCGACCTGGGCCACTACGAGCGCTTCACCCATGCGCCGCTCTCGCGCGACAACAACCTCACAACGGGGCGCATCTACGAGCAGATCATTCTCAAGGAACGGCGCGGCGACTACCTGGGAAAAACGGTCCAGGTGATTCCCCACGTGACCAACGAAATCAAAAATGCCATGCGCAAGGTGTCGTCGAACGGCGCGGACGTGACGATTGTCGAGATCGGCGGCACGGTGGGCGACATCGAGTCGCTGCCATTTCTGGAGGCCATCCGCCAGATGCGCCAGGAGCTGGGCCGCGAAAATACTGTCTTTGTCCATCTCACGCTGGTGCCGTGGATCGCTGCCGCACAAGAGCTGAAGACCAAGCCCACGCAGCATTCCGTCAAGGAATTGCTCGGCATCGGCATCCAGGCAGATATGCTCCTGTGCCGCTCGGAGCGCAACCTGAGCCGGGAGATGAAGCAGAAAATTGCACTCTTCTGCAACGTAGAAGAGAGAGCGGTGATTGGCGCAAAAACCGTGCCTTCGATTTACGAGGTGCCGCTCTGCTTTGCGCAGGAAGGCGTGGACGCGCTGATCCTCAAGTATCTTCACAAGGAAGCTCCGGAAGCTGACCTGACTGAGTGGAAAGCGCTGGTCGAGCGCTGCTACAACCCCAACGATGAAGTTTCCATCGCCATCGTGGGCAAGTACGTGGAGTATGAGGATAGTTATAAGTCGCTCAAAGAGGCGCTAACTCATGGAGCTGTCTCTCAGAACCTAAAACTCAAGGTAACGTGGATTGAAGCCGAGGGCCTGGAATCAAAGACTCCGGAGGATCTGAGTTATGAGCAGCAGTTAGAAGGTTTCGACGGCATACTGGTTCCGGGAGGCTTCGGCAAGCGCGGCATCGAAGGAATGCTAAACGCCATCCGTTATGCCCGCGAGAAGCAGGTGCCCTACTTCGGAATTTGTTTGGGGATGCAGACCGCGTGCATCGAGTTTGCGCGCAACGTCTGCGGCCTGAAGGACGCTAACTCAAGCGAGTTCGACCCCGCCAGCCAGCACCGTATCATTTACAAGCTGCGCGAGTTGCTGGGCGTGGAAGAGATGGGCGGGACCATGCGGCTGGGTGCATGGACATGCGTGCTCCAAGAAGATTCGCTGGCCGCGCGCGCTTACGGAGCAACAGAGATCAGCGAGCGCCACCGGCATCGCTATGAGTTTAACCGCGAATACGAAGCTCTGCTGACCGGCGGCGGACTACGGCTGAGTGGCACGACGCCCGACTCCACTTATGTAGAGATTGCCGAGCTTCCCGGCCATCCGTTCTTCTTAGGCTGCCAGTTTCATCCCGAGTTCAAGTCCAAGCCACTGGAGCCGCATCCGCTCTTCCGCGAGTTTATAACTGCTAGTTACAAGTACCGGCAGGCGCGGCTGGCTTCCGAGGCCAACGAATCCTCCATCTTAACCAGCGTCTTGTCGTCCTGAACGCAACTTCGCGCAGCCGGCGAGGCAGACGTGGACCGGGGGTATGCAGGCGCGCTAGAATCGACATCGGCGGTAGAATCAATCGCGAAATGCAAGCCCACTTATTACGTATCAAATCGGGAGGTAGATTGAAGCAAGAAATCCTCCACCGGTTACTAAAGTGAAAAGAACGAAAGTAACAAGGCGCAGCCGGCCACCAACCATTCTCGATGTCGCCAGAGAAGCGGAAGTTGGCGTGATGTCCGTATCGCGCGTGATCAACGACAATCCCAGTGTCAAGGCCGAGACCCGCGCCAGAGTTATAAAGGCTATCGCCAAAATCGGTTATGCGCCCAACGATGCGGCGCGGATGCTCAAAGGGAGAAGCGGACGGACAATCGGCCTGGTCGTGCCTGATCTTTCCGATTACTTTGCCAGTTGCTTTCATGCAATCCAGAAAGTTGCCATCCAGTACAACTATCAGACTCTCGTAGTTGCGACGGGAAGAAGCGCGGCGGTGGAAGACCGGCAGCTTGAATCTCTCCGGAATCATCGCATCGCCGGATTGCTGATTGTTCCCTCTGGCAGTAACGGAAAACGATTGAAGGTGCTGCAGGATTGCGGCATTCCGATTGTCGCCCTTGACCGGATCGCGGCGGGAATTCAAACCGATACGGTGCTTGTCGAGAACAGAGAGGGCGCGGAGTTGGGAGTGCGGCATCTGATTGAGCACGGGCACAAAAAGATTGCCTGCGTAGGCTTCGATTCCGGCAGCTACACGGTGCGCGAGCGCATCGAAGGCTACAAGCAGGCGATGCGCTGCGCAGGCCTGGAGCCGATTCTATGCGACCATGTCAATACTCTTGAGGCCATGGAGTCGCTGGTGCTTCGCTGGTCGAGCGGGAAGAACCAGCCGACGGCGGTGTTTTCAGTGAAGAGGATTTCTTCTGTGCTTCTCATCCAAGCGCTGCACTTTCACAAGATTCGAGTGCCGGAGCAACTAGCCGTTGTGGCATTCGACGACTTTGAACTTGCCGAGGTGCTGGGCACGCCGCTTACAGTTGTCAGCCAGTCTCCAACCGACGTTGCGCACGCTGCCGCCGAGTTGCTGTTCAAGAAAATATCGACTGTGAAGGAAGGACGGCTGCCGGCGCAGAAAGCGGCCAAGGTGCTATTTCCTGTCGAATTGATTGTGCGCAGATCCTGTGGGTGCACGGCATAGAAAGTCGCGGCGAAGTTCTTGCGGATAGTATGGCGAATAACTAATATCTCGGCCGCATAAATTCGTTCCTTTTGCGTTTGTGCTATCCCACCCATTTCGCAAAGAACGCGAAATGGATGGGGCACGGAAGGCTCTTCTTCAAGCGGTCACAGGCCTAGCTTGTACTTTCCGATGAGCGACTCGCATTGCTAACTCAGACACCTATCAGAACGCTTGCTATGTGTCTCCGCCTCGTCAGCGAGCGAGACGATAAACCTCGGAGCCAGCGAGCAAAAATCCACCGGTGCCATAGACATAGCTGGAAGTTGGAGTAAATGCTCCGGGCGCTGCGCCCACAGCCTGTATGCTGCCCAACCTGCCGTCCTGATAAACGTGGGCGAGCAGACCTTGCCAGGCGCGCTGAACAACCGGCCTGTATATCTTGGCATCGAGAAGTCCTGAGTTAATTCCGTAGGCAAAGCCATAAGTAAAGAACGCGGAGCCAGATATCTCAGGAAGTTCGTAGTCCGCTTCATCCAGTAAGCCGGCTCTCCACAGGCCATCCGCTCCCTGCAAAGAGGCGATCTTCTTCGCCATTTGCTGGAATTGTGCAACATACTTTGGGCGAGAGGGGTAGTCGGCCGGCATCTCCGCCAGCACACGCGCAAGTCCTGCAAAAACCCAGCCGTTGCCGCGCGACCAGAAGACGCTGCTGCCGTTTGCTTCGTGTGCGTCAAAGTAAGATTTGTCGCGGAAGAACAAGCTGTCTTTCGGGCTGTAAAGCAGGCCGGAGGTAATCCACCATTCATGATCCATGAAATCCAGGTACTTCCGCTCGCCGGTCGCTTTGCTCAGCTTCGCCAATACGGGCGGAGCCATGAACAATGCATCGCACCACCACCACAGCGGCTTCTGCGCATCGTCGGGCAGTTGCATCACCGCATCTACGCGTTCTCTTATGGGAGCGATCATGGCAGGGTCATGGTGGCGGGAATAAAGGTCTAGATAGGTTTGGCCGACTGCCAGATCGTCCGCATGAGCGAGACGCGGGCCGGGCTGCCACGCAAATTTCTTCCCTGCCAGCAACATCGCGTCCTGATACTTCTTGCCATTTGCGGCTTCGGGAACGGCCATGAATCCTGTATAGAGCGCTGCAAATGTCCAATCCCGGTTGAACCCTTCTGAGGCTCGCGCCAATTGCCAATCGGCGACTTTCTGCATCGCGTGGCTGACATCTTTGCGTTTGAGCGCGGGGGAGAGATCGGATGCGAGAGGAAGCGGAACAGCCGGCGCATCTCCGACCCAGGGATTGTCCGCAGGCCGCGTTGATTGTCCGGAAAGAGCGGAAGAGCACAAGAGCAGAGCCAGCGCCGCCACCGAAATGGCGTATCGCAATAGCGCCGGTGCACATACAAGCGACGATCCACTAATCTCTCGGCTTGCGCGAGACCATCGAATAGCCGAGCCAGTCAACTGCCGCGCAAATCCGTCGATAGCCATTCAATGCCTTTCCGTCGATAACGTTATCGATTAGAATGGAGATTACAGCAGGGATGTGAAAGAAGTCAATTGCGAGACTCATGCCGCTGTTCATCTTGCAGTGAGCGCCGTTGCCTCCTCTCGTATAATCTTGGTATCGTTATTGCTGAAAAGGAACCGCGATGAATGATTTGCACGCTCAGATAAAGCCAACAGGCAGTGCGCGATGGGATTGCATCAGCCTGGGCGAGGTGATGTTGCGGCTCGATCCGGTGGAGGATCGCATCCACACTGCGCGGAATTTTCGCGTGTGGGAAGGCGGCGGCGAGTACAACGTGGCTCGCGGGCTGCGCCGCTGCTTTGGCCTGCGTACTGCCATCGCCACGGCTCTGGCGGACAATGCTGTCGGCCGGCTGGTGGAAGACCTGATGCTGCAAGGGGGCGTGGATCAAGAGTTAGTGCGATGGGTTCCCTTCGATGGAGTTGGCCGCGCGGTTCGCAATGGCTTGAATTTTACCGAGCGCGGTTACGGCGTCCGCGCCGGGCTGGGCTGCTCCGACCGTGGAAATACGGCGGTCTCGCAACTGAAGCCGGGCGACTTTGACTGGGGCTCCATCTTCGGAACGGAGCGCGGCGCGCGCTGGTTTCACACTGGCGGCATCTTCGCCGCGCTTTCCGATACGACGATTGCCGTGGCGGGCGAAGCGATGGACGCCGCGCGGAACGCGGGCACGGTAATTTCCTACGATCTGAATTATCGCGAGTCGCTTTGGAAATCGATCGGCGGCAAGCCAAGAGCGCAAGAAGTAAACCGTGAACTGGTGCGGAAGGTCGATGTTCTGTTTGGCAATGAAGAGGACTTCTCGGCCATGCTCGGCGTCGAGGTCGCGGGCGTGAGTCAGGGCTTCGATGAGTTGCCCGTGGAGAGTTACAGCAAGATGCTCCGCGATCTCTCCAGCGCCTATCCAAATTTGAAAATCATTGCGTCCACGCTGCGCACAGCGCACACCGCCTCGGAAAATGGCTGGGGCGCAATTGCGCTGCATCAAGGCGGAATTGCCCTTGCCGAGCAACGCAATATCGGCATACTCGACCGCGTGGGCGGCGGCGATTCTTTTGCATCGGGTCTCATCTACGGATTGCTTGCCGGCAAGGACGTGGAGTGGGCCGTGAAATGCGGTGTAGCACATGGCGCTCTGGCTATGACGACACCCGGCGACACAAGTACCGCGAGCCTGGCCGAGGTGCTGCGCGTGATGGGCGGCGGCGCGGCCCGCATATCAAGGTAACGAGTTTTCTCAACGCTGGATGTGCAACATCCGGAAAGAATGTGATCCCGTGAAAATACTGCAAATGGCGGACGCCGTTCGCTACCGCACGATGACAACGGAAGAATTGCGCGAGACGTTTCTACTGAGCGACCTTTTTCAGCCTGGAAAGGTCTGCCTGACTTATGTCGATCTTGACCGCGCGGTGATAGGTTCCGCAGTACCCACCGGCGAGCCTCTTCCGCTACCGACTGACGACGCACTCAGAGCCGCGTACTTTACTGAGCGCCGCGAGTTGGGGATTCTCAATATCGGCGCCGCTGGATCTGTTAGCGTGAATGGCACCGCGCACGAACTGAAGCCGCTCGATGCGCTGTATGTGGGCCGGGGAAACGAAAAGATTGTTTTCTCCAGCGCCGACCCGATGCATCCGGCGGAGTTTTATCTGCTGAGTTATCCCGCTCATGCCGTGCATCCTACTAAACTGATTCACTCGGCTGATGAGGCAAAGACGACACTCGGCTCGGCGGAGACCGCCAACCTGCGCGACATCACCAAGATCATTCACCTTGAAGGAACGCGCAGTTGCCAGTTGGTGATGGGCTTTACGCAACTGGCCTCCGGAAGCGTGTGGAACACCATGCCGGCGCACACGCACATGAGGCGGTCGGAGATTTATCTGTACTTCAACATCGATGCGGACCAGCGCGTCATTCACCTGATGGGTCCGGGCGACGAGACGCGCCATCTTGTGATCGCGGACAAGCAAGTTGTGGTCTCTCCCGGCTGGTCGATTCATGCTGGCGTTGGAACCAAGAATTACACCTTCTGCTGGGGAATGGGCGGAGAGAACCAGGTTTACAGTGATATGGATCCCGTTGCCATTACGGATTTGAAGTAGTTCGAAAGGATGGCACGATGATCTTGGAACGATTCAGTCTGAAGGGAAAAACAGCGCTGGTTACGGGATCGTCGCGCGGGCTGGGCGCGGCAATCGCGCTGGCGCTGGCCGAGACCGGAGCCAACGTGGCTGTTCACGGATCGCGCGCGGTTCCGCAGGCTACGCTGGATTTTGTGAAGAAGGCAGGAAGTGAATCCCTGGCGCTGGTAGGCGATGTGAGCGATGCGGCGGTTTGCATATCGCTCGTGGAAGAGGTGGTCGCACACTTCGGCCACATCGACATTCTCGTCAACAATGCCGGGATCATTCGCCGCGCGCCTGCCATCGAGCACTCAGAGGAAGACTGGAAGGCCGTGATCGACACCGATCTCACCAGCGTCTTTCGCCTCACGAAGCAAGCTGGAAAGCACATGCTGGCGCAAGGGTCGGGAAAAATTATCAACATAGCTTCGCTGCTGACTTTTCAGGGCGGAGTCTTTGTTCCCTCCTATGCGGCGGCAAAAGGCGCAGTGGGTCAACTGACGAAGGCTTTCGCCAATGAGTGGGCGGCCAAAGGCATCAACGTAAATGCTATCGCACCGGGATACATGGCCACCGATAACACAGAGGCGCTGCGAGCAAACCCGGAGCGGTCGCGTCAGATACTGGAGCGAATTCCGGCGGCGCGCTGGGGCAGCCCTGAAGATATGGCGGGCGCGGCAGTCTTTCTTGCATCGAGCGCCAGCGACTATGTTCATGGTCATGTGATGGTCGTGGATGGCGGATGGATGAGCCGGTAGACTTATCCAAGATCACGAATGTGTATCGATCTAATTCCGAGGTGCTTGATGAAAGTGGAATTTGCAGTTATGGCCTTGGCAGCGTGTGTGCTGCCGATGGCTGCCGCGCAGACGCTGGTGGTAGACCGCCTGACGCAGAGCCAGATGATTGAACAGACACAGCAGTTAACCGCTAAGGCGCAAGGCCCGAGCGGAACCGCGAGCGCCAAGCTGAACGAGTATCCCAATCATTACACGATGATCGCGCTTCGCCACAAAGATGGAGGAGCGGAGATTCATGAGAACTTCGCGGATTTCTTTCTGGTGGTGCAGGGCAGCGCGACTCTTGTGACCGGCGGCAGCGTGGAAGGCGGCAAAGAGGTAAACCCCGGAGAATTTCGAGGCGGAGTCGTACGCAACGGAACATCAATGACCTTGAATTCGGGAGACGTGGTGCATATTCCCGCAACGGTGCCTCATCAAATGCTTGTGCCGGAGGGAAGCACCTTTATTTATTTCGTCATCAAAGTCAAAGAGAAGTGAGACTCGCAAAGGAAGAGCTATGAATAAAGCAGAAGTGTTGCAACGCATCAAGACAATCGGAATACTGCCGGTGTTGCGGGCGAATTCGGTGGAAGAGGCAGTGGCGCTTGCAAACGCGATTGAGGCGGGCGGAATTGCGACGCTGGAAGTCACGATGACGGTTCCCGATGCGGTCGAGGTGATGCGCTCGCTGATACGCAAAGCGGGGGATCACATTCTGATTGGAGCCGGCACGGTTCTCGATGCTGAAACCGCGCGCGCCTGCATTCTGGCTGGAGCGCAGTTCATTGTTAGCCCGGCTCTCAACCTGAAGACCATTGAAATCTGCCACCGCTACGGCGTGGCCGTGATTCCGGGCGCGCTCACGCCGACCGAAGTTGTTACCGCATGGGAAGCCGGCGCGGATATCGTGAAGGTATTTCCGTGCAGCGCAGTGGGCGGAGCAAAGTATCTGAAGGCGTTGAAGGGGCCACTGCCGCAAATCGAGCTGATTCCCACGGGAGGAGTCTCGTTGTCCACGGCGGCGGAGTTTCTGTTCGCAGGCGCATTCGCACTGGGCGTGGGTTCAGACCTGGTCAATTCAAAAGCCATCGCCGACGGGAAGCCTGAGATTGTCACGCAAACCGCCAAAGAGTATGTGGAGATCATTCGCAAGGCGAGAGCCGAGTAAGCGCAAAATCTGGCCCAATTCCTCGCGATCAATGCGGCAGGCATACCGGCACAGTGGCGTTTATGTGCCGTAATTGCGCAGCTTGCCGCAGAGAGTCTTCGTCAAGGTCGGGAAACGGTTGACCAATTCACGACACGAAGAGTATCAATGCAGTGTGATGCCCAAAACTATTTCATCTTTTCTTCGCGTGATCAGCGCGGGTATGCTCCTTGTAAGCTGCGCTGCGGCGCAGGGCATCTCGCCTGCTATGCGTCCCAATGCCAAGCCAGACCCAAATAGTCCCGCGCAGATTGGCCGCACACATCTCACCCGTTCTCTTGACAGAGTCGCAGCCGGATTTACAGCTTCTCGCGCCGCCAGCGTTGCCTCGATCCGAACCCGGGCTGAGGCCGAAGAGCGCCAGACAATGGTCCGCAAACAGATTCTGGCGCTGATTGGAACTCTGCCCGAACGCACGCCGCTCAACGCGAGAGTTCTCGGCTCTACCCAGGCTGACGGCTTCCAAATCAAAAAGATTCTCTTCGACAGCCAACCGAATTTTCCTGTAACTGCCCTACTCTATCTTCCCGATGGGCAGCCTGCAGGCAGCAAACATCCGGCGATTCTGATCACTCCCGGCCACTACACCGAGAGCAAGGCGATCGACTACAACACCGCTGCTCTCTTCGCGCGCAATGGTTTTGTCGTTCTCTCCTACGATCCCATCGGGCAGGGTGAGCGTCTTCAGTATCCTGATCCTGCCAATCCCGGCGCAACTCTGGCGTCTCGCCCGACGGGCGAACACGGCGAGGCTAGTCTCCAGCCGATGCTAATCGGCGACGCCTTTGCCCGCTACGTTCTGTGGGATGCGATGCGTGGCATTGACTATCTTACGCAGCTTCCCGAGGTCGATTCTCATCGTATCGGCGCCCTCGGCTGTTCTGGAGGAGGCGCTATAAGTGCGCTGGTTGGGGCGCTCGATAAGCGTGTTGCCGCCATCGGCGTTGCTTGCTACATCACATCGTTCGACACGCTGTTGCCTGCGATTGGCCCCCAGGACGGCGAGCAGTCCATCCCGCGCTTTATCTCTTATGGCCTCGACTTTCCTGACTGGATTGAACTCGCCGCGCCCCGTCCTTACGCAGTTATCTCCACTTACTCTGATATGTTCCCCTTTGCCGGTGCGCGCTCGAGCGTGATTGAGGCTCGCCGTTTCTACTCTCTCTTCGATTCCGCCAGCGCAGGAAAGCCCGTGGGCCACAAAGCGCCCGCTGTTCCACCGACTCCGTCCGAACCTGCGCTGAATGCCGACACGACCAATCATGTTCCTTCCACGGCGGCTCTTCAGTTCATCACGGGACCCGGCGGCCATGCCGCGCTTGCGCCCATCATGGAGAATATTCTCAGCTTCTTCATGCGCAACCTGGAGCCTGGAGCGGTTGATTCCCATGCGCTTCTTCCACCTTCGGTTTCCGGCGTAGCGAAAGATCCCAACCGTGCGCCTGCGGGCCTTCCCAAGGACACTCTCCAGGTAACTCCTACGGGGCAGGTTCTAACCAGCTACCCTAACTGCGAGACAGTCTTTAGTCTCAACAGAAAACGTGCTGCCAAAATCATCCCCGCCAGCCACCCCGTCATGACCGGTGGACAACTTGCCGCCGCGATCCGGAAAGGCACCGGGGCAGAAATACAACCCGGCGAGTCCAAACCAAAAGCAGATTTGCTGGCGGTAAAGACCGGGCCGCTCGTTCTTCCCTCCGACGCTGGCACTGATCTGCAAGGCGAGTTGAGCGTTCCATCCGGCGCGGGCCGCCACCCTGCGGTATTGATGCTTGTGCCCGACTCGATTCGCGCTGACAGCGCAATCGCACGCGCCAATCAAGCGCAATTCAGTTCGCTCGCGACGGCCGGCAACGTGGTTCTGGCGATCACTCCTCGCCCATCGCCTCCCGGAACCGACGATATGAAATCGCCGATCCTCGGTCCGTTTTATCTGCTGAGCCTGCGCGCCGACCTGATTAACCGCTCACTGATCGGGTTGCGCGTTGACGACACGATTCGCGCTATCGATTATCTGTCTGCCCGCGCCGACGTTGATCCCGGTAAGATCACCGCCTTCGGCAGCGGTCACATGGGTTTGGTACTTCTCCATGCAGGCGTGCTCGATCCCCGCCTGAAGCACATAAGCGTTGACCATGTTCTCACCAGCTATCGCAGTTTGATTGATGCGCCTTTGCCGATCGGCGCGCCGGAAGATGTTCTTCCTGGAGTTCTGTGGCGCTACGATATTCCCGACTTGGTTCATTTTCTTGGGACGCGTCTGACAAAGACAAATCCGCTCCAGGGCACGGACGACCTTAGTCAAACCTCTACCCCGCTTAAACTTCTCGCAGGTCCCGCACATTAGGATGGGCCTCGGTAATCACTCTTGCTTGGAGGCTACGAAGATGAAAGATCGTTTCCTTGCACGCCGCAGTTTCTTGTTGAAGACCGGACAGAGTTTGCTCGCTCTTCCCGCGCTGTCATTACTGCCTGGAATCGGCGCGGCGGAGACGCGATCCGCGAAGGCCGTCCCTAAGAGCGCTAATGCTGCCGGTTCAGAGCCTGCCGCTGCAAGACCGAAAATTGTTCTGAATGTGCGCGACTTTGGCGCCACTGGCGATGGCGCGACCAAGGACACAGCCGCTATTCAGCAGGCCATCGACCGCTGCTCGGTTTTTGGCGGCGGTGAGACGTTGGTTCCGGCCGGCAACTATTTGACTGGATCGATCCAGTTGAAGTCGAATGTCGTGCTGCGTTTCGAGCAGGACGCGACGATCATCGGCAGCTCCGATTATGCTGACTATCCAGTTACACAGGTTCGCTGGGAAGGAAAGTGGATTCAGGGGCACATTGCGCTGATTTATGCGATTGATGCTGAACATATCGGCATTGTGGGGCCGGGAAAGATCGTTGGTTATTCACCAGTCAACGGACCTTCTAACTCGCAGATCAAGGTGCGCCGTCCCGCGCTGATTGAGCCGATAAACTGCAACGATATTCACCTGGAGGGATTTTCCACGAGTTATCAGGGAATATGGTCTCTGCATCCCACCTGCTGCGACAACATTCTTATCAAGAATCTAGTTATTCGCTCGACCGGCGGCAATGGCGATGGCATCGATGTGGACTCGTGCAAGCACGTTCGTATTGACGGCTGCGATATCTCCACTGGCGACGACTGCATCTCGCTCAAGTCCGGCCGCGGCAGCGAAGGCTATCTCCTGCACGAACCTACAGAAGACGTGCATATCTCAAATTGCACCTTCGCGGATTCCCTCTTCGCCTGCATCGGCATCGGCAGCGAGACCTCGGGCGGAATTCGTGGCGTCCGCATTGAGCACTGCAAGTTTACCGGCGCGAAGACCTTCGCACTTTATATCAAGAGCCGGCCCGGACGGGGCGCTTTCATTGAAGACATAGTTGCCAACGATCTCGATGTCTCCGGAACCCAGGGAGGACTGATTCGCTTCAATCTGCTGGGCAGCGGCAAGCAGGACGAATCGCCCGTGCCGGGCAAGGAAGGCATCCCGACGGCGAGAAACTTTCGCTTTTCCAACATTCACGTCACCGATGCGCCGATTCTCGTGGATGGAACCAGCATCCATCCCGATAAGCCTTTGGAAGGACTCGTGCTGGCGGGCATAACGGGAACATGCGCCAAGGGAATCTATCTGGCAAATGTTCGCAATGCTGAAATCCGGGATATCAAGGTAACCGGCTTTGCTGGCCCGCTTATCAACGTGAACAACGTAACTGGCGCCGGGCTGCATGGCGCTGCCAGCATCGATGCGCCAAAGATCGGAGATGCTGTTCCCGTCCCGGCAGAACCATATCAGCTGCACTGAGGAATTTTTTGCGGACATTCAGTTGGCGAGACCGGGCTGACTTGCGCACCGAGGGCCGCTACGGTTGAGAATTGCGAGTTCGGGCCGGGTTGTCTGACAAAATATGCACCCAAGCTCGCAATCGGCATAGGGGGGAGAGTTTCCTCTCCTCCCCTGCCACACCACCGGACAAGCGGGTCCGCATCCGGCGGTTCGAAAAGTTGAGGCTAGCAGAGTCGAGGGATACCCAAACCATCGGCCCAT
>Ga0302155_10001610_pt1 | contig 16284 bp, 1 predicted proteins | sample I_Bog_N3_1_FD_193508 | JGI IMG/M metagenome (GOLD analysis project Ga0302155, IMG submission 193508) | Peat permafrost microbial communities from Stordalen Mire near Abisko, Sweden - I_Bog_N3_1 | ecosystem: Environmental > Terrestrial > Soil > Wetlands > Peat | place: Sweden: Abisko, Stordalen...
ATGTGGTGCTGGGTGTTGTGGTGGTTGAGCCGTAGGCGCGGGTGACCGATTTCAAATGGCCATCCAGATAATAGGCGTTGAGCGTGACATTCCCGTCCTGATCGATCGCTTTGACCACGTTGTTGCGGAAGTCGTAGGTCTTTGTGGTCTTAGTCGCTGGCGTCAGTGAATTCGATGGATAGTCGGTTTCGACGAGCCGGTTCAGGGCGTCGTAAATATAGTTCGTGACGTGTCCATCCAGATCGGTACTCGATGTCCTGTTGCCGTTGGCGTCATACGTTGAGCTGGTTATGCTGCCCAGCGGCGCGTTGGTTTGAATGAGGTTGCTCAGGGCGTCGTACTGATAGGTGGTGGTGGAGAGAGCCGAGCCTGTGAGGGAGGTGGCAGTGGGCACGGTCATGGACAGCTTGCGGCCAAGCGAATCGTAGGTATACGAAGTAGTGCGTCCCAGCGGGTCGGTGCTGCTGGCCAGGTTGCCGTTTGCATCGTAGGTATACTGAGACGCCATGGCCGGGTTTGCGGTTTGATCGTAGCCGACCGCCCCTGCCGCGAGGGTGCTGTTTGAGTTGAAGAGGAAGGTGGCAACAACCCCCAGGCTGTCTGTCGTGCTCTGCGGGTTGAAATTGGCGTCGTAGTTATACGTCCGCACATTGACCAGCTCGTCCGTCGCCGATGTCTGCTCGCTGTACTGGTTGAAAGTGGCGTAGCTCGTCGTGTTTGTGCTGGTTGCCGTAGCCGGGTAGGTGGTGGACGTGCGGTTCCCGTTGGAATCGTACGTGTATGTTGTCGTTTTGCCAAGCTGATCGGTCGTCGATATCAGGTTGCGGTTTACGTCGTAGGCGTTCGAGGTGATGTTCCCCAGCGGATCGGTGGATTGGAGCAGATCGCCATAGCTGTCATAGATCATGGTTGCGATGTCGGGCTGGCCGCTCCCATCCGCTGGATCCGTTGGATAAGTGATGGTGGTCACGCCTGTGTTGGGGACGCTCACGCCATTAATTGTGCTTGTGGTCGAAAGGGTGTAGGCGTAGCTGGTGGTCTCGCCCAGTGCGTCTGTCGCGCTCTGCACACGCCCATCGGGATAGTACTTTGTGATGGGCAGCGGGCAGCCACGGCCATCGGTGCCGCCGGCATACAGATGGATAAACGTCAGGTCGTAGGTGTAAGTGCTTGTTCCAGGCGCTGTTGCGCTGGAACATGCGGAACCGGACTGAGCCGAGACCGGGTAAATGACGGTGGCTAAATTGCCATTGCTATCGTAGGCGTACTGGAAGATGTTGCCAGCAGGATCGGTGATCTGCGTAATGCGGTTGCTGGAGTCGCGCACGAAGGGCACGGAGAGCCCCGTCGTGCTGGTAATGCCGCTGGGGGTAATGGTGAGGCCGTTGCCGCTCAGATCCTGGATGGATTGCAGGTTGCCGGCAGCGCCGATGGTGTAGGCGGTTCCGTTGGGATCCGTGTAGACGTATCCAGTAGGAGTGTACAGCCCGCCGTTCTGGCAGACCCACAGGGAACCATTTGGAACAATCATGTCCAGATCATTGGTGCAGCTGGAACTGGTTTCCTTCAGCGTCCCGTGCATTCCTGGCTCAGGAGTGTAGACCGGCCAGTACCATGGTAGGAAACCTAGTATCCCCAAGCTGGGTGCCTGCGGGGTGAGATAGAAGGTCTTTCGTTGCCCGCCCAGTGTGAACGTTACGTCGCCCGCAGGGTCGACGGTAAGATCTACGGTGTAGCCGAGCGACCAGCCAAAGCCGAAGTCACTGCTTGTGCCAGAATTGAGGCTGTCGTAGGTGCGCTGAATGTTGATGGCAAGCCCTGTGGAGGGCACGACAAGATCCGTCGCGGTGGTTGTAAGGCGTCCCGGTTTGTAGTTGCCTACAACGGTGACCAGCACCAGACTGTATTGAGCCTCACCGCTTGTGTTGGTAGCCTGGAGCTGAATCCAGTAGGAGCCGTTTGGAATTGTCGTGGTGTCGAGCGTGGCAATCGTGCCCGAGCCAGTTGTGTTTGCATTCAAAACTGGGTCGGCATTGCTATTATTCGCCGGATAGTAGGTCAGCGTGCCACTCTGGAGCGCAACTCCAGGAGCGAGCGTGATTGGGACTAAACCGGAGACAGCAGAGCCATATGCGGGGCTAGAAATCCATCCCTGCGGATCTTGTTGGGCGGGAACCACCGTGACCGTGAACGGCCCCGAGGAGCCGCTGGCGCCCGATGCATCACTGGCGCTCAGTGCGATTTCGTAGGTTCCAATCTGGCTGAAGGTGGCGGTGGTCACTGACTGTAAAGTCAAAGGATTTGAGCCCGATGTAGTCTGGGTTGGATTGGCAAAAGTAACGGTGCCAGGTCCGCTAACTTGGCTCCAAGTAGCCTGAGGCGTAAGGTTTGCGCTGTCTGTGACGATTCCGGTCAATGCTAGCGTGCTTGATTGCACCACGGTATTCAGCGCCGAAATGCCTACGGTGATCGTGTTGGTGGAGGAAACGCACGGTCCAGACCACTGATCAGCGACACTGTTGGAAATCACGACATTCCTGTTGGCTGAGTCAACAGCCACAATGTTGTACGCCCCTGTATTTGCATGGTAGTAGCCAAAGGCTGCTTGGCCAGTGATATTCGTCGTCCCACTTAGAGAAAGGTTGTCAGCCCCTGAGACATAGAAACCCACGTTCGCATCGAAGACCGGAGTAGGAGGAGTTGAGGCATCTTTTGCCATCACGATATAGGCTTGTTCGTTGTTAACACACCCAAAGAGATTCAGTGCAAGTGAGCCGGCCTGTGAAGGAGGCGCTGGGTACGAGGTCCACGTGACGCTGGCTTGACCGGAGGAAATGCTTCCCTCCCCAGACGGCAAGGCCTGAGCCTGCAAGTTATCAGTACCTGCATTAGCACCGCTATAGAGGAATGTCGCTGTTCCTGTGGCGTCGGTTATGGCATTTAACTGTTGCGGGTTGGCACCTGTAACATTGAGGGTGACAGAGACATTCGGCATCGCCGTTCCAGAGCTGTTGGTCACCAGCGCATTGAATGTGATGGGTTGACCCAGCGGATAAGAGGACTTTGTCGTGTACAGAGTTGGGAAATATGCTCCCTGCCATAGCGTGGTTCCGGTGATCCATGTTTGGGCGCCATCGGCATTGACCAGAGGGCTGATCGGGTAATTGGTGGAAACTGTTCCGCTCTGATAGGCAATACTGACAGTCTCGCCCGGGGTGAGACCTGTCGCTGCAACAACTGGGCTTGTGCCATCATTCATTGCAAACTGATAGTTCCTGTTCAGCCCTCCGGCTCCAGTCACCCAGTTCCATGGCATCGCAGTAGCGGGAATAGGAGCTGCTAGCGGAACTCCATTCACATTAACGACAAACCCAGGACCGCCATTGTCGGCATAATGGTTGTCATCTACTCCCAATTGCAGCTGAGTAGCCCCGGCCGGCACCAGGAACTCTCTCGAGGAACTCCCAACTGCTAGTGGCTCTATGACGGCTCCATTACTATCGGTAAATGCTCCGACCAATCCTCCTTGGCCGAGCTGTGACGGAGCGTTCAGAGCAACGCTTCCTTCGGGATTCACCGGTACAGGATTGTTCCAGGATGCCATGACAGCATTTGAGGTCACTTGTCGACCGATGATGACCGCTGTTGCCAGGATGCTGTCGCTTCCATTGTTGGCGCCAGTATAGGTATACGAGGCGACTCCGGTACTATCGGTGACGCTGCTACCGAGATTGTTGTTTGCCCCGTTGACAATGAACGTCACGGCCACGCCCGTCTCCGCGTTGCCGTCTTGATCCCTGAGCGTGGCACTGAACGATTGCGAGCTTCCCATCAAGTACGGCGGTTGGGCTGCGGCAGAAAGAGTAATTGGGAGGGCTGGTGGCAGAAGCGTAACAACTGACGAGCCAATCGTTGTCCCGCTCGTTTGATTAGCCGCTGTGATTGTGAGCGTCTGAGGTGTTGTGATGCTACCAGGCGCTGTATAGAGTCCACGCGACGTGAGTATGCCTGGAGCACCGCTCGATATTGACCAGCTCACTAATGAATTGCATGAACTCGCTGCCCCAAACTGCTGACTCTGCGTTGCGTAGAGACTAATTGCAGAAGGGGACACTTGAGCAGTGCTGGCAGGATTAAACGTATAGAACGTAGCTGGAGAGCTTTGATTGTTATACTCCGTCTGAATCCAATCACCGGATCGAGGAATGCTCGATATGCTGACTTGGCCAATATCGCCATCGAAATACAACCAATTCGAATTCCCCTCAGAACTCAGCAATGTAAAAGCTGCTCCGACGAAGTAAGAGTAGTTTGGAGCGTAACCTTGTGGAAACTGCTCCTGCGCTGACCCAACATTCTGCCCATCAACATAGAGGGTATCCGTCCCGTCGTTGGCGTAAGTTGCAACAGCATAATGCCAATTATTGTCGTTGTACGCTTTTGTCGTTGTAATCCCGCCGTCTCGTAGGCTGCCGTTGTCGTCTACGTAGAGCATCGCACCCCATCCGTCAGGATCATAGTCGCCTGGTTCAGTGGGGATCCAGAACAGACAGCCATAAGCCGAGTTCCAATCACAAAATTGGCTAGGCGTCTGCCCTAAGATGCCGCCCGGAGATGTTGTCTTGAACCAGACTCCGAAGGATGCTGAAAAGGGTGCGGTTTCACTGGTGGGGCTAACAGCGAGACCGCCATAAGTACCAGTTGGGTAGTTCGGGAAATCCGCCTGGGGGAGTTGTATGTAGCTAGAGGCGCCATTCAAGCCCGCTGCTCCGCCAACCGATGCATCAATCTCGCCTGAAGCAGGCGAGATTGCCGTCAGCGTCCCGTTGTTCGCGTACGCGGTTGAGTCAACTGCTGCGGCAGCCCCAGTGTTCTCAAGATCCAGATGATAGACGGCAAAATAGTTTTGGTCCCATACGCCGGCCGGGTTCTGCTGAGAGGAGACAATGTTTGGATTTCCGTAGAACACGTAGATGATAGTGTCAGTAGTATGGGAGAGAGTCGGAATGCGCACCCATGCGATGACCTGCCCTGTTGAGGGGTTGTACTCCTCCAGTTCGTGATCCAGCTTGGTGAGACCATTGGGATCGGTGCTGAAGATAATGTCGTAACCGTTCGGACTTGTAACCTGCCCGCCGCCGGCTGTCGACTTAAAGACAGGATCAGTTGTATTGAACAAGAACGGGAAGTCTGGCTGATCCGTGTTGGGAACCTTCGTGTGGTCGATTACGATGCCCCGTTGATATCCATATTGATTCAAGGCGCACTGCGTTGAAGAAAGTGTAATAGTGGCTGAGGCCGATTTGGTGGTGTCTTCCTGACTCGTTGCGGTAATAGTTACCGTCTGCGCGACAGGAATCGACGATGGGGCCGAATAAAGCCCGGTCGCGCTGATCGTGCCCGCAGCTCCCTGGTTTAAGGTCCACGTCACTCCCTGGTTGAAGCTGTTGGCAACAATGGCGGTCAACTGCACCGTCTGGTCGTCGGTCAGTGTCGTTGTGGCTGGAGTCACGCTCACTGCCACGGGCGGCATCAGAGTTATTGATGCAGTTGCAGCGTTGGGTGGAACTCCTGAGTTCGTAGCCGTAATAGTCACGGTCTGCTGGGCAGCAATGCTGGCGGGAGCAGTATAAAGCCCACCGGAAGTGAGATTGCCAGGCGCGCCCGCTGACATTGTCCAGGTTACTGTTGTGTTGCATACGCCGGTCGCCGCAAATTGCTGGCTCTGCGATGCATAGAGGCCGATAACGGGCGGGCTGACCGCGAAGGCATTCTCCGCGGAGACTGAATAGAACGTAGATGGCGAACTCTCATTGTTATATTCGGTAGCAATCCAGTCCGCCGACCGCGCTACCGATGATATTCGCGTCTCGTCGATCAAACCATTGACGGCCGCACCAGGAGCATATGGCGACTCCATTCCTATAGCTAGATCCTGGCTCGTACCGTAATCTATCGGTCCGACTTGCGGTGAAGTAACTACCGGCACGCCATTGGCATAGGCAACCAGATTGGCACCATCATAGGTTCCTACGATATGTGTCCACTGGCCAACCGCTATATCGTTGGACCCGCTAACCAACGCCAGACTCCCATTGACGGTAACATCAATTGTTGGCTGTAACGTTGAGCCATAGAACTCAAGACCATATGCCTGGTATGGTGAATTCCAACTACCATCTGCACGATAACCAAGAGAGACGATCGTTGCCCAATTGGTCGGCCCAGCCATGTTGACCCAGGCTTCGAGTGTGAATGCCGTCGCAGGTTTGAAGGAAGCAGTTGAAGGAATATCAAGGTATGTATTTCCAGTACCGTCAAACGTCCCAGCCCCGCCGACCATTCCTACAGCAGGAATTACGCCGTTGTTGATCCCGTTATTAGCGTTCGCGGTGGAATCGGCAGTGCTTAATGCACTCGGCGTGCCGAAGTGCCACACAGCTGCGTATCCGTTCGACCAGACCCCCGGTTTGTTCTCGTGGCTCGCTATAGTGTTCGAGTTCCCGTACCACATGTATAAAGTCGTGTCGGCAGTGTGGGACAGGGATGGGATAAGGACCCAAAACGCGGCTGCTCCTGTCGTTCCGTTATAACTGTCTATCTCGTAACTCAGCATGTTCTGGCCTGCCGCATCCGACGAGAACGCGATGTCGTAGCCGTTCTGGTTTTGCAGCCGTCCGCCATTTGCAATTGTCGCGAGAAAAGGATATGTGCCCGAAATGAGGATCGGGAAGTTTGCCTGATCCGTATTCGGGACTTTCGTGTGGTCGATGTCGATTGTGCGTACGTAATTGTATCCGTTTGCGCCGCATGGTGTTGGAAGGATTGTTACCGTGGCCGAGGCCAACTGGATTCCACTCACTTGGTCGGTCGCCGTGATGGTCAGCGTCTGCTGAGTGCTGACAGTGGCTGGAGCCGTATAGAATCCGAAGGCGCTCAGGTTGCCCACCCCAGTCGGGCTGATCGTCCATTTGACCGAAGGGTTGGTATTGTTGTTTGCGGCAGCCGTGAACTGTTGCGTCTGCCCGCCATAGAGCACCATATTTGCCGGAGAAACACTGCCCGACTCCGGCACCACGGAGGCAGGTGGGGCCAGTGTGATTGTGACTGACGCCGATTGAGCCGAATCCGCTTGGCTGGTTGCCGTGACAATTACTGTCTGTTGTGTCGTCACGGCGGCCGGCGCCGTGTACAGGCCTAGCGCGCTGAGGCTTCCCACACCGGCAGGGTCCACGGTAAACGTCACCGCTGTATTGCTGGTGTTGTTCACGCTCGCGGTAAATTGCTGTGTCTGGCCAGCGCTGAGTGTTGCGCTTCCGGGAGTCACGCTCACTGTCACTGCTGGTATAAGGGCCACCGTGGCAGAGATTGACGAGGTCGAGTCTCCCAAGGTCGTCGCTGTGATGGCCACCGTTTGTTGCGATGGAATGCTGTTCGGCGCAGTGTAGAGCCCGCTTGCTGTGAGTGTGCCCGGCAGACCCGCAGGTATGGACCAGGTTACGGCGGGAGAGTTGCACGAGCCTGGTTTCGAACCCAGAACCGTGAATTGCTGGCTCTGCGACGCGCTGAGATTGACAGCAGCAGGAATGACCTCTGGCGCATTCTCGGGATAGAAGGCATAGAACGTCGAGGGTGAGCTTTGGTTGTTGTATTCAGCCTGTGCCCAATCGCCTGACCTGGCAACGTTCGATACGTTCACATCGTCGATTGCGCCGTTGAAGTAGAGCCACGACCCATTTCCTGCTGGCCAATTAGCCGTTTCGCCGGTTCCGATGAAATATCCGTAGGCGGAATTGTAACCAACTTGAGTTACCTGCTGAGAACCCGCAAGCTGTCCATCGACGTACAGCTCTTCAGTTCCGTTGGTGTACGTATCGACAGCAAAATGCCATTTGTTGTCGTTGTAGGCTGTTGCCGTAACAATCTGATCGTTGGCGCCGCCATGAGAAAACAGGGAAGCCCTCAGCAGACCTGCGGTGTCGATGTAGAGGGCCGGTTGCCATTCACTGGGATTACCGCCAGGTTGTGTACCATTGGTCTGACCCAGGATCACTCCGGCGGAGGCAGTCTGAAACCAAACTCCGAAAGACGCCGAAAAGCCGGTTGTGGTTGAACCAGAAGTTGGGTAGGATGCAAAATCCGCAGAAGGAATTTGCATGAAGCTAGAGGCGCCATTGAAGCCTGCTGCTCCGCCAACTGACGCATAAATCTCACCCGATACAGGCGAGATCGCCGTCAGCGTCCCTTTGTTCGCGTACGCCGTTGAGTCTGCAGGTACGATTGCCCCGGTGTTTTGAGTATCCAGGTGATAGACAGCGAGGTAGTTTTTGTCCCATACTCCGGCCGGATTCTGCTGCGAGACGTTGATGCTCGGATTTCCGTAGAAGACGTAGAGGACAGTATCCGCGGTGTGCGAAAGAGTCGGAATGCGCACCCAGGCGATCACCTGGCCTGTAGCGGGATTGTATTCCTCCAGTTCGTGATCCAGCTTGGTAAGGCCGCTTGGATCGGTACTGAAGATAATGTCGTCGCCGCTTGAGTTAGAAACATGCCCGCCATTGCCCGTCATCTTAAAGACCGGATCCGTGGTGCTGAAAAGGAATGGGAAGTCGGCCTGATCCGTGTTTGGAATCTTTGTATGATCGATGACGATTGCGCGCTGATAGGCGTATCCGCTCGACGCGCATTGCGGCGGCGAGAGCGTGACCATGGCCGAAGCCGACTGTGCCGTGTTCGCTTGGCTGGTCGCGGTAATCGCAATTGTTTGCGGGCCTGTGACTGTTGTTGAAGCGGTAAATACTCCAGTTATGCTGATCGTGCCCGCGCTCGAAGGACTCACGCTCCAGTTCACGGCCTGGTTGCTGGTGTTATACACGCTGGCCGTGAATTGCAGGGTCTGTCCGGGGTAGAGCGTCGCGCTGGCCGGTGTAATACTGACCGTCCCAGTGTCAGGCGTCACGATCACCGACTCGATCATCGCAGAAGAGCCGGTATTTGAAAAGAGGCCTGAATTATTCGAGATAAACGAGCAAGAAATAGCATCTTTTCCGAGCGGAAGCCCGTTCATCTGGACCGTTGCGCTGCCATTCGAGTTGACGGTGACCGGCGCCGAAGTCACGCCGAATCCAGAACAACTGACGGTTCCTGTCGGTATCCCTCCATTGACGGTTCCTGTCGGTATCCCTCCATGTTGCAAACTCATGGAAATATTGACTGCCACCGGATAACCGAACCACGACTCCACGGGATCAAGACTGGCGCTCATGCCGATGGGCACGGTTTGTAGCGGAGTAGTAGAAGACATGCTTGGGGCATCATTGCTATCGCCACCATAGCCTGCTTCGATGTTATGCGTTCCGGTGCCCGCGGGTTCAATGCCGGTGGCCGTGGCTGTCGCGGTTTCCGCCAAGTTGGTCTGCACGTTCGAGACAGAGTTGCCTGCGCTGTTGACCACGGCCAGGTCCGGTGTGCCGTCTCCATTGAAATCTCCCACGGCAACCGATCCAGGTCCGTTATAGGTCGTGGAGGGACTCCAGGCCGCGTCCGTGAAGGTTCCGACGCCGTTGCCAAGCAAAAGTCTGACGGTACTGTAATAGAAGAGATAGTCCCATTCAACGAAGTCAGCATTGTACGCCACGGCCAAGTCTGGAATACCATCCCTGTTAAAGTCGCCCACCGCAAAGGAGAAGGCGGAAAAGCCAACGGGAAAGCCAGCGGGAGTTGGAATTTTGGTCGCTGGGTTGAAGGTCCCGTTGCCGTTACCAAGCAGGGTCGAGACGTTACCGGTCTCAAGGTTTAACACCGTTAGGTCCAGCTTTCCGATCCCGCGAAAATCTGCCACCACAATTGAGCTGGGCGTAGAGCCCACAGCGACAGGACTATAGGCCGCTGGGTTGAAGGTTCCGTCGCCGTTGCCAAGCAAGATAGTTACTGTGCCATCCGAATAGTTTGCCACGGCTAAATCCGGTTTGCCGTCAGCGTTGAAGTCGCCCATTGCAATGGACACTGGCACGTTCCCCACAGTGATTGGACTATTGGCCGCTGCGGTGAATGTACCGTCGCCGTTGCCCAGCAGGATTATTACGGTGCTGTCGTTTTCGTTGGCAACGGCCAGATCTAATTTGCCGTCGGCGTTAAAGTCGCCCGCCACAACGGCGGCTGGATAATTACCCACAGCGATCGGACCATTGGGCGCGGGCGCAAACCTTCCGCCGCCTTGGCCCAAGAGGATCGTGACGGTGTTGCTGTAGATGTTGGCGACGGCCAGGTCGGGGATACCGTCGCCGTTGAAGTCGCCAACTGCTACGGAGACGGGACCGCTGCCCACGCTGATTGGACTATTCGGAGCTGGCTGAAAGTTTCCTTTACCATCGCAGAGCAGGATCGTTATGGTGTTGTCGTTATAGTTGACAACTGCCAAGTCCGGGATACCGTCGCCGTTCAAGTCACCGACCGCTATTGAGACAGGATCGTTGCCTGTTCCAGAGGTAGAGTCATTGGCTAGTGCGAGGGTTCGGCTTGAACCGGACAAGAACGCTGTGCCCAAAACGGCGTTCGCGCTATTTGTGTCAATGATCGATACCACTCCCGTTGGTGCGATGGCGGTGCTTCCCATGGCCCCAACTTGAGTTGTCACCGTATAATCGCCTGCCGATCCGCTGGTTCCGGAAATTGTCGTTATAGTGGAATAGGTACCGATCACAGTCAGTTGGGCTGCACTCGACTGGGTTGTACTCGATTCACTAGCCGAGTAGCTCGATGTCCCTACGAACTTCGCCACGTAGCTGTGGCTGCCGATAGCAGGCCGGAGGTTGATTGCCGCCGTGCCTGCACTGGTCAACTGCGCCGTGCCCAGCAGGTGGACGTCCGTGCAGAACGCAGCCGTTGCATCGCAGAAGTTCACTGTGCCTTTTGTGACGGCAGTCCCACCCGAAGCGACCGTCGCTGTCAGCGTCACCTCGCTACCCGAGGCAACAGTGGTCACTTGGCTTCCGCTTGAAGTCACCGCCAGCGTTGTCGTGGAGTTCGCCATCGCAGGGAGCGTATAGGTAGCCGTTGAGGGTGTGGACGACAATCCAGCGACTACTGCAATAGCCTCGAGCGTCTCTGTTGAATTGACCGTAATGGCGCCGGTATACACGGTCGATACGGTCGTCGGTGTGTTTCCGTTGGTTGTGTAGTAGATCGTTGCGTTGGGGGCCGAGTCGGCCATGGTCACAATTTGTGCCCCGGAGTATGCTCCGCCACTGGGAGAGAAGGTCGGCGGGGCCAAAACCGTAAATGGCCAGCCGTTACTTGCTACGCCACTCACCATAACTACAACATTGCCTGTTGTAGCCGCCGTTGGGACCTTCGCCGTAATCGCTAAGGCGCTCCATGTGATGATCGTGGCCGCCGTGCCATTGAACGTCGCTGTGCTGCTGCCCTGCGTCGTGCCGAAGTTTATCCCAGCAATCGTCACCGTCGTGCCCGCCACGCCGGTGGTCGGCGACAAACCGGAAATCACCACTGGCAGCGTGAACGTCATACCATTGCTGGCCAACCCGCCCACCGTCACCACCACGTTGCCCGTAGTAGCTTCTGGCGGAACCTTCGTCGTAATCGATGTGTTGCTCCATGTGATGATCGTTGCCGCCGTTCCATTGAATGTCACTGTGCTGCTGCCCTGCGTCGTACCGAAGTTCGTACCGGTGATCGTCACCGTATCGCCTACCGCGCCGGAGGTTGACGAAAGGCTGCTGATCGCTGGAAGAACCGTAAATGGCGAACCGTTGCTGGCCAGCCCACTCACCTTGACCACAACACTGCCGGTCGTTGCCCCCGTTGGAACCTTCGCCGCTATCGCTGTGTTGCTCCATGTGACGATTGTCGCCGCAGTCCCGTTGAACGTCACTGTGCTCGTGCCCTGTGTTGCGCCGAAGTTCGTGCCCGCAATCGTCACTGTTGTGCCTACCGCGCCGGAGGTAGGCGACAATCCTGAAATCACAGCTGGCACGGTGAACGTCATACCACTGCTAGCCAACCCGCCCACAGTAACTACAACATTGCCTGTCGTTGCCCCCATTGGAACCTTCGCCGCTATCGATGTGTTGCTCCATGTGACGATCGTTGCCGCTGTTCCATTGAACGTCACTGTGCTGCTGCCTTGCGTTGCGCCGAAGTTCGTGCCCGCAATCGCCACCGTTGTGCCTGCCGCGCCGGAGGTAGGCGAAAGACTGCTGATCCCTGGAAGAACCGAAAATGGCGAGCCGTTACTCGCCACGCCGCTCACAGTAACTACAACGTTGCCGGTCGTTGCCCCCGCTGATACCTTCGCCGCTATCGATGTGTTGCTCCATGTGACGATCGTTGCCGCTGTTCCATTGAACGTCACTGTGCTGGTGCCTTGCGTTGCGCCGAAGTTCGTGCCCGCAATCGTCACCGTTGTGCCGACCGCGCCGGAGGTAGGCGAAAGACCGGAAATCACCGCCGGCACGGTGAACGTCATGCCATTGCTGGCCAACCCGCCCACAGTAACTACAACATTGCCGGTCGTTGCCCCCGTTGGGACCTTCGCCGCAATCGCTGTGTTGCTCCATGTGACGATCGTTGCCGCTGTTCCATTGAACGTCACAGTGCTGGTGCCCTGCGTTGTGCCGAAGTTCGTGCCCGCAATCGCCACCGTTGTGCCTGCCGCGCCGGAGGTAGGCGAAAGACTGCTGATCCCTGGAAGAACCGAAAATGGCGAGCCGTTACTCGCCACGCCGCTCACAGTAACTACAACATTGCCGGACGTTGCCCCCGTTGGGACCTTCGCTGCAATCGCTGTGTTGCTCCATGTGACGATCGTTGCCGCTGTTCCATTGAACGTCACAGTGCTGGTGCCCTGCGTTGTGCCGAAGTTCGTGCCCGCAATCGTCACCGTTGTGCCTGCCGCGCCGGAGGTAGGCGAAAGACCGGAAATCATCGCTGGCACGGTGAACGTCATGCCATTGCTGGCCACCCCGCTCGCCGTAACCACAACATTGCCGCTCGTCGCCCCCGTAGGTACCACGGCCTTGATCGACGTACTGCTCCAACTGGAGATCGAGGTTGCCGCCGTTCCATTGAACGCCACTGTGCTGCTGCCCTGCGTTGTGCCGAAGTTCGTGCCCGCTATAGTCACCGCTGTGCCGACCGCGCCGGAGGTAGGCGACAGACCAGAAATCGACGGCGTTGCCTTGAGCGTCACGGTTGATGTTGCCTTAACGCTTGTGTTCGCTGCGCTGGTTGCCGTGATCGTTACCGTCTGCTGCGTTGTGACGCTGGACGGAGCAGTATACAGACCCGAGCTGTTGATCGTTCCAGCTCCGGTCGCTGGACTAATCGACCACGTTACCGCTGTGTTTGTGCTGCCCACAACCGTGGCCGTAAACTGCTGCGTACCGCCCGCAGTCACTGTAGCTGTGGCTGGAGAAACCGTCACCGATAATGGAATTGTGTACGTTGCCGATGCCACGGCACTGTTCGTCATTCCGGTTTCGTAGGCAATCGCTTCCAGCGTCTCCGAAATAGCCACTGATACCGAGCACGGATTGGGGCTGGCGCAGATTATCCCATTCGTCAAAGTCGGCGTCGTTCCATTCGTTGTGTAGACGATCGATGCACCAGGGGTAGCGCTTGTGACCGCCACAGTCTGCGGCGTTGCGTAGGTCCCTGCGGCAACAGAAAATACCGGCGGCACGGCTTGCGAACTGAGCGCCAGAGTCTCCACTGGCACAAATGTCGTTGGAATTGTGACGGTGTTGCCCGAAAATATGGCGCTATGATTGTCGCTCTCGAAGGAGGTGCCGGTGCCGGTGTTATAAAAGGCGATTTTATTGATCGTAGCGCCGGAGATAACGAAGCTGACGTAGGCAAAGGGCTGTGTGGCATCGTTGGTGCCGGAAGGGATGTTCGGATTGCCGAAGTAGGCGCTGGCTTGGTACGCAGTACCGTTGCTGGCTGTGATTGTACCGGTTCCATTATTCAGGAACGATAGAAGGTTCGCCGTGCTGAAGGTTCCGTAGAGTGTACTGCCGGAGTACAAGGCAACCATGTTGTATTGGTCACCAGCCGACCACCAGAATCCAAAATAGGACACGGGGTTGGTAAGCGTTAAATAGACTGGGCTGGTGCTCCCGCTATCGCCGCCTACGGCGAAATAGTTGGTTGTAGTCTTGCTGGTAGGGGTATCTAGGGCTCCGCCGAACTCGCCCGGCGCCTCAATCGCAAATGGCTGACTCGTGCTGCCGGTGTAGGTGCCTATTCCAGCAGTTGAAATATAAGCAGTCGTATGGGGATTCGCTGTGGAGAGTGCGGAGAGCGCGTCAAAGGTCTCCGTAGCCGCGCCGGCCACGGTAGTCGATTGCGCTCCTGGCGGAGAGATATAGACTTTCAACGTACCTGCAATCGTGTAGGTAGCAGTGGCAGTTGCCGATGACGTGTCGCCTGTAGCTGTCGCAATCGCCTTGAGCGTCTCACTCGACGACACCGTGATCCCGCCTGTGTAAAGGGTTGAAGAGGCCGTCGGCGCACTCCCATCCGTGGTGTAGTAGATCTTTGACCCGCTCGTCGAGTCCGTGATCGTCACTGTCTGCGCGCCAACGTAGGTTCCAGCCGCAAGGCTGATTACGGGCGTGGCCACCGTAGTTGCCCGTGCCATAAGTGGCGCGCAAACAATGGCAAGAACAATCAGGACGTTTGACAAAGAGGTATAGAGACGAGACAAGCGGTTCATGGGAAAACCTTTCTACTCAATTCATCAACTTTTAGCAGTGAACAATCTTGGAAATGCTGGGCCGCAACGGTTGCCGGCTTGACTAGGCGGATGCATCCCTTGCTGCGTCGAACTCAGTGCCGTAGGGATGGACCGTCGTTCCTATGAAATAACGGGCTTCCTTGCGCACGCCGAGCGCGTGCCCGTAGCTGGAAATGCATGGTGTGTCGAGGAATCGGGCGCAGAAGCACGCCCAGGCGAGATGGTTGCCGCAGAGACCAAGAAAGTTGTCTGTTGTAAAAGGAAGGCGGATAGAAACAGAAACGATCGTCTTGCAGAGAGGGAGACTTTCATTCGATCCTCGCAAACTGGGTACAGGAAGAAGAGCAAATCAATCCGAGTACTGAGCCCCACATAAGCAGAACACTACGCGTGCCGGCGGCTTATTGATGGGATTTACGCGTCAGCGGAATTGCTTCATCCGCTTTGCATTTTTGTTCGTCGTATAGGTGGAGTTTCTTCTGGATAGATCAATAGAACTGCTTCTCAAAGGGCAACACAACTACTGCTCAAATCCGCGGCATATTCAAATCGGAAACAATCTTCGGATAGGATATGGCGCGTACCATTTCTTACACAGGCCACGCCCAAAGTCAAATTAAAAATATCTCGCGTGATACTTGTCACAGAAAGGTAACCTGCTCTGTTGACTATTGAGTTAATAAACTGACAAGTGGCTCATGGCGCTGAAAGCACTGCGCAATCCCCGCAGAATTGCACTGCTTTCAGTGCGTTTTTGAAGAATGTCCGATCAAGTAGCGCGAAGGCCGGAGTTCCCCGATGAATGCGCCTTCCATTCGGCGGATAGGACAAAGAATGTTGGGGAACCTGGAGCCGGCAACTCGGGTGGTTATCGGCCAGGTGCTGCGCGTACGCTCAAGCCACCCTACCTCGGACAATTCTGGACTCAGGTAGATACCAGACTTGCCGTAGCTCTCGATGGCCGCCGGGAGCCTTTCCTGCATCTCCTTTTCTCCATCCCCCTGACGGTTTGGTTTGCTTTGGTTTATCCGGCTTGGGCCTGGCCTATCCTTGCAATGAATCCACCGCTAGCCTGCGTTTCCTTCACGTCAACTCCTTTGGCTACTACCGGTTGCCTCTCCGCCTTCCACACTAATATACGTATGCTGTAAGATACATCACGACAAGGAGACCACATGCCTACCACGAAGAAAGCCACTGCCCGACCGAAGCGCAAAATCGTTTCTCCCGCAGAGACGCGGACTCAGCTCCGGCTGACCGTCGATTCCAAATTCACCAAGAGCCATTTCAGCCAGCTTTTTGCTGTGCTCAAAATCCGCAGAAAGAATGCCCTGGCCGAACACATCATCATGAGTTTCAAAACCAAGGCCGCTCAGACACAGCTTGTTGCCTTCTACAATAACCAGTGGCTGAACATTCCATTTCAAAGTATCGACACCGCTTTCGTATTTCCTTTAACGTTTGAGATCGCCGATGAACTGGAAAGAGTCGGCGGAGAGGTTCTCGGCGGAGTGAATCGGTCCAAG
>Ga0302155_10001618_pt1 | contig 16232 bp, 17 predicted proteins | sample I_Bog_N3_1_FD_193508 | JGI IMG/M metagenome (GOLD analysis project Ga0302155, IMG submission 193508) | Peat permafrost microbial communities from Stordalen Mire near Abisko, Sweden - I_Bog_N3_1 | ecosystem: Environmental > Terrestrial > Soil > Wetlands > Peat | place: Sweden: Abisko, Stordalen...
AAATACTCAATGAACTCGTCCAGATTATTATCCGGCAGATATTGGCGCTGGGGTTTTTGCTCGTCGCCCCACTGATCTATCTGATCCCTTTTATTTTCGTCGTGCTGTCTCCCAATAGCGACATCGTTGACATGCTCGCAGTCGGAATGATGGTGACGGGGCCGTTCGTCTCCGGCTTCTGGACCATGATGATCTTGATGTTTCGAAGGTACCGGCGAATGACCGCCGATGGCTCCCCCTACGAGTGCAGCCTGGGAGGCACCTTGGCGGCAACCGGATGGATGCTGCTCGGCTTCTTCGGGACACTCGCCGCAGAATTGCTTTTCTGTTTCACCGTACGGTGGCTGGTCGGCGCTCCTGATGGGGCAAACCGCTGGGGCTGGGCGCTGTGGTTTTTCGCTGCACCGTTCGTAATATTTTCCCCGCTGCTTCTGGTCTGGGTCTGGGGACGGAAGTAATGAAGAAACCTATTCAAGGCGGCAAGCGCAAGAACCCCAGGCAGGTGCCAGAGCCACGACTCGGAATCTTCTGGCTGGTTGGCGGCAAACTGCTAATGGAAAGTGCCCCTCTCAGCGCCGCAGAGCCCTACGGTGGTCAGCTGACCCATCCTCGGAGTCACAGCGAGCTGTGGCGACAACATCAGCGGGCTGGAGCTGTGCCCGCCGACATGGACTACGACCAGCCCCCACGCGGCCGGCTGACGTACGACATGACATCCCAGCGATTCACAGTGCTTGCTGACCGCTGTATTCTTCGAAACAAGAAAATACTCAGGAGAATTATGTCGGAACTGAAATTGCCGGAGAACACGGAAACGGACACCGACAGCCGTTATCGGTGCTTCGCCTGCTTGCGCGGTGGGACTGACCGATGAGAATCTCCAAATCCAAATTTGTCGCCGGTGTGCAGTGTCTCAAGCGCCTGTACTGGAAAGTGCATCAGCCAGAACTGGCGTCAGAACCGGGCGCATCAGGTCAGGCGATGATGGATCAAGGGCAGGAAGTGGGGCGGCTTGCGCACCAGCTTTTCCCCGGCGGTGTGAAGGTTGACGGTTCCGGCGGGCTGAGTGAGGCAATCCGCCTCACAAAGGATCTAGTGGAAAATTCTGAGGTTCCAGCCATCTTCGAAGGCACTTTCTCGGCCGATGATGTGCTCGTGCGGGTGGACATTCTCAAACGCCAAAGAGACAAACGCTGGCGGCTGATTGAGGTCAAGTCCAGCACCGAACTCAAGGACTACGGCGATGTTTTGCTGACAAACATCAGCCAAGAACGCTTTCTGCGGAACATGGCCCTCGTCGCCCTCGCGTCCCGCCTGACCCATGCCCTTCGCAACATGACCAAATCGGCGGAATCGTTCAGCCCTCGGGCCAAACGATACGAAAAAATGACCCATCTGAGCGAGTTCAATCGCCTGTGGTTAGAGTACGGCGAGAGGTTCGGAATTGATTTCACCGTTCACGCAGACCGCATTGCCTTCGTCGAGCCGATGCGCGAGGTCAGAAACTAAATCGTCCACGAGGGTGCCGAGGCACAGACGTATAAATATCTGGGTGACACTGATTGGAACGATGGTGTCCTTGCGTTCATGGATGCGTCGTTTGCAGAGAAGTATCCCGACTACGTGGCGGAAGACGGCTCTGAGGTCAACGTCAGTGAACAGCAGTTGAAGGACGCCGTCGAATCATCTGTGAAACTGGTCGGATGGTTGGCTTCTGAACTCAGGAAGCGAGAATTGGCGCATATCAGGGCGGAAGGAATGACTCCGCAGTAGGCCCGCAATTCTTTCACCAATCTGTCACTACGACCACCAAAAAGACCTAAAAAGGCTTAATGGGGCAGCACGTAACTCATTGAACAACCGCATGAATACAGGGGATGTGCTTGCGCTACGTTTTCACTTCGTTACCAGCTTTTCCTCAGAGAACCCGCAGAAGGAACACTTGTAAGTCCTGCGAATACCACCTACCTCACCAAAAAGTGAATCCCGCTCGCTCTTCTCGACATGCCAGCCGGGTTTCCGGCAGCTTGGACAAGGGTCGCATTGGACACTTTCGAGAGAGCGAATCTTGTCTTTCAAACGAGTGTTGTCTTGCATCAGGTCGGCTAATTGTGTCTTGGTTTCTGCCAACTGAAGGTGTAGATCAGCGACCAGATTCTTGAATTCGGCGTCTCTAGCTTTATCGCTGAGTTCCTTGAGCTTCTTGGCGGTCGAAATGGCCGATGCGATTGTGGAGAAGATTTCACTCATGGCTGAATATTGTAAGACTCTTACTGATCGCCACCAATGGTCACATCAACCACAACCGGAACGTGATCACTGAGATGTCCCCACTCCCGGAACGACCCGACTTCTACTGATTCCAGCTGCCAAGCTTTCGGAACAAATACGTAGTCGATGTGAAATGGCTTGTCCTGATGGCGGTAAAAGTAATAGGTCGGGCGCGTTTCGGCTCCCTGCTTCTCCTCATGATGAGTGTGGTACGCACCAGCCAGACCGTGGCCTGCGAGCAAACGCACTACCTCCGTGTGGTTCCGTCCAGGGTGGTTCGCGTCCCATTGCACATTGCTGTTGAAGTCTCCAGCGGCGACAACAGGTGACTTGCTGAACCAGCCACGATGCTTCACAAGACATCGATGAACCTCCCCGATGTAGTTGTCGGCCTGCTTGGTCCCGACTGGACACGCCCAGACCGCGAGCAAGTTGAAATCGACCCCTGCCCACTGACCCCGAACGGGAACCACCCATTTACCGAAGGGCTCGTCCGCCGCTTGAAGCATTAACCCCTTACTACAAAAGACCGCCAATCCCTTGTTCAGATTGGCACCGAACCACAGGCCGGAGAAACCGTGGGATTGTAGATCGTCTACCGATTTCTTGGAGCACTCTTGAACCACTGCGATGTCCGGCTTCAGTGCCAATAGACTCGGCGCTTTCCTCGCAAGAGCCATTCCGCAGTTCCAAGTCACGATCCGAAGGCGTGCCATGTTCCAGAGTCTAGCCGATCAATCTCTGCGATTGTCTTTTCAAACCGTTCAACCCAATGGGTGGACAACACAAGAAAGATCGTCATCGACCTGTACGCATGGCGTACCCTTCTTTCTGGGGCACTGGACTTTCAAAATCGACCTTGTTCGGTGACAGTGCGGGCGGTCTTGAGATTTATAGCCCTCAGTGATCGGGTGCGAGGTCGTACATCGAGGATTGAGAAATCGGATGATCGAAATCCAGCAGTTTGAAAACATCAAACAAAAACACGGTAGCTATGCCAGTTGGGCTGTTTGGGCTGATGCAGCAGAGAAACCAAAATCGAATATGGGAGACATGAACGTATTTGACTTGGCTTCGAACCCCGCCTTGCTACACGTGCTCAAGACCAACGTGATTATGGTTGGTCTGAATATCGCAAGCGTCCCCAGATTACGACCTGAGCCCTTTGGAAATTTTCACGACCCAAGTCCGAGTGCAAATGACTTCAAGATTCGGTATGCGTTTCGTGACACTGAATATTACGGTGCATACATGACGGATATTATCAAGCGGGTCGGAATGCTCGATTCGAAAGATTTGCTAGCACACCTGAAAGCCCATCCGGCTCTGGTTGAGCAGAACATCGAGAACTTTCGAGAGGAACTATGTGATCTCAACTGCTCGGCAGCAACTATATTGGCGTTTGGCGTTGGGGCATACAACATCATCCGAGACAACCTCAGAACTGCGGAATATTCAAAGCTGATCAAACTGACACACTACAGCCATCAGATAAGCAAAGAAAAATATAGGGAGGCTGTGCTACAGCAAATCAACGAAGCATCGCCTTAGAAGGGGTATTCTAATCAACCGCAGGGAAAGGGCTGTGCTATGTCCGACATGTTCGCCGCTCTGGAGTGGTGGAGGAGTTTCCACCGGAATCCGAATTTCTGGGATTGGGTTCGAGATGTTAATTCCGACGAGGAATTGGTACGACTTACGCAGGAAGCAACTGACAGCCGTCTGGGGCAACAGTATGACCCATTCGGTGAACATTTCGGGCTGGCTGACCCGTTTGGAGAGGCCACAACTGCAAAGACGACTCGCAGACTCATGAAAAAGTATGGCTCCGAGATATGGTGGTGCTGTCTGGGAGCCGCAGGATTTTGCCCAGAGAACCAAAATGCATTGGAGTGTTTGTCCAAGTTGAGCATGGCATCTGAGGTACACAACCAAACCACTTTCGAAGAATTTCTAGTTCGCAACGCCCTGAAGATAGCGTCGGAACAACTCATCAAGGAAGGTCGCAAGAGAAAACCGTAGCCGCTGCTGTCAGAGATGGCAGCGACCGTGGCGGGCACACGTTTCCCACCGTCATACTGAGCTAGCTTCCTCGCTGCAAGATCGACGCTGCGATCAGCAGAAAACAGGCGGCGGGCGCGTTCGGTGCACGGCCCCTGTTGCATTGCAACAGAGGTGTTCTTGCCAATGATGCCGATGGTCAGTGCCTTCGTCCTGCTGGGCAGATTCGTGCGCCCGCGTCCAATTACCCTTGGCATCCCACCAAAGTCCGGCGAGGGCGGGCGTGAGTTTCGCTGGCGGTTCGGCCGCCGTCAGTGATTGACGAAAATCGTCCACGGTCATGTTGGCTACTCCGTGTCGCAATGGCCGGATGCCATGATCCGGAATCTCAGGCTGCGCGGTGACGGCGTTTATTGCGTCGGTTCGGCGGATAGTCTTCGCCGCTTGCCTCAACGGTTCATCAGCGGTCTTCGGGTGTCGCGCTGCCGGGATTCGCTTCAGGCGCTCTTGTTCGTCTTGTGCCTCCCGACGTGTGCAATAACGTACTTACCTTGTTCATTATCAGTGTAGAAATGAATTCTCAAGCAAGTATCGGGTCCACCCTTGCCAAGTGCCAAGTGTTGCTCTATGGACACCTTCCGGCCTCCGTACATCGCTTCGTATTCGCCAGCCCACTTTCCCGTACTTGTCATCGACTCCTTTGGTTTGTAGGTGTCGCGATCATAAAATCCCTTAGACCAGTGTGGACATGTAAGATGACAAGACGTGGGAGGTTTTTCATAGCGTCATGCGGTTCGTGAGCCCGCTTCTGAGGAAAGTGGTCTATCCAGCCATGCATTACAGTGGCTCGCTGAAGGGATTTGTTCCTAACGATGCTTGCTTGGTAGTGAACTACCACGGTGTGATTCCGCCCGATCCCTATTGTCGTCACCCGTTCTTGGATGCCAACTTGGTGTCATCGGCGGAGCTGAGAAAACAGCTTCGATTTCTGAAAAACAACTATAACGTGATTGACGCTGAAAGCTTCCGCGCTTGGCTGGAAAAGCGAGATGTGCTTCCACGGCGATCTGTGTTGGTAACCTGTGACGACGGGCTCGCGAACAATCTATCGGAAATGCTTCCCGTCCTTCAGAGTGAGGGAGTCCCATGCCTGTTTTTTATCACCGGCGAGTCCTGCGGGGAGCGACCGGGCGTGCTTTGGTACGAGGAACTCTATCACTTGCTGACAGGTGGAGTGAGCGAGACGGATATCCACACGATCTTTGAAATCGATCGAGAACGTTTTCACCAACATAGCTTTCAAGGCAAATGGTGGAACTGCGTCATGAATGCGTCGCGTCTGAATGCGTCCGCAAGAGCAGAAAAGATCGGATTGCTTCGGAGCCTAAGCAAGTTCGTTTCGTCTAAGCTTCCAGAACGATGGAGACGAATGAATGGTGAAGAGCTGAAGATGTTGGCAAGTTCCGGCATGCGCATTGGTGCGCACACAATGTCCCATCCAGTTCTTGCTCAATGCAGTGAAGACGAGGCTCGTCGCGAGGTTACTCAAAGCAGAACTGACCTCGAACGGCTGTTGGGAGATAAGGTTTGGGCTTTTGCCTACCCTTTTGGAAACCCTGCCACGATGGGCGAACGGGAAGTCAACCTCGCTCGCGAAGCCGGTTTCGAGTGCGCATTCGTCAATGTGGGAGGCGGCGCTGTAGACCCTTCACAGCGTTTCGCGTTGGCGCGAACTCACGTAACCGCCGACATGTCCTTGGCGGAATTCGAGGCTCACCTTAGTGGATTTCACAATCGGCTGCAGGCCGCGGTGCGAGGCTAAACTGATTTGATGGAGCCGCTGTGCAAGATAACTGTTCTGGAAAAGGTTCCAGACGACCCTGAAATCATCCTGGCCTGGAACAAACTGGCTTTGCGGATGGAGTGCCCGGAGGTCTTCTTTACCCATGAGTGGGCTCTAGCCGCGAACCGCGCCTTTTCGGATGCGCTCTCGCCTCTGATTCTTCTGGCGTACGAGTCTGGGCAACTCGTGGGAGTGGCCGCGATGGCGAGGTATCCTGAATCTCCTGATCATAGTTTTTTCCTCACTGCTAGCACTGCTGATTACTGCGATATTTTGAGTGAACCGGAAACCAGAGCAGCGACGCTCGCAGCCATACTCGCGGAAATGAATAAACTGGGTGTGCGGAATTTAGTACTGGCCAACGTTCCTGCCGAGTCGCAGACCCTCCGCGTAATTGAGGCCGTTGCTGCATCTCACCGTTTTCACGTCTACCAGCGGCCTGCCTACGACTGCGGCATTATTTCTCTGGGCGACGAAGAACTGCGACGATCCGTCCTCAAATCAGTCGTGCGGAAGGAGCGAGAGAGGCGGGGGCTGAGAAAGCTGGCCCAAATTGGTGCCGTCCGAGTGAGCCACTTGAGCGGCGAGCAAGCGGAGATCGCTTTACCCTCGATCTATGGCGCCCAAATCTCACGTTTCTTGGCAACCAACCGTCTCAGCCCTCTCATTCAGCAGGAGAGGCGCGTTTTCCTGACGCAACTCGCGCAGCTCCTCACTCCTGCTGGCTGGTTAAAGGTAAGCCAACTCGAAGTCAACGGCGAGGCCATCGCATGGAACTACGGATTCCGGTTCTTAGATAGCTGGTTCTGGTATTTGCCAACCTTTTACATCCAGTACGAGGAATCGTCTCCTGGGTCGTGTCTACTTCGGCTTCTCACGGAGGAGGCGTGCGCTGACCCCTCTGTGAAACGACTGGATCTGGGTCTTGGCGATGAAGCCTATAAAGAACGCTTCTCCAACGGCATCTCTTCAACACGCTACGTGCAGCTATCGAAGAAGCTATCGCGGCATGTGGCAAACGTTGGCCGACATTGGTTGGCGGCGTCGGTCGCTAGACTCCCGGCCGTTGATCAGAAGATCCGCGTCGGCAGAGGAGTCTTCTCCGGCATACAAAGCCGTCTTGGCAAAGATGGTCTGGTAGCGACGGCAGAGCATGTACTCACAAGGGTAAAAAGAAACGTTGTATCCGAAGACGAGATTGCTTTTTTTGAAGCTCCCGAAATAGCTATCGCAGAGAACGAAACTATGGCTCTGATCCCGCTGAGTTGGAAGAGTATCGCTGGGGCCGCCATGAAGAATGCGAGCGACGAGCAGACATTGCATTACCTTATCCGGTGTGCCCAACGCGTGCGAAAGGGTTCTTCAAATGGCTATTGCTTGCAAGGCTACGGCATACCGCCCTCGCACTTTCTGTGGGTGGATTCTTATGACGGGTTCCACTTGGCGGAAATCGATTCCAAGCTCGAATCGAATGACCCCAGCGCGGTAATAATATTTGATTGCTGGACTCCTGCGGCGCAACGGGGCCATGCGTATTACGCGACAGCTATTCGTTTAGCGGCAGCATGTCAACAGAAGCAGCAGCGGCGGGTCTGGATCTTCAGCGCAGTCAAGAATGAGTCGTCTCTTCGGGGTGTCATTAAGGCTGGTTTTCTTTATCGCTTCTCAATGGTGCGCAACCGAACGCTGGGGTATACATCGCTATCACGCCATAGCCGTGCTCTCAATTTACAGTCGAAATAATAGCCAGTACACGAGCGCTCGCACCACGCTCCTTAGAGGACTTCTCTTGATGGCGACGATTGATTTCTGTAAGCGTCCGGTCTTGGCCGTCTAGACAGGCGGAGAGTAAGGCGTCATTCGGTGGTTCGAGTTAAGGTGCTGTCCAGGTTTCGCGATTGTTGTGACTAAGGGGAGAGTTTGGGTGGCCATTGCTGTGGCCTGTAGATCCTGATCCAGACTAGCCTGAACAGCTTGGCATTGCTTACGTCGCTTGCATCGTCAGATTTCGCAAGCGGACTAGGTTATAGGCAGCCGCGGCAAAGGTGAAGACCCATCCCACCTTCAAGACCCCACGATGCCGAACCTTCCGCAACAGCGCGATCGTCTTCAGCCAGCCGAAGCACTCTTCCACGCGTTTCCTTTTCCTCTGACTGATGGCATATCCGGCGTGGTGCGTCGTACGAGCATCAATGGCACTTCCACCGGGCCGCTCCAGGTTCTGGGCAACGTGCGGCGTGACCTTTAAGTTTCTGCACTCGGCCACGAAATCCGCCGTGTCATATCCCTTGTCGCCGCCCACCGTGACTTGTTTCGTGCCCGGAATCTGTTCCAGCATCACCAGCGCGGCGTCGCGCTCTGCCGTTCCGTTGGCCTCGAACACCTCGGTGTTCACGATCAGGCCGTGGCGGTTCTCCACCAGCAGATTCCCGTTGTAACTCAGCTTCGCTTCTTTGCCCTTGCCTTTGCGTGCCATCTTCGCATCCGGGTCCGTCTTCGATGCGTGCGTCTCGTTGGACCGCTTCTCCCCGTGAAAGTCCACCGTCGCATTGCCAGGATCGTCCGGCGGAACGTCGTTCTTCGCATCCTTGCGTTGATAACTCTTCACACTCGCCCACGCTTCCAACAACGTTCCATCCACCGTGAAGTGTTCGTCCGAGAGCAGACTCCGCTCCCGCGCCTGCTGCAGTACGGCTTGGAAGAAGGCCTCGGCAATGTCCCCATCGAGCAGGCGCTCGCGGTTTTTGGTGAACACGGTCACATCCCAGATGGCATCGTCCATGTTCAAGCCCACGAACCAGCGGAACAGCAGGTTATAGTCGAGCTGTTCCATCAACAGTCGTTCGCTGCGCACCGAGTACAACGCTTGCAGCAGGAGCGCTCGCAACAACTTCTCCGGCGCAATCGAAGGGCGCCCCGTTTTGGCGTACAGCTTGTGGAATCGTGGTTGCAGTTCTCTTAATGCCTCATCGGTCATGACACGAAAAGGACGCAAGGGATGGTCTTGGGGTACTCGCTGCTCCGGGCTTACGTAGCTGAACACATCCAACTGTTGCTCGTCTTTTCCACGCATTCCTTCTTCTTATCAGGTTGTGCTGTGGAAACAAGAGAGTTTTGTGGTACTGCGTCCGCTTCTAATCGAGTTTTTCCGCAACCTGCTAGAGAAAGTTCCGGCAAACGGAAAGCAAATTCGAACTGTGCGAATTCTACTTCCCCGAGTTGTTATCGATTGTGCACTTCAAGGTCGTTGTCCAAGCTATCCTCCACTTTCCGGAATTGGCTGGCAACGACATCCGGGAGCCCCTCTTCCAGCTTTCGAGCTAGCCAGCCCTGTAGCTCAGACTTGTGCTCCGACGGAAGAGACACAAAGCGCACTCCGAGAAGGCTCGATTTCAGCCAGCAGACCGTGGACTTCACCGAAAATGGGATTTTGCGGCCCGGCAAGGTGAACTGAACCTGCACCTCCTCGCCAAGACTGAATGGAACGACGGACCTCAAAGCCATGCCGCCTTCACTGATGTTCACGCTATGGCAGCGGACCTCGGGCATGTTGTTCATCAGGACGGTGACTGGAATCGAGGCTGGACATCGGAAATAGCGCCTCCGTTCTCTCAGTATCAATCCGTAAGCAGGCTTGAGTGTGCTGCGGATTGAGTGCATAGAAACAGGCCGCTCAAAGACAAAACTTGTTCTCCTGCGGAACGATGCCGTGACATTCACGTCACTGCCACCAATAGCAAACGTCACCACTGTTCGATTTGATGGAGAAACACGAACCTCGTCCAAAATACGTCCGCACTCTTCTCCCAGTTGGAGATCGACGATAACGGCTTCGAACCTTCGGCGGTTCAACAAACGAATAGATGCCAACATTCCCCGACAGACATCAGGAAAGAGCGAAAACTCTTCTAGGGCGAGGCTGAACTTCCCGATTGTCACCGGGTCAGCGGACACCAAAAGTGCAAGGCCGATTGCCATAATGAAATACCCTCCTTAAAACAAAACGCCCTCTGTCACGATTGTTTCCCGCTTGCTTGTGCTCGGGCGTTCGCTGCCGGATGTTCTCCTCGGAGGGTGTCGGCAACCTTGTCCACCGTCAAAGGCTTGCTGAAGTAGTAGCCTTGAATTTCGTCACACAGGTGCGCCCGCAGGAATGACATTTGCGCTTCGTTTTCGACCCCTTCGGCAATCACCTTGAGATGCAGGCTCTTTGCCATGCCGATGATTGCCGTTGTGATCGCCGCGTCATCAGGGTTCACCGCGACATCCCGGATAAATAAGCAGTCGATCTTGAGCTTGCTGACCCGAAACTGTTTTAGGTAGCCGAAGCTGGAATAGCCAGTCCCAAAGTCGTCAATCGCCAGCGTTATCCCCATGGACTTTAATTCCTTAAGGACTGAGAGGGTGACCTCTGCGTTGGCTAGGAGTAGGCTTTCTGTCAGTTCCAATTCCAGATATTGCGGGTCGAGGCCGGAGTCTTGGAGCACACTTCTGATCAGTTGGCAGAAACCCCGTTGGCGAAACTGGACTGCTGATACGTTGACTGCGACCGAAACGGCGGGGAGACCTTCATCCTGCCATTTCTTCGCCTGACGGCAGACCGTCCGCAGCACCCATTCACCGATGGGTATGATCAGCCCGCTGTTTTCCGCAATCGGTATGAACTTATCAGGAGGCACAAGGCCCAGTTTCGGGTGTTGCCACCGCGCCAGTGCTTCCAGGCCGATGATTTTTCCGGAGGCAATATCCATCTGCGGTTGATACATCACAAAAAGTTGGTTCTTGGCGAGTGCCGAACGCAAACTGCTTTCTACCGCCAATCGCTCGACCGCCTGAGTGTTCATTTCTTCGGTGAAAAAGCGGAAATTGTTGCGACCGTCAGCCTTGGCGCTATACATTGCCGCATCGGCGTTCTTGACCAGTGTGTCGCAATCCACCCCGTTTTCCGGAAACATGCTGATGCCGATGGTGCAACTAACATTGAGGGAGTGCCCTTGGACGACGAATTCAGCGGTCATTCTATCCATGATCCGCTCAGCGGCAACTGCCGCGTCGTGTAGGTCCTTTATGTGAGTTAACATAATTAGGAATTCGTCGCTACCGAGCCGGGCCATGGTATCTTGTTCACGTGCAAATCTCTTAAGCCGTTCTGCAACCTCTTGCAACAGGAGGTCTCCGACCGAGTGTCCCAGTGAATCGTTGATGTCTTTGAACTTGTCGAGGTCTAGGAACAAGATCGCCACTTTATCTGGTTGCCGACGAGCGTCAGCCAGTGCCTTCGCCAGTCGATCCTGAAGAAGAGTCCGATTGGGCAATCCCGTCAGAGCATCATAGTAGGCCAGAAATTGAATTCGTTCCTCGCTGACCTTGCGCTCGGTGATGTCGCGAAAGTACCAGATTCGCCCCTGATAGCGACTCTTTGAATCAACGAGAGGTGCAGAGTATCGGTCGAAAATCTTCCCGTTCTTGAATCTAAGCACATCCCTGCTCTTTTCATCACGATGGCTGTTGAGATACCTAACCCTATCGACGAAGGCGTTGGGGTCCTCGACTTTATCCCTCACGTGCCTAAGCACGATTTGATCGTCTCGTGTGCTCAGTACTTCATCTGGTATTCCGAATTGTTGCCCGAATTGCTTATTTGCCAGAACGACGTGATCTGATTCGTCCACAACTAAAATGCCGTCAATTGTCGTCTCAGCTTCCGCTTCCAGCAGTGCGGTCTTGAACAGCAACGATTCCTCCGCTCGCTTGCGCTCAGTGATGTTATCGAAAGTAGCAACAAAGCATCCCTTTCCCGCACCATAAGCTGAGATGAAGAACCACATCCCCAAGGCTTTGATTTCGATCTCGAATCTCTCTGGCTCGGAGGTCAGTGCCACTCGGCTGTATCTCTCAAATAATTCCGGCTGTGAGTCTTTGCCCTCTGGGACTACCTCGGTAAATCTCTTGCCTATTACACTGTGCAGTCCCGTCAACGTTCCAAATGCACTGTTGACAGCGAGATAGACAAAATCTATTGGACGGCCATGATCGTCGAAAAGCATCTCGCAATATGCGAATCCCTCCAACATGTTTTCAAACAGCGAGCGATAACGTCTTTCGCTTTCTGTTGTCGTATCTTGTGTTCGTCCGCGTTTACTGATGTCCTCGAATTGCTGGTCAGAATCAAAGGATTGCTGCGGTTTACTTCGCTCGCGGGCGAATCCTCGCAAGGTTAGAAGAAAAACCATAGCGGCACAGGCTAAGACTGCGGCAACATGCGATTGCCAAGCGGAAAGATTTGGGAAGATGAGGACTTTGAGAGTCTCAAAGCTTGCCGCGAAAAACAGCGCAATGGTCGCGTAGCGAAGAGCCCGAATAAGACGGTATTTCGTGGACATATCCAAGTCCGATAGCCGATACTGATTTCCAAAAACACGACCGCCGCGATCCCACTCCAGACAAGACCCTTTATAGAACGGAGCAGAACGCTAAGGCGAAGGCGACATTTATCCGGTGAGATAGATTACAAGATACGTACCGCTGGATGAACGTCTTATCTCAAACTAACTGTACTGCTGCTCGGAAGGTCACCATAGTTACGAAAGGTCCATCACTGCTAGCGTGCCCACGGGGTAGTTATCAACGGTAATTAGGGGTGTCCCAGCATAGAATCGAATCCCGATTCTCTCTACTAAGAAACTGCTCACGAATCTTTCGTCCGAGATTGGATCGCGGACAATCAGGACATCGGGTTGCAAGATTGCATGGGAACAGAAGGAGTCATCTCGCGGAATCTCATCCACTTCAAGGCCGATTTTGGCCTTAAACCAAACCCTTTGCTCATCGATGAAAGCGATGACGGCGACCGGGGTATCGCACATCAGAGCAGCCAAATGAGCGATGTCGTCGAACCCTTGCTCGCAGGAAGTTCCCAGAATTCGAAAGCTATGAAGACTTTCGAGACGGGAAACTTCGTTTTCTGGCAGAGGCGACCTCACTGATGCCTCCCCACGGTTAGCCGCCATTCTACTCTCAGCACACTGCAATGACAGTAAATGCCTTCTCGCGGCTGCTGCCGGAAGCGAATATTCTGTTACGAAAACCGAACACACACTCGAAAGAAACAAAACCAGAATCTCAGTATATTCGGGACTTAAGCGGAGATGGTTGCCTCGTCCATTACTCGACTCTCAGGAATCGAATGGCTGGTTCTTGAATGTCTAGCGGACTGACACCCGTCTTTATGTAATCGGCGTAGCGGTCCTCCAGAAGCTTCAAAAAATCCTGGTCAGTAGTCCGCAGGGCTACCGGAATGCCGCCAATTTCAATCGCCACCTCAAGGGTTTTGCTGCAGGAATGCTGCATCGTAGATGGGATTTTACCTCACTTCCGCGGACCTGAAGGGGGCCTTTCGTCAAGGAGCGAACTGTCTCGCAGAACTCATTTCTCGCATGCCCTTTGTTAAGACAAGCGGGACAGAACCCAAATGATCTTTGCGCTCAAAAGACACAAGGGATGAACCTCCATGTGCTGTTGCTCCTCCCGGCAGCGGAGCTCTGAACGGCGTCGGGTCGTTTTGCCCGTTTCCAAGACTAAGCTTACCAACTGGACTTATGAGCTGTTGGTTATAAGCCGAGCCGTTGCAACTCTCCACCATTTCGCCAAGGGCATCGCAAGTCATGGAAACCGGCACATGGGTCATTGTAAGTGGGTGGCTATCCTGATTCCAGGTATATGTGTGGAACGTATCTTTAGGCAGATTGCCATTCGAGTCGTAGCTGGTGCCACCCAATGTGCACTGATTGTTGGCTTGATTGTATCCCGTTTGCCACGCAATTCCAGTGCCGCCGCTCGGACCAGCCGCTCCTTAGCTTCCGATTACGCTGGTAACCCATAAGATGGGAGTCTCTGGATTGACTCGAGAGCTGGAGGCTGCTACGCTTCTCATAGTAACGGGCCAGAGATAGCGACACCAAGTCATGTGAACACTGGAGTCGGCCATGCAGTACCATCAGTCCCGCCCTAGCTCTTCCTCAACGTCAACGAAATCTCTACGCGGTATGTTTCACAAGCGGTTCGCGGTTCTGACGCTTGTGGGGCTTGTCGGTTTCAGCGTTTCGATGCGCGCTCAGGGGAACTCCAGTCAGGCGGGCACGGGACCGCTGGTAGATCCGGTGGTGCAGCAGAACATTCTGGATTGGGCGGTGCAGCGGCGTGGCCTGCCTGCAGATTGGACGCATCACTATCTGGTATTTTCCAATCCCGGCACCGCGGAGCAGGCCACGGCGAGCGGCAATTACGAGCACTGGCTCAAGGTCGTCAACAGTCCCCGCTTCACCATGCAGCAAATCAAGCGTAGCGGAGGAGTGGCAGGACTCGCGGGCTGGGCGATCGGGTCAGGCGAAGGGCCGACCCCAGTTCTGCCGAATCCAGTAAGGCCGGGTCCAGTCGCGCCGATTCCTCCGATAAAGTGGAAGAATCCAATCAAGAAAGATTGGAACGTCCAGATCGGCGGCACAGTAGCGAGCGCGACAGGCACGATCACCCCGGCTTTTAGCGCATCCGGTAGCTCTACGGTGACCATTAACGGGACTGCCGTTACCGGGAGCGCGCCAGCGGCGGCCACCGCTACGGGAACGTTCACGGCGAGTGCGCCGGCGAGCGGGCAAAACATCACCATCACCAATACGTCGCCTTCCAATGTATTAACCCTGGGCACCAATGCGACGACCGAATCGTCCATTGCCACGGTTGGGGCGGTGCCCAGCTCGAACGCGGTTCCGACCCTCACTCTCACCAACTCGGCGGTGGTCGGTTCCAACGCATTGGTGCTGACGACCAACATGAGCGCGGCAACGGTCACGGCAACCTTCGCGGGCACCAGCATTCCTGCAGGCGACACGCTTACGATCAACAATGGGACCAGCACGTTGACACTTACCCCAACGATCACTTCGGGCTCGTTCACCGTCACGGGACTTCTACTCAACACAACTCTCTATATCTACCCAAACAGCTATTCCATCTTGAGCAACTGCAGCAGCGGCACCGCATACTGTGTGGTTTCCTCCAGCAATTTCACCAACATGGCCCAAAACATCGTGGATGCGGTTGCCGGAAACTGCGCGGGCAATACCGCTTGCGGCTCCGCTACACCCAAGAGCATCTGGGAATTCGCAACATTGAGCGGCCCCACAGTCACGCTCACCAACATCTCGGGCAGTCTCCTCAACTGGTCCGAAACTACAGGCATATCACCGCTGACAGGCACGATTGCGGTCCCCGCCAACGACTGCACCAGCGCGACCACGGGCACCTTCGGGTGGAGCAACAACACGACCAACTCTGCCTGGAACCTCAATACGACCCTCAGCTACTGCCATGCCTCGTACCCATCAATCGGCTTTACGTCGACGTGGGGGGGAGCCAACGTGGATACGTTGACCAGCACTACGGTGGGGCCGACCCCAACGTTTACGTTTGGCGGTACCGGCGTCATCGGCGGCGATTTTGCCTGGAGCGCTACGACCGCGAACGGCTCCTGGGGCAGCAATGGTTGCACCAGTTCCCTCGTTGGCACCTTTGCCAGCGGCGCAACCACGGCAACGGTGGCCTCGAACATTGCCGCAGCCATCACCAGCTGCAACAGCTCGTATTCCGCGGTTGGCCTTACCGCGAGCTATACCTCCGGAAGCACCTTCACGGTGGCCAACCCGACTCCCGGGCCTTACCTGACGGTGTTGTCGGGCACCCCGGCTGACGTTTCTTTTGCCACCGCGACCGGCGGATCTGCCGGATCGAACACCTGCACCGGCAACACCACGGGAACCTTCGCGACCAGCCTTGTCGCCGCGACATTGGCGACAAATGTAGCAGCGGCGATCAACGGTTGCACCGCGGCGACAACTGGCGTTACGGCCGGTTCAGGCGGCGCTACGCTGACACTGACGGCGAAAGCGGCCGGACCGGGCGGAAACAGCATCGCGCTGACGAATACTTTAGCGGACTTCAGTTGGACGGGAGGCTCACCCTCCAACCTGAGCGGCGGCACGTGCGGGTCGAACTCAGGGTCGCTGTTTGCATATCAGAACGGGGCCTCAACCTGCACTGTGGATAGCACGGCGCAGCTTGC